>ERZ807291.9850-NODE-9850-length-10226-cov-7.596500_pt1 | contig 10226 bp, 10 predicted proteins | sample MGYA00521257_ERZ807291 | MGnify/ENA primary metagenome ERZ807291 (study PRJEB31413, sample SAMN03169783) | marine metagenome | biome: Marine; feature: Water; material: Subsurface seawater | place: North Sea | collected 2011-04-28 | depth 1 m m ... | reverse complement strand
AGAGAAACGTCAGGCTCTGGTGTGAGCGTTGTCTTGGATATTTTGAAAGCGTCCAGCAGGATGGGTGTAAGGCGTAAACTGTCGTCCAAGTCATCGCAGGCCACCGCCAAGTCTTCCCAAGGGGCGTCAATCAGTGGAACGTCTGGCCCCTGTTCGTACAGCACTGTCACCTTGTCTAGACGTCCATGGATTGGCACGTACGCAAAGTTCCCAGCCTTGCTGTCCAAGCCATCTATGTTCTGCGTGACAAGCCGTTTATCCTTTAACCAGTGATGAACGGTATTGGGCTTTAATTGGCGATACGAGGCAAACCGTTTGAAATACCACAGTAGAAATTCATCTGTTTGTGATAAATACATCTGCCGCGTGGCCATCTCTTGCGGCGTGTAATTCTGACTGCCAACAGTCCAAAGGCCATCCGTACTCCAAAAAGTCGGAATGCCGCTTTCCGCGCTTACGCCTGCGCCAGTTATGTAAAGGGTAAGATCAGTCTTTTTTGGTTATTAGCGCAGTATCCATGAGTTGTGTACTGGTAAGAGGGCAGGTAAATCTAAAAGTGGCTGCACAAAATTGCTCCACGAAGCTGTAAGAAGATCTAATCTTTACTTTTCAGTGATATTTCGCAACTCACGATTTTCCTGAAGCCCACGCTACCATATTACCAAAAAGTTTGTCATATCCGTCCCAGGCTAAAAAGGCGGGTGGCAACCAGTGCTCACTCATGTCAGATGTCCAACAGACCGTACGGCCTTTTCCATATACGCCGGTAACCAATAGTGGCAGGTGGCGGTGTTCTTCCGACAGAGACAAAATTATTTCTGTATCTTCTGTAGTTTTTGGAATGACTTCATTCACACCCAAAAGATAAGGCCATTCACCCTCGATCCCAGCTAGTATCGGATGCTCAGGTGAATTCACAACCGGAATACACCCTTCAGGGATTTCCACTCTATCGTCGCGAGAAAGACAGTTTACTGGAAGCGCAGTTTCAACTGCAGTCTTATGCCACCTAGCCTTACCATCGATACCCTGAAAAGAAAAATAACCGCCAATCATTATAAGCCCGCCGCCCTGTTCAGCCCATTTAGCAAGAAGTTTGATCCGGTTTGGCACACGGTCTCCACGCAACCAGACATCTGGGTGCAACAGCAGTGTATTAGACCCAATATCAGACAAGATTATCACATCGTATTCTTTCAAATCCTCCATAGTTGTGGGAAAGTCAGTTGCCGCCTCATGAGCTGGCATATGAACAACGTCATGGGCGCAGGATTTCATGCCTTTCATGAACCGTTTGCTGCCTGCGTGAAAGGTGACGCTTCCAAATTGATCGAAGCCTTTAAAATGAGTGGCTGAGCTTACCCAAGTTTCACCGACAAGAAGTACTTTTTTCATTTTTTGTTCCTTATCTATTTTTTTGTACCAGAGCATTGCGAGGATTAAGAACTATTAGCTTAGAAAGGTCAGTTTCCGTCAGCCCGTGTCGAAGCAGTCGTGGCAAAAAATGCCTTTGCACATGTGCGTAGCCGTTACCTCCATAAGCGCAAAGCATCATTTTAATGAATACGTCTTGCGACAACAAAATCTGATGGCCATAGCCCGATTTAAACAGCCCAGAAATAGCGATTGCACTCTCCTCGTCACTGGGGCATTGCGCGGCTTGATCCGCGTACCAAAAATCCATGCCCAGCATGTCGTATTCCAAATAAGCGCCGCGATCTGCAAGACTTTTTTGATATGATACATCCTTACCCGAGGGGTTCATGTGGCAAAGGATCACTCGATCAATAGGTTGTCCACATTCAGCAACCACATTCAGCACTTCATGAGCCAGTCGAAACCAGGCTGGCAAATGGATCATAAGTGGTAGACCAGTTTCAACTGACGCTCTTGCAGAAGCCCTTAGAACCCGCCGCTCTACTTCTGTGAAATCCGAACTGACGCCAATCTCACCAATTAGACCAATTCGCGTAAGATCTGGGCCTATGCCATGGTTTGCTTCAACGATCAGTTCGTCTGTGATGTCTTGTTCCGTCATGGCGGATAAATAAACAGGGTGTGAAGAATGCAAGTAGTAACCTGCACCCATTACGATATTCAAACCTGTCGCTTTAGCAATTTTTATCAAAGCGCCAGGGTTGCGTCCAATCCCTTTACAGGTTGGGTCCACAACGGTTTTGCCACCTTCGTTAACAAAAAGCATGAGCTCTTTGACTGCAAGAGATTCGTCATCTAAGGAGCAATTTTGCCTATTCGCAAACGGATCGTTACGCAATTGTGATAATATTTCAGGCGTAATTGGAACATCAGAGATTGGCGAGGTAAATCCTTCTTCATTGCCACGCCACCAACAGCTGCAATCGTTTAGTATATGTTCGTGCATGAGTGTTATGCCGAGCTGATCCAACGGCACCGGACCAAGCACAGTCATAACGGTGTCTTTGAACTGGCCAGTCATGACTTTTATCCTTTTTTAGTAGAGGTTTCATATGCCGCCGAATGAAACGCCATTTCCAAGTGTATTACACGATCGAAGATTTCTGACAGATGGTCTGCACTGGACTGCTTACCGTATACGTCTATCCAGCCTTTTAGCCAGTAAGCCTGAGCCGAAAATTCTGAGGTGGCATGTAGATCAATCCAAGCCTTTAGATCAGGATCAGTAATTTGGCATTTCGACGCGGCACTACACCATGTCCAATACATCCATTCAGCTGCGAACATTGCTGTGACAATATCGATGAAGCTTCCATCGCGCGATATATCCAGCATCTCGTTATCGAATGCTGTGACTGCTTTAGGCAATTTTCTTGGGATTGGTATGCTAAGTTTTCCAATAGTTTTTTCAAAATATGGAACCTGTTTGTTCGCTAAAGCGTCGAGGATGCTGATTAATGCGCGTTGGGACGCAATATCAGGTGCGCGGGCAGTGGCATAAGAAAAAATCGAAATTGCGGTTCTAACAAATGCACCCTCATAAACTAAGTAGCGATGAAAAACTGGCAAAGGCAGGCGGTCTTTCTGAATGTCAGTAACAAAACGGTGCTTCAGCATGCGCTGCAATACTTTCTTGTTAGCAAACAATATCTGATCTGAAATCTGCAAGTCCTATGTCTCCAATGCAGGGGTAGCAGCAGTTACAAAACTGCGTACTTTCTCTGGATCAACTGGGTTCCACCATACCCCATCTTTCTTAAGTGATGACGCGACTATGACTGCGCTAGCTCTTGTCAAAATCTGCGCAATGTTATCGGCGTCGACGCCTGAACCTACTAAAACTGGAAGACTTGTAGCATCTGCGACCTCTTCAATCTCCTCCATAGTGGCGCTGTCCCCAGTACGATGCCCCGTGGCGATCACGGCATCCACGTCAAAAAAATCTAAATCTCGAGTTAATTCACCAATACTTCTGTCGGAAGTTATAGAATGACTGCCGTGTTTGACATGGCTGTCCGCAAAAACTTTAATGCCTTCACCACGCAGTGCGGAGCGGAATCGCATCGCTTGGGCTGCGCGCCCCTCCATAAAACCCTCGTTTGCGATATATGCATTGGCCCATTGGTTGACTCGAATAAAGGCCGAGTCAGTCGCACGAGCAATAGCGAATGCTGTGATTGGCGCATTGGCGAGTACATTGATCCCTATAGGGACGTCGAAGTTTCGTTTTATTCGCTCCACAACTACTGCCATGAAAGCAGGTGTTTCAGGGCCAATATCATCAGGTTTTGAAAATGGAACATCACCGTGATTTTCAACTATTAAACCATGCAATCCATTGTTGACCAAAAACTCAGCATCACGCAGGCAAGCGTCATAAATTTGATTCAAGCTTTCCCCCCTATACCGTGGTGAACCGGGAAAGGGTGGGCAATGGATCATTCCAATTAGCGCCTTAGAACGCCTAAAAATCTGGTTTATAACTCCATCAGGATTTTCTGATATGGCTTGCATTTTTGTTATTCCTTTGAATCGAACACCCGTGCGTATGTGAAATTAGACAATCACTTTCTTAGCCGGAAAGTAAAATTTGCTGTAAAAATTCTTGTATTGAGCCAGATTGCAACGAGAATAATTGCTCCTGTCACGATCTGGGTAAAGAAGGGCGAAATATGCATCAGGATTAGCCCATTACCGATTACTGCAATGGTCAAAGTTCCCAGTAAAGTACCAAGAATTGACCCACGCCCGCCAAAAAGAGAAGTTCCACCTAAAACTACAGCGGCGATTACTTGAAGCTCAAATCCTACTGCAGCGTTCGACGAACCTGAGCCAAGTCGCGCAGCAATAAGTAACCCAGCAATTGCGCAGGCAATGCCCGACAGCATGTATACTGAAGCAATTATCCAATTTGATGACATACCCACGCGACGCGCAGCCTCAGGGTTCGATCCGACAGCGATTACTTGCCGCCCATAAATCTGCCGATTAATGACTATCGCCGCAATTGCAGTCACAAACAAGGCGATTATAGCTGGCACCGGAAATCCTATAATGCTACCCCGCCCCAATGCAAAAAAGCCTGGCACGTCATTAATCGGTATTGAAAAGCCTTTAGTCATGTAAAGGGCAAAACCACGCAATATCGACAAACCAGCGAGTGTCACAATGAATGCTGGTATACCTTGGTAGGCAATGAACCATCCTTGGCCTAACCCAACTGCAGCTCCTAAAAGTAGCATTGCCACCACAACAATCGGCCAAGTTACCCCATAAGAAAGCATTATGGCTGCCGAGGCGTTTATTAAAGCGACTTGTGAGCCTACTGAAAGATCAATGCCTGCAGTAATAATTACAAATGTCATTGCCATTGCAACAATCAGAATGGGCGCTGCTTGGCGAAGAATGTTCAGCAAATTTCCAAAGCTTAAAAAGACCTCAGTGGCCACTGAGAAAAATACAATGCAAATGATGAAAAAAAAAGAAATGGATAAAAGTTGTGCGTGTTCTGTCAAGAAATCAGCGATTGCCGAACCTTCGCCACGCTCGGTATAGGGATCGGTCATATATGTTCCCCCCTGCCTACTATAAGTGTCACCAGATCTTCGAGATTTGTGTCACTAATTGAGCGTTCTGCTACTTTAGTACCCTCATACATTACCGCAACCTTGTCGCAAACTCGAAACAAATCTTGCAGTCGGTGTGTAATCAAAATTACGGAGACGCCGCGAGCTTTCAATCGCTTTATAAGCCTTAGCACGGCTTCAACTTCGGCAACTGCCAAGGCAGAAGTAGGCTCATCCATAATCAAAACACTTGGGTTGAATGAAGCTGCTCGAGCAATTGCGATAGCTTGGCGTTGACCACCAGAAAGTTGCGCAACCTTTGCATTTAATTTGGGAATGCGAATATCAAGATCGTTCAACATCTCGCGTGCTTTAATGCGCATACCTCGTTGGTCAAGAAATGACCAATCCGTCAGTTCTCTCCCCAAAAAAAGGTTTCCCATAACATCTATATGATCACAAAGACTTAGATCTTGAAACACCATCTCTATTGCCCGAGCGCGAGCATCGGCAGGAGTTGCAAACTGCACCATTTCGCCATCGATCAATATAGATCCCTGATCGGGGACATAGGTGCCTGAAATTACCTTTGTTAATGTTGATTTTCCTGCAGCATTGTCACCGATTAAGCCAAGACATTCGCCTGGAGCCACATCAAGATCTACTCCGCGGAGTGCTTCAACAGAGCCAAAAGTTTTGTGAATTCCGCGGAGCGAAATTCGTGGAATAGTTTGATCGTTGTCACCAGAGGGCATAAAGCCCCCTGATGGTTTGGAGATGTCGCCAAAAGTCGACTTGATCATTCAAAAATGCTCCGAAAGTCGTCAACGTTTGCCTGCGTAACGATTGTAATCGGAACAGAGATAGACGTATCGACTGACCCACCTTCAGTAATGGTATTAAGCGCGTTGACAGCGGCAGCTCCCATACCAGCAGGATCTTGTTGGATTACTGCTGCAACGTAGCCTTGATCAATACCCCGGATTGCTTGAGCGGTTAAATCCCAGCCAAATATTTTAACACTATCCTGCTTACCTTGGCTTTCAACCGCTGCAACAGCACCCAATAAAGCGGGTTCGCCTGTAGCGTAAATCGCCGTCATATCCGGGTTGGCTGTGATGAGATTTTCAGCAGCCGTAAGAGCGATGTCTTGGACATTTCGACCGTCAACAACCCCGGCTTCAACAACACCGTTCGCGCCAGTGATCTTATCGACAAAACCGGCTTGACGAATATTTTGAATAGAAGAATTTAGTGCTCCAACCACACCAATTTTAGCTGATCCACCCATATCAGAGCCAAGGTAACTTAGAAAAAAGTCGCCCATATCTGCACCCGCTTTGGCATTATTAACGCCGACTTGTGCTGAATGCGGGCCATCTGGTAATACTGCATCCACCGCAACCACTGGAATACCAGCGTCTGTTGCTTGTTTTACAGCGGGCATAATGCCATTCACATCAATCGCCACTATGACTATGCCGTCGACGCCCTGTTGAATATACGTCTCAATGGCACTGTTTTGAGCAGCTGGATCGTTATTAGCATTAAAGATGACCAGTTTATCGCCATTACTAGTGGCCGCACTTTCTGCGCCGCTATTCATCTGATTAAAAAATAGGGCCTGTTGGTTGATTTGTACTAGTGCAAAAGTGTCGGCAGATGCAACAGTAGCCATCAATGAAACGCCAGCTGCGGCTGACATGAGCACGTTTTTTACATTTACGATCATTATAAACTCCATTATGTTGTGTCGATTGTTTTTCGATTTGCTGACTTGCCTGTCTTTTTATAATTGGCCGGCGATACGACTGAATTGCGTTTTATCAACTTAACCGGCATGATTTCCTTAATGTGATCATGGTCTGGCTGTTCCCAAGCTTCGCTAGATAAAATTTGAACTGCGCGATGACCAAGAGCTTCAACGGGCTGACTTACAGATGTAATTGATGGAGAAAACAAATGTAATGAATGGGCATTATCAAAACTAATCAGTGAGAAATCTTTCGGTATGCGAATGCCGCGTTCCTCGAAAATTTCCAAGACGCCCACGGTGATTTCGTCAGAGCCTGAGAAGATTGCTGTTTCTTGATCAGCCTTATCTAAGAACTCTTTTGCTAGGTTTTGACCAGAAATGATGGAATGGTCACCAACAAATAAAGCTATATTCGGAACTGATACCTTATCGTTGCAGAGTCCCAAACGAAGTCCCTCAAGGCGTGTTTGAGTGCTCAAAAGGTCACGGCCACCACCAAAATACGCGACATGGCGATGTCCTAGGTCTTTAAGGTGCATGCCAGCAAGAACCCCACCCATTTTATTGTCGCACAATAAACGTGGGGCTGAAACGCCAGGTACGTCTTCATCAAGCAGCACCACGCGCTTAAAGTTGCTCAGTTCTTCCGCGACCTCTTTGCTAGGCAAACGGTTGGTCATGAAAATTAAGCTTTCTACTCTATCATCTGCGGCACATCTCAGGGCTGCTAATTCGCGTAAATCTTTATTGGACGTTGCGTGTAATGAAACCATTGCACCATATTCGGCTGCGGCTCTTTCTATTGAGGCAGCAAGTTTTGCAAAAAAGGGATTCGCTAAATCAGGCAAAATCAACGCGATCTGCTCCGACTTGCCTAAACTAAGACGCCTTGCATGCGGATTTGGATGATATCTTAATTTCTTAACGGCCTTGTTTATCCGATCACTCGTACTGTCAGGCAATCGCAGCGTACCATTTAAATAACGCGAGATAGTTGTTGACGAAACTTCAGCTTCTTTTGCGACATCTTTAAGGCTGAAATGTGATTTACTCATTGTTTGGATGGCACCACTAATCTTATGGGGTTTTTGAGTTGTCTTTATTATCAGTAAACCGCTTTACTTGATTTGTAAACCGCTTTACTAATCCTGATGAGCAAGATATTCTGTTCTTTCTGGTGGGATATGCGTAGGCGCAAAAAGACTTAATCAAGCTGCCCAAAAGTGCATGGGCACTAACGCAAGGCTGGCAATGAAAGTTTTTGTCGTCGGAAATGTCGCAGTAGATGAAACGTTTGCTGTCAGTAGAGTCCCACATGAGGGCGAATCAATTTTTGGGACTAGGCTCTCAACTGATTTGGGTGGCAAGGGAGCAAATCAGGCTTTAATTCTTGCGCGATGTGGTATTTCTACAATTTTTATTGCGGCTGTAGGATCTGATGCCAAAGGCGATCTAATACACAGATGCCTTAATGAAGAACCAGTAGCTGCTCGTTTGGTAAAGACATGTAGTGAAGCAAGCGATAGTTCAATTATCATCAAAGATGAGAGAGGAGGTAATGCGATAATTACCACCACTGATTGTTCAAGATTGCTCAATTTGGAAGAAATTGAGAAAAGGATGAAAGATGCTATCGCACATGACATATTAGTGCTTCAAGGTAATATAAGTTTAGCTACGACGCAGAGGCTCATAGCAAAAGCTCGTTCACGCAAGATGAAAATCATCTTGAACCCGTCACCTTTTGAAATTGGTATTGAAGTGCATTTAATGAATGTTAATACGGTATTTTTGAATCAGCATGAAGCCTTTCAGATTACCGGCCACCAAAGTAGTGATGCAGTTGAAAAATTATTGACGTTAGGTGTAGAGACTGTTGTTTTGTCTGAGGGGGAAAAGGGTCTGCTTCTTGGAACACATGCTGGCATATTTTCAGTCCCTGCGCATACATGTGATGTTATCGATAGTACGGGTGCTGGTGACACTTTACTAGCGGTAGCACTTGCGGCAGCAATTTTGCGTCAGGAAAATATTGCTTTACGATCGCTGGAAGTAGCGAGTAGGGCTGCTGCCCTTACAGTATCCCGTTCTGGAACGAGAATGGCATTTCCAACTGTTGAAGAATTGGAACGGTTGCTAAGTTAATTATCAAGATATTAAAAATACTGTAAAGGCTTCACGCTTCATACTCTTGCTAGTTTACACGCTGCTTTACGACATGTTCGCGCCACATTAAGTAAATACCAGAAACTATCACCAACGCCGAACCGAGTAACATTGACAGGCTTGGACTTTCCCCAAAAAATAAAACGCCAAAAATTAGCAGAAAAACGATACGAGAATATCTAAACGGCATAATTGCCGAGAGCTCGCCTAGACGCAGGGATGTAATGAGTAAGAGATATCCTACGGAACCTAGAATTACCATGCAGCCAACTATGATCCAATTAATCTCTGCAGGGAAAAACTTCTCACCAGTGAAGAGGACCCATGTCGCTGTAAATGGAAGAGCGGCAACCATGGTGAACGTCGCTAAACTTGCTGAAGCAATGTCCGGTGGGGTTAGACGCGTTACCAGATCTCTCACAGAAAACCCCACCAATGCCACAACCGCCCATAGCACTGCATAGTCCAAACTTTCGCCCCAAGGCTGGATAACAAGCACAACACCGCAAAACCCAATAGCAATTGAACTCCAACGACGCCAACTCACAGTTTCCCTGAGAAAAATCGCCGCGCCGACCGCAACCAAAATAGGGGAAGCCTGAGTCACCGCGCCCACGATAGAAAGTGGCACAGCAGTCAGCGCCATGATCATTCCTAGCAAACCTATCATCTCCGTACAGTATCGCAGTAGTAAAACTGGTGCGAAGGCCCGAGGTTCTTTTAGGTTTTCGCCCTTAGCCACTGCGATCAGAGCGAATAATATCAAGCCACCGCTTATGAGAAAAAACATGATTTGCGCGGGAGACAAAAAAGATCCCGAGGTTTTGACAAAAGTGTCTCCAAGAGCAAAGGATGCCATCGAAAATAACATTATGACTATGCCTTTTGCATTATTCTTATTGGTTAACATTTAAATAGCCTCAATAGCTTATACTGTTACAATTAAGGTGAATTACCTACAATCAACAGCGGATCCAGCAAGTTTCTGTTATGGTTGGATAAACCATACGGTGCAAAATTTTTTTGTGCACCACGTCATTATCGCGGTGAAACAGCATTCTCTTTGGACGGAGGCGCATTCGTTGTCTTGTAGTCTAATGTCTGCTTAAAGCTGATTGTATTGCCAGATGTTCATGAACTGTCGAGCCATCATTTGATTTTCAGGTATAAGTCCAGCGTTCATTATTTGCCATTCAATTCGCTTCAAATCGCCCCAAACCGGACGCCCGACCTTTGAACCATTGCTATCATGGAATCAGCACGGTCGCGCCCAATGTCTTGCCTGACTCAATCGCTTCATG
>ERZ807291.9841-NODE-9841-length-10236-cov-44.367842_pt1 | contig 10236 bp, 4 predicted proteins | sample MGYA00521257_ERZ807291 | MGnify/ENA primary metagenome ERZ807291 (study PRJEB31413, sample SAMN03169783) | marine metagenome | biome: Marine; feature: Water; material: Subsurface seawater | place: North Sea | collected 2011-04-28 | depth 1 m m ... | reverse complement strand
CATATACTGATGCTGGCGCAACCGCTTTGGATAATTACGACGGTTATATCACACCAGCTATTGTTGTTGTAAATACAGTAAATACTGCTATTGTTGGAACTTATACAGTTACGTATAACGTAAGTGATATTTCTGGGAATCCAGCTGTTCAAGTAACACGTACGGTCAATGTTGTAGACACAACTGTCCCAGTCATTACTTTAACAGGCGATGCTGTTGTTACAATCGAAGTTGACGCACCATATACTGATGCTGGCGCAACCGCTTTGGATAATTACGACGGTGATATCACACCAGCTATTGTTGTTGTAAATACAGTAAATACTGCTATTGTTGGAAATTACACAGTTACGTATAACGTAAGTGATGCTGCTAGTAATGCAGCTGTTCAAGTAACACGTACGGTCAATGTTGTAGACACAACAGTGCCCGTCATTACGCTTACAGGCGACGAGATTGTAACTATTGAAGTTGGAACGACCTACGTAGATGGTGGTGCTACAGCTACCGACAACTATGATGATGATACTGTATTAACCTCTAATATCACAACTGATGTTAGTGATGTAGACGCTCAGACCGTTGGTTCTTATACTGTTTCTTATAATGTAAGTGATGCTGCTGGGAATCCAGCTGTTCAAGTAACACGTACGGTCAATGTTGTAGACACATTAGATATAACTAATATTGATAGCAACCCAATCAATGTATATCCAAATCCAACAGCATCCAATTGGACTGTTGCGTCCTCAAGCATCATTAACTCTGTAAAACTTTTCAACCTATTAGGACAAAAAGTATTTGAGAAAACGTCTAATGACACGAAAGTAAACATTGACGCTAGTAACTTGGAAACAGGTGTTTATATGCTACAAATTAACAACACTACAATGAAAAGGCTGATTAAAAATTAGGGATTAATCTAGTTTTAAATTTTAAAGGCTGTCTGAAAAGACAGCCTTTTTTATACGTTAAGAACCAGCGGATTCTCAAAGTGATGCACTCACAAGTGAGATGAAATAAAGTATACTTTTTTAAGGTTCAAAATTTAATAAGAAAAGCTTTAATAGAAATACGACCTAAGAGGAAGATCGGATTAGCAGGATAATTAGCAAGGATTAGATAAGGGTTTTCAGGGTTGGAGGCAAAGGGCCTAAAGTCGAACTATTTTGAAGGAAATTTGGATGAAATTAATTCTTACCCTTGAGCATTTTTGTCGTTGCGACCGTTCTAAACCCCATATGATCTGATCCAGAATCGGAGCTTACTCCCATTTTTGCAGAAATTCTAAAGCTGGCACAGTAAGAATCATGACATAAAAAAGACCCTCCTTTAATTACATATTCTATTTGGTAAGGATTATTTGGACTGTAAGATTTTTTAGCCCCTGTTGGATTGATAAGACCTTTAGAACGGTCTATTTCCTTGTAGTGATTTACATTAAATAAATCACCAGTAATTTCCCATACATTCCCTAACATATCATAAAGCCCGATACTATTTGGTGGATAAGATTTTACGTCAGCAATAAATTCAAACCCATCAACACTTTCATTTTTAACAGGGAAAACGCCTTGCCAAGTATTTGCATTTGTATTTAAAATGGAAGGATTATTTCCCCAAGTATAAATAGCGTCATTATTGTTTCCCTGAGCTGCGGCTTCCCATTCAGCTTCTGTTGGTAAACGTCTATTGGCCCATTTACAATATTCTACGGCATCTTCATAAGCAATATGAACCACAGGATGGTTATCTTTTCCATCAATAGAAGAATTTGGCCCTTCTGGATGTTGCCAATTCGCTCCAATTTTCCAAGCCCACCATTGCTGGTAATTATTCATATTAGCGACAGCGTTAACGTTTTTATTAAAGATGAGGCTTCCAGGTTGAAGAATAGAATCATGTGGTTTTTCAGTGCCAGGAGGTAACTGCTTTTTCATTTCTTCCCAATCTATTTTTCTTTCTGCGATGGTGGTGTATTTTGTAGCTTCCACAAAATTTTTAAACTGCCTATTGGTGACTTCGGTAATATCTATAAAAAAACCATCTACAGTAACTTTGTGGGCCGGTTTTTCTCTTTCCATTGCAAATCGATCTGAAGATTTTGCGCCTTGTAAAAATGTTTTTCCTTCTACCCAAACCATTCCTTTGGGAGGGGTCATTGTAGTCTCAGTATTTTTTGATCCTTTTTCATCACAGGACGATACTAAGATAATATATGAGAATAAAAATAATGTGATTATATTTTTGGTCATGAGATTTAATTTATCAATAGTACTTAATTTAAATGAAATAGTTCAATTATTTGGGATGATATTAAGGACAATTTTATTTAGAGTATCTAAGTCTCCTCAAGTGTTTGTTTTTTAATTTATTTTTTTACTTCAATGGTAAGCGTATTTCCGTTATCTTTAGTAGAATCCCCAGGTTTCATCTTTTTAAAATTTTCTTTAGCTGCGCTGCTGCGATGTTGTGTTTTAGAGTCGGTTTATCTCAATAATGTTTCATATTAAGTAAATATTAATTTTAAATTAATGAATACCTTTTAATTTGTATATCTATTGAGTTTAAGAGTTTAGATAATCAAAAAATTAAACGTTATCAAGAAGTGAATTTAAGAAGTGTTAAATTATTTTTATTAAAAACTTTTCTGTAAAAAAACATTAAAATATAAATTATGAAAAAAAGTGCTTATTTGAAGATGACTACCCTTTGTTTTCTAATTTTCGTATCAAATTCCATACAGGCGCAATACGAATCATCTATCCTTTTCCACAATAACTCTGATCAATTGGTGTATGTCTCCGATAGTGATGGAAACCATATCCCTGATTACAGTTATGTAGGGTATAAAAATGGCGAAGAAGCGTTGCCAGATGTAGCAGTTGTACTAGAAATAAGCCCTATATCTGGAGATAATACAGCACATATTCAAGCTGCAATTGACGAAGTGGAAGCATTACCACTAAACGCAAATGGACATAGAGGCGCCTTGTTATTATTGCCAGGAGAATATTCTGTTAGTGGTGAACTCATCATAAACAGAAGTGGCGTTGTACTTCGGGGTTCTGGCGATGGTGAAGAGGCCACATCAAATACAATTATTAAAGGAGTAGGGAACATTCCAGACGAAAGAACACTAATTAGAATTGGTACGAATAACAAAAGTGGTTTCGGCGGGCAAGTTGCAGGAACTCGACAAGATATTGTTAGTCCTTATATTCCAGCTGGAAGCAGAACGATTGAAGTTGCAGATGCATCGGTTTATAATATTGGGGACAATATCATCATTAAACATCCGAGCACAGCAGCATGGATAGAAGCCGTAGATAATGGGGGTGTAGCCACGGACACTCCTTGGGAACCTAATACAATAAATTTAGTTTTCAATAGGCATATTACGAATATAGAAGGCAATAAAATTCAGGTGGCAACGCCTATTTATGACATATTAGACCGTTCTTTATCTCAATCCTACGTATATACTTACAATGGTAATAGCCAATTAAAAGAGTGTGGTATTGAGAACTTACGAATATTTGTAGAATCTTCTGGAGTTACAGGCAGAGACCACGTAAAAATAGGCATTAACATGATTGGTGTCGATAATTCTTGGGTCCAAGGTGTCACCATTTTAAGAGTGAGTGACCAAGGCGTTAAATTTGATGAAGCCACACGTTGTTCTGTAATTGATACCAATGTCCTAGACATGCATGGTCCTATTTCTGGAGGTTGGAGATACAATTTCGAAGTAACTGACTTCTGTAATAATATTCTTTTTGAAAATTGTGTAGCATCTAACGGCAGGCATACATTTGTTGCGAATGGAGCAAGTGATGTGAATGGAATAGTGTTTACCAATTGCTCTTCTTCTGGAGATTACACCCGATCTGAGTCGCATAGACGTTGGGGGCAAGGCATACTTTGGGATAATATTACTTGGACAAACACCAATACAACTGGTATTTTAGGGTTGCACAATAGAGGGAGTTATGGAACAGGTCATGGTTGGACCGTAACAAACGGAGTGGCTTGGAATATTGATGCACCTTCTAATCAAATCGCAATTCAAAAACCACCTATTGGTCAAAATTATGCTATTGGTTGTAACGCTACTGTTAATGGAGACGGTCCTTTTAGTCATCCAGCAGGATACATTGAAGGAACTGGAGAAGATCTATTAATACAATCTTTATATTTAGCACAACTTGAAGATAGAATGACACATGGTGTATTGCCAGATACACCAGGGAAACTATTCCCTTATGATTATGTATTTACAGATTCTGAACATTATTTAGAGCTGACATGGCATGATGTATCTATGGAAGAAGATAGCTATATTTTAGAACGCTCCTCAGATGGTGTTAGCTTTCAGACCATAGCAACCCTTCCTGCGAATACAGAAACATATACAGATACAGATTTACAACAAGAGAACTATTTTTACAGGTTAAAAGCCACAAATACAATAGGTACTTCTCCAGCGTCTAATACAATACAAACCAATGATTTTTATGCTGAAACATATAATATTTACTATGTCAAAGTAGATGGGGATGGCTCGGATGGATTAACAGAGGCTACAGCTTTTACAACCATAAACACTGCGGTTCAAACAGCCTCTAATGGGGATACAATCATCTTAGTTGGAGCCCTTAACCAATCGGGAGTATTAGGAATTGATAAATCATTATCTTTTAAGGGGCAATCAGATGCTGTGGTTACCGCGACTGATAGAATGTTCAATATTTCTGCTGGGGGACTTAATATTTCGTTTGAAGACATCACATTTCAAAACGTAACGACTACTTTACAGGGGGCTGTTTTTAATTTAACGCAAGCTTCAGATTTAATAATTACAGATTGTGTTTTTGAAAACAATACATCTTCTGCTAATGGCGGTGCTATTTTAGCGGGCAGTACGGGTACGTTAACCGTTTCAGGGTCTCTTTTTAACAACAACTCTGGGAGTAGAGGCGGTGCAATTGCCGTGACAACAATAGGCAGGCAATTAGTGATGAGCAACTGTACTTTTGTAAATAATATAGCGACAGGAAATGACGGAGGAGCTATATATTTAGGAGGTGCCAATGCGAATAGTAGTATTACAAACACGACTATTTTTAATAATTCGGTCATAAATGCGACCTTAAATCAATCTAAAGGTGGAGGAATACGATTAGAAGGGGATAGACCTTTCACAATTTCAAATTCTTTGATATATAGTAACGTTGTAGATAATGGAAATGAAACAGCTGTTTCAAATATAGGTGTGACTCCAAATACAGTAGTTAGTTTAACAAATTCAATTACCAATAACATAGAACCAGCTTTAGATGCTGCTGCAGGAGATGTATTTGCAAGCTCTATAATTGATGCAGATTTATCAGCATCAAATTTGATGTTTAACTCGGGTACGGGCTTTGTTGAATATGTTGCTGTAGCTGCGACAGAAGATAGTCCTATTGATTTTGGATCGGATGGGAACGATGCTGGATCCTGGGACTCTGGACTCGTATTATCATTAGACGATTTATTAAAATCAAAAGTGTCTATATATGTGAACCACACTTCTAAAACCATCGAAATAAATCATGACTTGGATGAACGTTTGTCTGTGGAATTATTTAATATTTTATGCTCGAGAATTATGGATGTTAAAAATAGTTCTAAAACGCAATCGTTAGATGTAAGTTCACTGAAAACAGGAATTTATATTTTATTAGGGAAATCCTCAGGAACATCTTTTTCTAAAAAAATACTTATATATTAATTGTTAGCAGATGGCTTTAACGTTTTGAATAAGCGCCTGTTTTAATGGCGTTTATTTTGAGCTTAGTTTCTTTAACGCTTTATCAGGGAAATCAGTAATTATTCCATCCAATCCAAGATCAATTAATCGTTGCATTTCATCTTCTTTATTTACAGTCCATTTCCACACTTCAATAGTGTTTTCGTGCGCAAAATTTAGATACTCTTTTGTAACCGTAGTTTCAGGACCAACTCCAATAGCATTCGATTCAATAACTTTAGCATACTCTAGGGTCATTTTATCTGCTTTATTTATGAGCCAAAGGATTGGAATATCCGTATCCAGTTGTCTTATTTTGGCTAATACGGGGTACTTAAAAGAAAATATAATTACATCCTCTTTGACTCCAAGGTCATTTACAATTTTAAGAACCGCTTTCTCTGTCCCATTAACCTTTATTTCAATGCAGACCTTAATCTTCTCTTTTGCCAATGCAAGGGCCTCTCTTAAAGTTGGAATCTTTTCATTTTTGTATATATCACCAAATTTACGACTGTAACCAACGTTAACAGCCCTTAAGTCACTATAATTCAGTTCGGAAATTTCCCCTTTAAAACCATTGGAACTTGTCTTGTCTACAGATGAATTGTGAATAACAACAATTGAATCATTCTTGGTTTTATGAACATCCAACTCGAAATAATCCGCTTTACAGTCAATAGCCTTTTGAAATGCAATAAGCGTATTCTCGGGAGCTATCCCAGAAAATCCGCGATGCGCAATTATTTTTGTTTGCGCATTCGTTAGCATGCTATTTAAAACGAATATTAATATTAATCTAGTTGCTAAAATCATACGTTATTATTTACTTGCTATTGCGTTTTAACCAATTCCTGTATTGTTGTTCTAATTCGATAACTTTATTGGGGTGTTTTTTAGCCAAATTTTTAGTTTCACCAATGTCATCATCTAGATTTACCAAGTATCTTTTTTCTTTTAATTTATATGTTTTCTTGCTCGTATCTCTGGGATTTCCTAATAATTTCCAGTGACCTTTACGAGCCACCCACATATCTTGATATTCCCAACAATAGCCTTCTGTATGCCGAGTTTTTTCTTTTTCATTATGGATGATGGAGACGAGGCTTTTACCATCCAAATCTTGCGAATCAAGTTTAATCCCACATAATTCTGCAAGTGTTGGCATCCAATCTGAATTTACTCCAAACTGATTTCTAATGGCGCCTTTTTGAATTTTATTTGGCCAATTGATGGCTGCAGGAACTCTAATACCCCCTTCAAACAAACTCGATTTTGCACCTCTATAAGGCCCTGAATTTCCACCACCAAAATGCGCCCGTTTTTCTGTTGAATGGCCATTATCAGACTGAAATACAATAATAGTATTGTCTTTGATCCCTAATTCATCTAGTTTTTTAAGTATTGCACCAATTCTATCATCCAAAGTTGAAATAAATGCAGCATATAAATTTCGGGGATATGAAACCCCTTTATCATTATAATAATCTAACCATTTAGCATCTCCCTGATAGGGGTAATGCGGCATATTCACAGCGAAATACATAAAGAAAGGATTCTTTTTATGTTCTTCAATAAAATGAGAAGCTTCATTGACCATTAAATCAGGAAAAAACTGGCCATCATAATACACCTCTTTTCCGTTTCTATATAAATCGTGTCTGTTTGGTCCATTCCAATAAAAGAAATGCGAATAATTATCTATACAGCCTACCATGTGTCCAAACGAATGGTCAAACCCTTGAGCATTTGGAGTCATTTCTTGAGCATCTCCCAAATGCCATTTTCCAATATGTGCGGTGGCATAGCCTGCATCTTTAAACATTTCTGCCATGGTATATTCTGTTCCAGGAAGTCCCTTTTTTACTTTTGAATCTGGCACAGCGTTACCTGATAAACCTGCTCTTTGAGGTGTTTTACCCGTTAATAAAGAAGCTCTAGAAGGCGAACAAACAGGTGAGGCGTAAAATTGATTAAAACGAACGCCGTTTTCTATAATATAATCCATATTTGGAGTGACCAAATCGTTTGCTCCATAAGAATTTACATCCATAGAGCCTTGATCATCTGTTAAAATAAAAATAACATTTGGCCTTTGATTATTTTCTAATAGGTGTTGTTTTTCAACGTTTGATTTCGATGAATAGCACCCCCAAAAGAGACAACTAATGGATAAAAAAAGGATGGTTTTATGTTTCATTTGTGTTTAAATATTTATTAATTTTATTTTTTTCTACTTAAAGAAAATGGCAGGTTTTCGGCTTTACCTCCCCAAATTTTATTTGGAGTATTAGAGACCTCAAATTCTAAAAGACCTCCTTTTTGAATGTCACTGCAATTAATAAAACTATTTTGGTAATCAGAATCATTTAAACGTGCAGACTGAATATAAAAATTGTTTTTTGAATTGTTTTTTGCTTCAATGGTAAAGGTTTTTCCGTTTCTTAAATTTAATGTAGCTTTTTTAAACAACGGACTTCCAATAATAAATTCATCAGTCGCTGGCGTTACAGGATAGAACCCTAATGCACTAAAAACATACCAAGCTGAGGTTTGTCCATTATCTTCATCTCCACAATAACCATCTGGAGTTGGTGTGTATAATTTGGTTAAAACGGTTCTAATTTTATCTTGGGATTTGTATGGAACACCTGCATAATTATACAAATAAATCATATGTTGTATGGGTTGATTTCCGTGCGCATAATTGCCCATATTTGCAACTTCCATTTCTCTAATTTCGTGAATTACCTTTCCGTAATAGGAGGCATCATATTTTGGTGGCATTGTAAAAACACCATCTAATTGTTTGATGAAATTTTCTTTTCCGCCCATTAAATTAATCAATCCATCGATGTCTTGAAAAACAGACCAAGTATAATGTAAACTGTTTCCTTCTGTAAAAGCACCACCCCATTTTAAAGGATCAAAAGGACTTTGAAAAGTGCCATCTTCATTTTTTCCTCGCATTAAATTTGTTGAGGGATCAAATACATTTTTATAACGATACGATTGCTCATAATACTTTTTAGCAATTTTATTTTTTCCCATTTTTTCTGCCATTTGCCCAATCGTAAAATCGGCATAGGCGTATTCTAATGTTTTGGCTGCATTTTCTCTAACATTTACATCAAAAGGGACATAGCCCAAAGTGTTGTAATAATGTAACCCTTCTCTGCCTACAGACCTTACTGGTCTTCCTTCTTCTACAGTTGCATTCTTAAGAATGGCTTCAAATAAAATTTCTGCAGTTTTTTCATTTTTGATAGTTCCTTTTAAATAGGCATCAGCAATAATAGGAGCAGAGTTAGAACCAATCATACAAGCTCTATGTCCAGGACTTGCCCATTCGGGCAACCATCCAGATTCTTTATAGGTATTAGCCAAACCTTCCATAATATTATTATTCTGTTCTGGATACATCATATTAAAAAATGGAAAAACCGCTCTAAACGTATCCCAAAAACCATTGTCTGTAAACATATAACCAGGCAATACGTTTCCATTGTATGGACTGTAATGCACCATTTTATTATCTACATCAAATTCATAAAAGGTTCTTGGAAATAGTAAGACTCTGTATAGGCAAGAATAAAAAGTTTTGATGTTATTACTATTATCATCTTCAATTTTAATTCTACCCAGCTCCTTTTCCCAAGCATTTTTTGCTTTCTGTTTGGTGTCTATAAAAGAATTTTTCCCAATTTCTCTATCTAAATTTAGTTGTGCTTGCTTTAAACTTATAAAAGAGGAGGCTACTTTTACGTTTACCACTTCTCCTTTTTTGGTTTTAAAACCAATGATTGCACCAACATGTTTTCCTTCGCTATTTAAGTTGTTTTTTTGAAGTTCCCAATTGTCTTTCCAAGTGTGTGTCATTTCAAAATCTTTATCAAATTCTGCTACAAAATAATTATGAAAATTATCAGGGACACCACCGTTATTGTTTCTGCAATAGCCAATAATTTTACGTTCTTTTGGTAAAATTTTAACCATAGAACCTTTGAAAAAAGCATCTAACATAATGTATGAAGACTCTGCTTCAGGAAAGGTAAATTTAAAATGTGCAGCTCTCGATGTTGGCGCTACTTCTGCGACTACATCATATTCTGCTAAATAGATACTATAATGATAAGGGGTCACCGTCTCTGCTTTATGAGAAAACCATGAAGCTCTTTCATCTTCTTGATACTTTAATTCACCTGTGACTGCCATAAAAGAAAAGGCCGCATAATCATTTATCCAAGGGCTAGGTTGATGGGTTTGTTTGATGCCACGTATTTTATCATCATCGTAATTATAAGCCCAACCATTACCCATTTCTGCTGTCATTGGTGTCCAAAAATTCATGCCCCAAGGCGTTGCTATTGCAGGATAGGTGTTTCCATTAGACATGCTTTTTTTAGAATCTGTACCCATCAAAGGGTTTACATAATCTACTA
>ERZ807291.9840-NODE-9840-length-10239-cov-10.769639_pt1 | contig 10239 bp, 5 predicted proteins | sample MGYA00521257_ERZ807291 | MGnify/ENA primary metagenome ERZ807291 (study PRJEB31413, sample SAMN03169783) | marine metagenome | biome: Marine; feature: Water; material: Subsurface seawater | place: North Sea | collected 2011-04-28 | depth 1 m m ... | reverse complement strand
TTCAGTAATAATTTAGATTTTATGTCGACTAAAGATAAAGATTTTGTGCATTTGCATGTTCATTCGGACTTCAGCCTGCTGGACGGGTGCTGCCGGATGGATCGTTTGATGGGCAGAGCCCAGGAGCTAGGTCAGTCTGCAATGGCACTGACTGATCATGGGAATCTGTTTGGTACTATTTCTTTTATCAAGCAAGCAGAGAAGCATGGGATTAAACCAATTATTGGATGTGAGGGATACTTGGTTACTGATCATAAGAACGATGAGAAACCGGGCAGAGATAAGGATAAATCTTATCACATCGGTATGCTTGCGAAGAATTATCAGGGTTATCAAAATTTATCAAAGGTTGTCTCTGATGCCCATGTCGATGGATTTTACTACCGGCCTAGAACGGATTTGGAAACTTTGGCTGAACATGCTGAGGGGCTGATCGGCTTTACCGGGTGTATGCAAGGTTGGGTCCCCCAGTTAATTCTCCGAGGGAAAGAGGATGAGGCCGAGCGTGCGATGGGGCAGATGGTTGATATTTTTGGCAAGGAGAATTACTTTGTCGAATTGCATAACCATGGGATTGAGGAACAGAGACAATTGGTTCCGGTACTTTTAAAATTTGCCAAGAAATTTGATTTGAAAGTAGTGGCATCCAATGATGTTCATTATGTGAAAGAGGAGGACTGGGCACCCCACGATGCTCTGCTTTGTATACAGACTGGTTCGAAAATTGATGACCAAAACCGGATGCGCTATGATGCCCGGCAGTTTTACCTGAAATCCAGGCAACAGATGGAGGAGTTATTCAAAGAAGCTCCTGAGTCCATCACCAATACTTTTGCGGTGGCTGAGATGTGTGAGTTAAAACTGCCATTTGGGGAAAATAATTATCCAGTGTTCACGCTTCCTCCAGAGATTAAGACCACGGTTGCGGATAATGTGGAATACCTGAAGAAGCTTTGTATCGAGGGATTGCAGGAAAGGTATGATGAAGTGTACCAGTCGGAGGAGGAGCGAGGAGAAGATACGGCTGATAAAGTAAAAGAACTAAGCGAGCGCATAGATTATGAGCTGAGCGTGATCACAAAGACTGGATTTAATGATTACTTTTTAATCGTGGCCGATTTTATGGGCTGGGCGAGGGAGCAGGAAATTCCGGTGGGTCCGGGTCGTGGTTCCGGTGCGGGTTGTCTGGTGGCATATGTCTTGGGAATTACCGATATTGATCCTTTGCGCTTTGGCTTGCTTTTTGAGCGATTTCTCAACCCGGAACGGGTATCTCCTCCGGATTTTGATATCGATTTCTGTATGAGAAGGCGGTCCGAAGTGATTGAATATGTCCGTGAGAAATATGGTCGGGACTGTGTGGCCAATATTGTGACCTTTGGTACATTTGGAGCAAAGATGGTGGTGCGTGATGTTGCCCGTGTACGCGATGTGCCCTATGCGGAAGCAGATAAACTGGCTAAAATGGTGCCGGATGATTTGAATATCACTTTAGAACAAGCGTTGGAAAAGAGCCCTGAGTTTCGGGAGGAGTGCGAAAAAAACCCGATTGCAAAACAGATTATTGAAACGGGGAAAGTAATCGAGGGCATGGTTCGTAATGTGGGAACACATGCGGCCGGGGTTATTATCGCAGACCGGCCCTTGAAGGAGTTGGTTCCCCTCACTACGCAGGATGGTATTTTAACCACGCAGTTTCCGAAGGACCCAGTGGAAGATCTGGGCCTGTTGAAAATGGATTTTCTTGGATTGAAAACCCTGACTGTGATTGCGGCCGCGGAGAAACATATTCGTGAAAAAGATGGGTTTTCCGATTTTCGGGTTACGGATGTTTCCCTTGAAGATGAGAAGACTTTTGAATTATTAAACGAGGCCCGTACGATTGGGGTTTTTCAATTGGAGTCGGATGGAATGCGCCGTTTATGCAGGCAGATGATGATTACCAATGTGGATGAAATTATCGCTCTGATCGCATTGTATCGTCCTGGTCCAATGGACTGGATACCAGATTATATTAAGGGAAAGGAGGATCCATCGACGATCAAATTCCCCCATCCATTATTGGAGCAGGTATGCGAAGAAACCTACGGAGTGATGGTTTACCAGGAACAGGTAATGGAGGCGGCACGCCGGGTGGCTGGATATTCTCTTGGCGGTGCGGATATATTACGCCGGGCAATGGGTAAAAAGAAACCGGAGGAAATGGCTAAGCAGAGAGAGATCTTTGTCAAAGGAGCAAAGGAAACAAATAATATTGCTGAAAAAAAGGCCAATGAGATTTTCAGTATTTTGGAAAAGTTTGCGGGGTATGGGTTTAATAAATCGCACTCCGCAGCCTATGGAATAATCAGTTATCAAACAGGCTATTTAAAAGCCAATTTCCCGGTTCATTTTATGGCGGGCGTGCTGTCCTGCGAATTAGGGAATTCAGATAAGCTTTCCCATTTTATTGGCGAGTGCACGGAAATGGGTATTTCTGTGCTCGGGCCGGACGTGAATGAATCAGGTGAGAATTTTACCCCGGTTGAAGGAGAGGATGAACAGTCGGATTCCATCCGTTTTGGATTGGCTGCAATTAAAGGGGTGGGGGATGCCCCATCCACTGTGATTGTGGGAGAGCGAAAAAACGGTCCGTATACGAGTTTTTCCGACCTGGTTGAACGGGTGGATGGAAAAGCAGTAAATAAGCGTGTTCTCGAAAATTTGATCAAGGCTGGAGGCTTTGACTCCTTGGAGGACAGCCGGGCCGCGTTATTGGCCGATTTGGATCGTTCGATGGGGGAAGCTCAATTGAGGAGGAAGGATCGGGAGGCTGGACAGGTTAACCTGTTTGACATGATGGGTGGTGGAGATAGCGAAGGAACATCGGAAGAAACCACAGGCTTCTCGGCAATGGCAGACCGTCCTGAGGTCGCCCCGATGGATGAGCTTGAAAAATTAAAATATGAAAAGGAACTACTCGGATTTTTCTTATCTGGACATCCAGTTGATACGCTTGGTGGACTGGGGCCATTGCTAGATGATATAACTTCCGATGAACTCGAAAATTTAGAGGGCAAACGATCCTTCAGGCTCTGTGGTGTTTTGTCAGAAATTGAACGTCGATACACAAAAAAAGATGGAAAGCCTTGGGCACGGTTTTCATTGATGGCAAAAGAAAAAGATTTTTCCATTCCTATGTTTACCGAAGCTTTTGAGCAATATGGATTACATTTGGATGATGGTCGAATGGTCGTGGTTGATGGGGTGGCATCCCACAAGGACGGTGAAACTCGATTAAGTGTTACCCATTTACGTCCGTTGGAAAGTGCAATTTCAAACCTCGTTGATGAGGTAACCTGGTTAATTGATCCCGAGGATCAAGATGCTGAGCAATTTACGCATGATATTTTTGCTTTGGGCGACCAAGGAGAGGGAAGTACATTAATTCGTTTGGCTTTTGCCCGAAATGGAGAAGAGGAAGGACTGGTAGTAGAAACAGATAGCCGGTTTTGTATGAAGTTTTCATCGGTGGTGTTTAAGGACTGGCGCAGTCGAAAATCTGTCCGTGGGGCCCGCGTACTGGTTCGTCCCCCAGAACCTCCGCCTGAAAGAAGTTTCGGTAAGAAAAAATTCTAAGCATCTTACGCCTTGACCTATGGGTGTAAATATTTACTTTGAAACCTTTAATTTATGACTATCGAAATCAAACTACGTAAAGGCGAACCCATGGACCGGGCAATTCGTCGTTTAAAAAAGCGCCTTGATCGTGAAGGTACGATTAGAGATGTGCGCGAAAAGCGTTACTTCAGAAAACCTTCAGACAAGAAGAGAGAAGCTCGGAAAGTTGCTGCTTTCACCCAAATGCTCCGTACTCGTTACGAGAAGATGTAGTTTCCTAAGATCCGTTTTGGATTTTATTTATTAGAGTTTTCAGGGGAGATCATTTTATACGATGTCCCAATTAGATATTAGATTAACTCCTAGCCTACGAGCTGAGTGGAAGTTATTTAATCAGGAAAAATCTTCCGCACTTGAGTATTTATTACTTTGTGAAAAAATGATCTCTGTGGGCGAGTTTCTACTTGCCCACGATGTTGCAAAAGCAGGGTTAACCCGACATAAAAACGACCGTAAATTATGCCAAAAGGCAGCCCATGCTTTAAGTAAAGCAGGTTCTCCAAAAATGGCATCACAACTCTTGGAAGAGTTTGTGGCCGCGGGAGATCGTGGTGTGGAAACCCACAGTTTACTTGCCAGTGCCTACAAGGATTTATGGGAACAGGCAACCGACCCTGAGTCGAAGAAAAAGTATGCTGAACTTGCGATTGCTCGATATGAGGAGGGATTCTCCACAAATAGTTTCGACAATCTGAGGACCAGCCAGCGTAAGGATCTGGAAACTCAATATTATCCATGTATAAATATTTCCTTTATGCACTTTTTTTCCGATAATTTTGAAGAGGGAAAAAAGTATGCTGAAAAGGCATGGAAGATTTGCGAGAAACTAAAAGCAGATGGAACTCATGATTATTGGATACAAGCCACTGAGGCAGAAGCATTACTGCTTTTAGGTTCGGTGGATGATGCGGTTTTTTCATACACGGAGGCAGTGGCTATGCCCGATGTCAAGCCTTCCTGGGTTGCCAGTACGCGCAAGCAGGCTTTGCAAATTGCCAGTGCCTATGAGGATGAGGAAATCAGAAATAAAATATATAATGCATTTCCTACCCTTGGAATTGTTGCATTTTCGGGTCATGTGTTAGACCAACCTGGTTCAGTTCCCCGTTTTCCACCCGAGGCCGAGGAGATTGCAAAGAAAGAGATTGTGGAGGCAATTGAAAAAATGAATGCAACCTGTGGGTACAGCTCAGCAGCCTGTGGGACGGATATATTATTTTTGGAAACGATGATCGAGCGGGGTGGAGAAACTCATGTTTTCTTACCTTTTGCGAAAGAAGAGTTTATTGAAACAAGTGTACGCAGAGCAGGTGGAAACTGGGTTTCCCGGTTCGAAAGTGTTCTGGATCAGGCAACTTCGATTCATTATGTGACGAAGGATGGATATAATGGCGAAGATTCGCTTTTTTCATTTTGTAATGATGTATTACTTGGGTTTGCTGCGATGAGAGGTCGTGGGATGGACGAGGATCCCAAGCTTTTAGTTTTTTGGGATGGTGAACCAGGCTCTGTTGGAGGGACTGGAGAGCTGGTGAAAAAATGGCAAAAGAATTTTAATGATCCTGTAGTGATTGATGCGAAAAAAGTACTTGCGGCAGCTCCAAGTAGTTCAGAAATGCCTCAGCATAATGGTGAGACTAACCCAAGAATCCTGCTCTCGAAGAACAATCAGGTGACTATGCCTCGAACGATCAAGACGATGCTTTTTGCTGATGTTGAGGGTTTTTCGCGATTAGATGAAAGTCAGACTCCGTTTTTTGTTGAGAAGTTCCTTGGTGGGATTTCTGAAATTATTGAGCGTCTTTCATCTGCGCCAGCATTTGTAAATACATGGGGAGATAGTTTTTTTGCGGTTTTTGATAAATTGGATGATGGACTGGAGCTTGCCCTGGAATTGAGAGATTATTTTTCGAAAAGTGATTGGTCAGATTTGGGATTAATGGATGGATTAGAGGTTCGGATTTCAATGCATGCCGGTCCAGCCTATCAAAAACTTGATCCAATCTTAGGAAAACTTAATTTCTTTGGGAGTCATGTTAACCAGGCTGCCCGTATAGAACCAATTGTTTTGCCTGGTTCTGTCTTTGTATCTGAAACGGTTGCTGCTTTGCTCTCATTTGGACACGAGGGGTTTGACTTTGAATATGTGGGGAATCTGGAATTAGCAAAAAACTTCGGGAGTTACCCGATCTATATTTTGCAAAGAACAGGCTATGCATATGATGATTAAGCGAAATTCAATATGATTTCCCCATCCGACATCCCCGAGCCCTTTGAGTCTTATTCGGGGGAAGGGCCTTATGTTTTTGTGAGTTATGCACATGCGGACAAAATATCTGTCTATCAATCGATGAGAGAGTTTCGAGATGCAGGTGTTAATATGTGGTACGATGAAGGAATTCAGCCCGCAGGTGAATGGGTTGAGGAAATTGCACATGCGATTAAGAAGTCAGCTATGTTCGTGGTATTTGTTTCTCCACGCTCAGTAGACTCCCGTTTTGTTAAGAGTGAGGTTGGGTATGCTTTGAGTGAAAATAAGGATATTTTGACCATCTATCTGGAAGATACTACCTTGCCTGCAGGTTTATCGCTTTGTTTGCAGCAATTTCAATCTATATTTATTTCAGAGAGAAGCTGGCAGAAGAAAGCCATTACTACGATCTTGGACAAGCTCAATGAATTGCCCAAAGTTGCTGCTGATACCGTATCAAGCGAGAATGACTCTCTGGGTTTTGACCATGGTGCTGAGCTCTGGAAATCTTGGGATCGAGTGTGGAAGGTTCAGTTGAAGAGAGGATTACTTAGACCTTTGCCGCAGGAAACAATTGAGAGCGTTAAACAAGACGAAATTGTGCCTGAGGAAAATGATCTTCCACCCTCTACTGAATCAAAAGATATTCCTTCTCCGTCCACTCTTTCCAGACCACAGCGGAAGGGTAAAACCAGGCATCCATTGGCTTTTGATGTTTCAATTAACGAAGGGGATCAACCGGTCGGTGAGCCAACTCATGAAAATCATGAAGATTTTTACGCAGGCACATTTTGCTGGATTCCATCGGGTAAATTATCAATTTGGGTTCCCTATGCTGAGGAGCAAAGAGTGGTTGAGGTCGACCATGGATTTTGGATCGGAAAATATCTGATAACTCAGGAAGTTTATACTCATGTAATGGGTGCAAATCCCAGTTTTATGGATGGCGGGGGTTTGGGTTCGCAGGAAAATTTACCTGTTAATAATGTGTCCTGGTTGGATGCAGTATCCTTTTGCAAAGCGTTAACCATATTGTCCCGTTCCCAGGAGACGCTACCACCTAATTACGAATACAGGCTACCAACCGAAGTCGAATGGGAATATGCATGCCGTGCTGGTACATCAACAGATTATTATTTTGGAGATGAGCCCTCAGAATTGCACAATCATGCATGGTTTAAGGGAAATAGTCGAAAAATGATCCATCCGGTTGGCTTAAAGTCTCCAAACCCATGGAATTTATATGATGTTTATGGAAATGTTCGGGAATGGGTGGGAAATTCCTTTGTTAATACTTTGCTTAATGACAGTGATCAGGATGAGTTTAGAATTAGCCGGGGGGGAGGTTACATGAAAACTGCAAGTGAATGTCAATCCTCCACACGTTCAACAAATTCACTTTATCATAGGTTTCGAAATCTTGGTTTTCGGGTAGCTCTAGCAAAATTACCAAATAAATAATTCTAAAAATCTATTTTCTATCCTTCCTGTTAATCGGGGGATTTCCATTGCTCTTTTACTAAATTACAGGCATTTTTTAACTTTTGTGCGATGAGTGGAAATAAACAAGTAAATACCCAAAAATCAGACACGCCACTTGATGGAAGCGATCAGTTTGCCGTTCGGCAAGCCAAGCTCGATAACATTAGGACATCCGGCGTTGATCCCTTCCGTTCGAACTGGGAACAATCCCATACTTCGACTGAAGCCCAGTCTCTATTGCCTGAGGATGTGGAAATAGGTCCAGAGGTATCTGTGGCCGGTCGGATAGTAGCCTTTCGTTTAATGGGCAAAGCTTCCTTCTTAAAGATTTTGGATCGTGATGGTCGAATACAGTCTTATGTCAGGAAAGATGAGATTGGAGAAGAGGAGTATGCTGCTTTCAAAAAGCTTGATTTAGGGGATTTTATTGGAATTCGCGGAAAGCTTTTCCGAACCAAAACGGGGGAGGTCACAGTTCGTGCACAAGAATATCGTCTTGTTTCCAAAGCACTGCGCCCTTTGCCAGAAAAATGGCATGGTTTAACTGATAATGATCAGATTTATCGCCAGCGTTATTTGGATTTGATTGTGAACGAAGAATCTCGTGAACGTTTTCGGACAAGAAGTCAGATCATACGCGAGATTCGAGAATTTTTCTGGAAACGAGATTTCCTAGAGGTCGAAACCCCGATGTTGCAGGCAGTTTCAGGTGGTGCGGCTGCCCGTCCATTCAGAACCCATTTCAATGCATTGGATTGTGATTTTAATATGCGTATTGCATTGGAATTGCATTTGAAAAGATTATTGGTCGGTGGATTTGACCGGGTTTTTGAAGTGGGTCGGGTCTTTCGAAATGAGGGTCTATCCCGGAGACATAACCCTGAATTTACCATGCTTGAGGCCTATCAGGCATATACCGATTATCGCGGGATGATGGAATTGACCCGTTCTTTGATTCAGCAAGTTTCCGAGCGTGCCTTGGGTACTCTACAACTGGAAAGAAATGAAGGAGATACGATTGATCTTTCCGGCGAATGGAGGGAAGCGAAATATAAAGATTTGATTGTAGATGCGGTTGGAAGAAAGGACTGGTTCGATCTTCCTAAATCAGCCAAGTTGGAAAAAGCCAAGGAGCTGGGAATTGAAGTGGATCCTGCATTGGAAGACTTTGAAGTCACCAATGATATTTTTGAGAAAGTGATTGAACATACGCTGATTCAGCCGACTTTTGTAACTCATATTCCAAAGGAGCTTTGTCCGTTGGCGAAGATTACAGAAGATGATTCGAGTACAATCGATGTGTTTGAACTCTGTATAAACGGGCAGGAGATCGCACCTGCATATTCCGAGCAAAATGATCCTGCCGTTCAAAGGGATGCCTTTATGAAACAGGTGGGCGAGGAAACCCAGGAGTTAGATGATGATTTTCTTTTGGCACTGGAGCATGGCATGCCACCAGCAGGGGGAATGGGATTGGGGATTGATCGTTTAGTCATATTTTTGACGAAGGCAGCTAATATAAGAGACACCATTCTTTTCCCGACTTTGCGCCCATCGTAATATATTTAGTGTTAGAACATAATCTCTCTATTCGTGAAGACTAAAAAGAAGGGAGAAAAACAAGCGATTATCATAAAACCTGTTCTTTGGAGGCAGTCAGGTTTTACCTTATTTCTTTTTGTTGTCGCTGGGTTTTTCTCCATGGTTGGCTATATCGGCATTTTTTTCAGCTGGCTTGGTACAATCGTTTTTTTTCTACTCGGAATACTTAATTTATTGGACCAAATTTTCGAATGGTCCAGGTTGAAGATTAATCAAAATGGGTATTCTTATCGTGGATGGTGGAGAAAACAGCACTATAAACATGAAGAGATTGAGAGTTTTTCATCCGAAATATATGCCGGTCGCCCTTTGATTATGATTAATCTAAGAAAAAAGGCTTTCAAAAAGAGAGGATTAGAGGAAAAACCAATCGCATTTCCATGCTCTTTTGGCAGACCTGTGGAGGATACCTTAAAAACTTTACGCAAAAACTTGGATAAAACCCCAAGAGCATTAATTTAGGGAATCGTAATCAGGTAGGGAATCGATGTTATCGGGTTTCCTATCTTTTGGTTTAAAAATAAGTTTCCAAAGGAGAAGTAAGTATGCAAGTCCGATTATGATTAATTGGGAAATGATGAACATCATTAAATAATCAAATGCTTTATCCATGAATCCATAGGAATGTAGACCCACGCCAAGCATATTGGTTCCAAACCAGGACCAGGCGGTAACGATATTTCCGAAAATAGCAATGCAGGCAAGACCACGGGTTTTTGCAATTCCCGAAAACCGTGCATGAAGAAGAAGTGCATTCCAAATCACAATGAGCAGAGCACCATTCTCCTTGGCGTCCCAACCCCAAAATCTTCCCCATGATTGATCGGCCCAAATTCCGCCTAGAATTGTTCCCACCAAGCTGAACAAAAGGGAAAAACAAGTGATTCCATAGATCATGGAATCTAATGTTTTCTTCATTTTACTTTCGGGTTTATTGAAAATACTACACCCAATATGGAAAAATATATAGGCAATTCCAAGAAAACCAGCGAGGAAAGTGGTGGAATAACCAATGGTGATGATTACCACATGAGTGGCTAACCAAAAGTTTGAATCCAGTACTGCCCGCATCATTTCCATAGTGTCTCCGGTAGGATTCAATGAAGAATCCAAACTCAGACTGTGCGCGATAACCAGACTACTAAATCCGATTAGAGCGCCCATCGCAGAGGCAATTCCTAACCGGATATATTTTTCAGTACCAAGGCAGAGCAGGACAGAAGCCCATCCGATAAAGAGGGCGG
>ERZ807291.9828-NODE-9828-length-10248-cov-6.582557_pt1 | contig 10248 bp, 7 predicted proteins | sample MGYA00521257_ERZ807291 | MGnify/ENA primary metagenome ERZ807291 (study PRJEB31413, sample SAMN03169783) | marine metagenome | biome: Marine; feature: Water; material: Subsurface seawater | place: North Sea | collected 2011-04-28 | depth 1 m m ... | reverse complement strand
ACCTGAGACATTGCCTCTTTTCGCAGGAAGCGGATCCACAACCCCACATCAGCAAGGACGCCACTGAAAAAACCATGGCATGGACTACTGCGGGCTCTCGTTCAGGAATGGACGGATCTGAATTGCAAGATCACCTCAGCGGGTAATTTTTCAGGCCTGCAGGCGGGTATTTCGCGGATTTCTCCAGTTCAGTCGGCTGTATCAGCGAGTAGATCTACTCTCGACAGGTCGTTTATTCTTCCTATACTTAGGCTCCTACGTCAGTGACATATAACGTCTATCCGCAGGAAGACGCTTCGCTCAAGGTAACCGTAGAGGCGGGCAGTGGGGTTTGGTGGAATTACATTTTGATTCGCAACTAAATCGCGAGAGTTAACGTCAAAGCCGGGCCAAGTGCCCGGCTTTTTTATGGCCAGGACGGCCGGTATGCCGCGGGAGCACAGGGAGGTGCGGAGCGGCGATGGCCGACGGTTCAATTGACTTTGATCTGTCAGCTCAATCGGTCTTAGCAGGTATTTGATAAAGCGCGGCGTACAGCACCGGCACCGATACCAAAGACAGCAGGGAGCCAACCGCCAGACCGCCCATGATGCAAACAGCCATTTCGCGGAAAAAGCTGTCTGCAAGGAGGGGCGACATGCCGACGATTGTCGTTGCTGCAGCTAACATCACTGGACGCAAGCGACTCACACATGCAGCTATTAACGGTTCAGACTGGTAGCCTGCGTGCTGAATGCGAAGCTCGATTTCCTCGACCATGATGACGCAGTTTTTGAGCACGATGCCAACTAGACTTAACAGACCCAAAAGCGCGGGGAAGGTAAAAGAAAGTTGCGAGAGGTTGAGCGCACCTACCACACCCGCCAGCATCACGGGCACGGTTAGCCATACGACCAGTGTTTCCCGGATCTTACCGAATAGTAAAAGCGTCGTGAGGATCATTACAGCCATAGCGAGTGGGAAACGCGCCCCTAGGCTCTCTTGGGCAAGCTTGTTTGACTCGTACTCACCGCCCCATTCCAAGGTATACCCCGCTGGTAGGGAAATTGTCTCGACTGTAGATCGGATTTTCTTGAGTGCCTCTACTGCAGTCTGACCTTGCCGGGGATTAGCCTCAGCGGTAATGGTCAATAGCCGATTGCGTCGCACCAGCATGCCATTTTCCGGTATCAATTCAACGTCGGACAATACCTGGTCTAAAGGCACGTACTGTCCTGCGCTGCTACTCCAGACCGCTCTTGTTGCAAGCTGCGTGGGATCTGTTAATGGGTCTTGAGCTCGGGCCAGCACAGGCACCAATTTTTCACCATCGCGTAACGTGGTTAGAACGATACCCTCGGTATTGAAGGCGAGACTTGAAGCGACGTCGGACCGGCGAACTCCCGTTTGCTCTGCCATGGCATCCTGAAAAGTGAACTCAAGCGCAAGCTGCTTTTCTCGCCAGTCACTGCGCACATCCACCAGATGAGCGTCGCGAAATACTTTCTCTGCCTCTCCCGCAAGAGCCCGTAATACCGCGGGGGAGGGGCCAGAGAACCGCGCCTCAAGTTTGGCAGCGCCCCCCGGGCTAAACTCGATGCGACGAGTACGCGCTTCAATTTCACCAAATTGCTCTGCCAATTGCACATCAGCCCAAGCGCGTATGCGGTCCAGAGCTGCCACATCGCGTACACGAACGGCCAGCTGTGCATAGGCTCGATTAGCTCGTTCCGGTAACAAAATCATGATAAATCGAGATGGACCTCGTCCTACCCAGGTGGTGATATTTTCGACCTCGGGATGTTGTCTTATAACGTTGGCAATTTCCTGTGCCACTGTATCTGATCGGTCCAGATGGACGCCCTGAGGAAGATTGATGTCAACGAAAAATAACGGGGTGTTAGTGGTTGGGAAGAAGCCCTGTTTGAGGTGGCCCGCGCCCCAAAAGCTTGCGAGTAGAACAATAAAAAGGCCGGCAATACTTGCGCGGCGCCAGTAAAGTGCCTTGCGAATAAGCTGTCGATATCCTCGGTAAGTGATGCCCGAATACAGTTGCGCCTCGGTTTTGTGAACCCGCTCTGGATGCAGCAATCGAAGGCCAATCGCGGGCACAATAGTCACAGCAAGCAGCCAGCTAAGAAGCAGAGAAATCCCCGCTACCTGAAATAGAGAACCCAAGTATTGGCCGGTGGAGTCACTGGACAGGCCAATTGGCGCGAACGCTGCGACACCGATAATCGTTGCTCCAAGGAGTGGAGTTCGCGTCGACATCACGCTATCAATCGCGGCTTTGCGCGGCGCGGTGCCTCGTTGGATACCTGTCAACATGCCCTCTGCGGTGACAATTGCGTTATCCACTAGCATGCCCATTGCGATCATCATTGCGCCCAAAGAAATGCGCTGTAATTGAATATTCCAGTAATTCATGATCGCCAGTGTGCCTAGTACCGTAAGCAGTAGCACGCTGCCGACTACTACACCAGAGCGCCAGCCCATGAACAGGCAAAGTGCGGTTATTACGGTGGCTATAGAAGCCAGCAGATTGAAAAAGAAGTCATTGACCGCGGCGTCGACGACCCGATGCTGTTGGTAAATGGGTGTAACGTCATACCCAATCGGTAACTGTCGAGCAAGCTGTGCCAGCGCGCTTTCTACGCCGTGGCCGATAGCAACAATATTTTGTGATTCGTCAACGGCAATTCCCATTGTAAAAACGCGATCACCGTTGTGACGAATCCGCAACGCGGGATTAGCTACCTCCCCTCGGGAGACATGAGCGAGGTCACTAAGTCGCAAGACCTCTGTTGCTCCGGGAACACTGACTGGAAGGGTCTGAAGTAATTGCAAAGAATCCGTGGCATCGCGAGCGCCCAATCGGAGTAGGCGGCTACCCACTCGCATTTGTCCTGGCTGATCCACCAACATCGCCGAATCGACTGCGGCCGCAATGCTCGTAGGCGGGATTCCCATAGTCAGAAGTTTCTGTCGATCAATATTTAGGTAGATTTGCTCTTGGGGTAGACCGTCCAGTTGAACCTTGGTCACATGGGGAATGGCTTTGATGGCAACCGACAGCTGTCTCGCCACATCCAGTGTGTCGGCTATGGAGTAATCCGGTGGCATGTTGATGGCATAAAGCAGACCAAAGACATCAGCAAAGTCATCTTCCACCCTGGGCGGCAGGGCACCGACCGGGAGATGTGTGACTGCATCAGCCACACGTCGACGCAAAACATCCCAAATTTGTGGTGTCTCCGATGCCTTAACTGTGTGCTTGAGTTCGATCTGTATTTCTGAGCGACCCACCACGGATCGAGAAATGAGTTTGTCGACCCATGGCAGTTGCTGGAGCGAAGCCTCAATGGTATCGGTGACTTCTTGTTCAACTTCCGCCGCGGATGCCCCCGGATACAGCGTGACCACGTAGGCTTGTTTGATCGGGTAGGGCGGATCCTCTAGTCGTGCCATCGTCGCTATGCTGTAAATCCCAGCTGCGATACAGACTAGCGACGCTATCCATAAATAAATTGGATTATCCAGCGCGAGTTCTGTGATGGTTGTCTTCATGGTTGTTGTCGGGCTGGTAGAGCTACAACCTGTTCGCCGGTTCGTAGACCCCGTCCGCCACTAGCCACCAGCAGATCACCCGGTGCCAATTCGCCCGTCACCGCCACTAGATCGCCCTTAATCCCATGTGACTGCACCGGCACTTTTTCTACACGATTAGCTTTGATACGCCAAACCCAAAACCTATCATCGATATCGCTCAGCAAGGCATCGCTGGGCACTTCAATAAGATTTACGTCGGCTTTGGGTGCGGGGAAATATATCTCTGCACTCATTCCCGGTAATACGGGCCAAGGCGGCAACTCGGTAAGGTCGTAGCGTAATTCAAAGGCACGACTCACGGCACTTGCCTTGCTCGTGTATTCCCGCAGTGTCAGGGGCCAACGCTGTTGTGGGTCGTGACTGAAGACCACCTCTGCCTCTTGCCAATAGTTAAACTCCCGGGCCGCGATTTGTTTCTCAGGAATAAAAGTGACTACTTCGCGTGCACCACGCGGTGCAATCGTGATGATTGGCTGCCCAGCCTTAATGTAGTGATGGGGATCTGCTAACCGCTCGATAACGGTCGCATCCCAGGGTGCTAGCAAGGTGGCGTCACTGAGTTCAACTTCCCGATCCGCAACTTCGATATCGGCTAGTTGGTAACGAATTTGAGCCTCGTCACGTTCCGCTTGAGAAATCATGGATTTGGCATGCATGTTGTTTAGGCGCTCGTATTTGAGCTCGGCAATGCGCCGCTCTGCCTTGGCGCGCTCAACCTTCAGTTGCAGCGCGCGGCTATCGAGTCGAGCCAATACCGTTCCCTTGCTAACAGTACTGCCTGCAACCACGTTCAATGCTGTGATGCGGCCATCTAGCTCAAAAGCAAGATTCACCTGTCTCGGAGCGTCTACAGTTCCAACCAAAGATGCCTCCCTTGAAGAAAGGATCTCGCTAATCCGCCAAGTTTTCACCGCTACCGGCTGGTCAATCGGCGGCGGTTGGTCATTGGTGCATCCAGCGAGAGCCATTGATAGAACACCGAGCCACAGCACTTTACCTATCACGGGGCGATATCCCTTTTGCCGGCTCGCAGATGCTCGCGTAGGCGTTTCCGCTGGTCATCGTCTAGCTCCAGTAAGCCCAAAGTTTCAAGCAACTGCAGACCCTCCGTCGCCAACAGGATGGTCATTGCTGCCTCAGGAAGATGAGTGTGTTGGTAAATACCCTTTACGATGGCATTAATGTGCTCTCGGGCGGGTGACAATAGATCGGGGTCTTCAGCTGACACGGCCAACAAGGCTTGTGATGCGTAACGCTCTTCGTCCAGTAAATCGATATCGTGACTGATAATTTGTTCCAACATTGCACTGATCGCGCCCGCGTTCGCTAGTGCCCGCACCGATGTCCGTTTGTCGAGCAAATCTTTGAGCAAGGCTTCAAGCAAGGCGCGCTTGGTGGGAAAGTGGTAAAGCAAACCGCCCTTGGAAACGCCCGCTCGTTCCGCGACGGCGCTCAGTGTCAAGTGGGCGGCACCCTGTTCTGCAATTAACTCAACCGCCGCCTGACACAACTGTGTCGGGGTATTGGTGTTTACCATGACTGCCTCTGAACTAAACCGTCCAGACGGTATACTTATTGCGCGCGCCGGGGTCAAGTCGCAATGCCGAGGATCCAGCTGCTCTCGCGCAAGATCTCATGCAACATTTTGCGAACCCATTACATCGCACCAGCGAAAGTGTTTATGAATTGCCTCGTGTGGTCAGTGCGAGAATAGATGCACAAGCCGCACTGCGCTACCTCCACACTAATGCTGATCAACTGAACATTGATTCCGATCGAATCGGCATTCTAGGTTTCTCTGCAGGCGCTATTGCAGCCACCGCGGTAGCACTAGATAACGCTGAAGACGCTCGTCCTGCATTCGTTGGCTCAATTTATGGCAGCTTGCGCTCAGTCGATGTGCCGGCCGACGCACAACCCTTGTTCATGGCAATCGCCTCTAATGACCCCATGATGACACACCATGGCTTTGGTCTGATCGAGGACTGGCACAACTCCGGTGGCTCAACCGAACTTCATTGGTACTCAGCTGGGGGGCATGGTTTTGCCTCAAAGCGACAAGACACCACTAGCGACCTCTGGTTTAAGCAGTTCATTTTCTGGCTTGAATCACAGCACTTTTTCTGAGTAGTTTGGTAAAAAACCCAACAAGTGGCTGGGCTTCTTAGATCGATCTAGTGGCTACTGCTCGTGATTGCGAGGATTCTCTGAAGAAAGAGCACGAAGTGTCTGAAGTACATCGTCACAAAATCGCTGGAATAATTTACCCAATGCAGCTCTCTTTGAGCCGAAGCGAGCCATAAATGCGCCATTAGAAGTTCCGGACATCTCACAGATCTGACTCACCGTAACATCATGGAAGCTTCTCTCTTTCAGTAGCCGTGATAGCGCATCGCGCATCTTTGTTTCTGTTGTTTTTGCGCGAGACTGCTTGGGTGTTATGTATATGGTTAATCTCAAAAATAGCTTTTGCTAAGTTTGCAGTGCAATTTCATGTCACGCAAACGATAGCACCCAACTTGGTAGACTAGTCGCGCAGCGGTGAATGGAGTACTGCTGGTACTTCCTTGCTAGACAAAAGGGGCCTGAAACATTGGCTCCTTCCTTTTTCAAATCCACCTCTGATGTATCTGGGCAGGAACAATAACGATAACACCAGAGCATCTACGCCCCCGGGGGGCATCTCCAAAGCGAGCAATAAAAATAATATTGAGTTGTGCTACATCGATTGCTAAATTGTCAACGTATAAGCGGCTGAAACCGCACTGTAAGTTATTGATTTAAATACGGTGGAAAATATGGGAGTTTCTCCCGCCGCCTCCACCAAAAACCGGAAAGGGTCGCCCGTCAGGGTGGCCTTTTTTTCTATTCGCTGCCAAAGTTAATTCTTTTACGCCCAATTGGTACGAGGATAAGAACCAAATTGCGCAACGGGCCGTTTTCCCTTCACATGCTGTGCCGTGTATAGGTAGCCTCTAGGCGTGGCTGTTATGGCGTAACAATATTGAACACTTCATCTGGTGGCTCGAGCAGCGTAAAAAACCGGGCAAGGTCAATGACAGAACCATCGAGATCTACTTCAGCGGAAAACACCGTGTCTTTAACCCCTGCGGCCCCCGTGATCAGCTGAATAAATAATTCATGCGTCAGTCGGACCGTAGCGTTAGCGCGCTCCGCGGGAGCGCCAAGACGGCTGTGCAGTACTGAGTTTTCTAAATCGAGTACATAAGTCTCACCCACATCGGTGAAGATAAAATTGAAGGTGAAACGCTCACCATCCGCGCGAGGGCCATCTAGCATTGCGGCAATTAGCTGCATGAATTCTTTTATCGGTGCCGCACGCAGTAAATCGACCGCATTCTTTGGGCTAATACCCTCCGCCGGCGGTCCTCGGCGAAGCTCAAGTGCAGCCGTTAGGTACACATCGCGCCAGGGACCAGACTCCGCCTGATAACCCAGCTGATCGTAGGCTTTTGCCAGCAGTCTTTTCGCTGAGACGTCATCAGGCGCTGCAAATACCAAGTGATTCAACAGTTCTGCAACCCACCGATAATCACCCTGCTTATAGGCTTCTTGCGCAATTGCCATCACCGATTCTGCACCGCCCATAGCGGACACGTAACGCTTGGCGGCGGCGGCTGCAGGGAGTGGATCAAGATTGGCGGGATTCGCGTCATACCAGCCAAAGTAACGCTGATAAACCGCTTTTGAATTGTGTTTCAACGTGCCGTAATAACCACGGTTTGAAAAGCTACTTTTTAGAGATTCAGGCAGTTCCAGCTCTTCCGCAATTTCGTTGGGAGTATATCCTTGAGAGGCCAAGCGGAGGGTTTGATCGTGTATGTAACGATATCCATCACGCTGCTTTTTTAAAAAGTCGACTATCTCAGCATTACCCCAGAGGGGCCAATGATGGCTGGCAAAGTAAACCTCAGCGCTCCCAAAAAGATGTAACGCATCATCGATATGCTGACTCCAACTAAGCGCATCGCGCACTTGAGCGCCACGCAAGGTGTACAGGTTATGCATCGTTCGAGACACGAGCTCAGCTCCACAAAAAGCCTTGTGCTCTGGCAAATAAAACGTGAGCTCGGCCGGCGCCTCCGAGTTTTCCGCGTTCTGAAAAATAAAATCGACGCCGTCGATGGTTATCCGCTCGCCCGTTTCCTGAATAATACGAGTGGGTTTGGCGATTCCTACACTCCCCAGCGCTGGCGCCTTACCCAAGCCTGAGTCAACATGTCCCTTTGGCGATCGCTCGAGCTGGCTGCCATACATAAACATGGAGCGCCGACTCATTGTCGGGCCGGCAAGAATATTTTCGCTAGCAGCCGCCGCTGTAAACCCGACTGGGGCAATAACTTCAGTGCTGCCGTCCTGCTCTAGCACCGATGCTACACCGCCAAAGTGATCAATATGTGAGTGGGTTAAAATAACAGCGCTGATAGGTCGGACACCGAGATGCTTTTGAGCGAATGCGAGTGCTGCGGCGGCTGTTTCATTTGTGGTTAACGGGTCAACTACGATCCACCCATTTTTGCCCGCAATTAGGCTCATATTGGAAAGATCGAAGCCGCGCAACTGATACAACCCGTCCGTAACCTTAAACAACCCGGCAACATTGTTTAAGCGTGCTTGACGCCAAAGACTAGGATTAACACTCGCTGGGGCGTCCGCTTCGAGAAAATCATAGGCCGGCATATTCCAAATGGATTTGCCCTGGGGTGAGCGCACGACTAATGATTGAGCTTGTGCAATAAGCCCTCGGCGTGCGTCCTCAAAATCCTTAGAGTCATCAATAGGTAATTGCGCGCCAACCGCCCGATTAAGCCGGGCAGTAACCTCAGACGCCGCTGAATTGCCCTGACTTCCTGCAGGGCCGTTTACCGACGGCGAAACGTCCTCCCCCTGACACGCAACTACCATTGCGGCCGCCGTGAGTATTAACAGTAAATAGCGACACGAGAACTGCTTAGCCATGAGTTAAGACCTCTGATGCATTACGGGTACACTCATTCGATTAATCGTCATTTAGAGGAACCCACTTGGACGGGATTGCTTTAATATGGTGACGATAACCCATAATCATAAATAAAGGTCCAACAGTATGCTCGATCAACATCTCACTCTTCCTTGTGGCGCACAGATTAAAAACCGACTATGCAAAGCGGCCATGACCGAAGGGCTGGCAACAGCCCAGGGAATACCCACAGAAGCACTACAGCGCCTGTACTCGGTATGGAGTGACAGTGGCGCCGGCATCCTGTTATCCGGCAATGTCCAGATCGATGCCGACCACCTCGAGCGGCCGGGCAACGTGGTCATTGATAAGGAGCCTGACGATGAGATGCGCGCAGCCCTAACCGCGTGGACTCAAGCGGGCACTCAGCATGGCAATCATTTTTGGGCACAGATAAGTCATGCTGGGCGCCAGACTCAAAAGATGATCAACCCGCACCCCAAAGCGCCGTCGGCTATAAAGCTTGGGCTTCCCGGAGGGCAATTTGGCGAGCCTGTTGCAATGACCGAAGCAGATATTGAAGCAGTCATAAGTGGCTTTGTTCTTTGTGCTCGAGTCTGCAAAGACGTCGGCTTCACTGGCGTCCAGATACACGCAGCACACGGTTATCTGATCTCTCAGTTTCTGAGTCCGCGAAGTAACCAACGCGATGACCAATGGGGTGGCAGCCTTGAAAATCGCGCACGCCTACTTCTGAGCATCGTTAGAAAAGTCCGAAGCGCCGTCGGCCCCGACTTTCCAATATCTGTAAAACTCAACAGTGCAGACTTTCAACGTGGCGGCTTTGAGTTCACCGACAGCTTACAAGTAGCCCAATGGCTGGAAGCTGCATCAGTTGATCTTCTTGAGATTTCGGGAGGCACGTATGAACAACCAAAACTTTTGAACATGGAAGGTTTGGAGCCTGTCGAAGAGCAGGCTATCGCTGCAAGTACGCGTGCGCGAGAAGCGTATTTCGTAGACTTTGCTCAAGCGATGCACAAGCAGGTAAACATTCCTCTCATGGTCACCGGCGGACTGCGGCAAAAAGCAGCTATGGACGAAGCACTCGCGTCGGGCAGTGCGGACGTTATCGGCATCGGGCGCCCCATGTGTGTGATGACCGACGCACCGAAAAAGCTGCTCGACGGTCTCGAGGAGCTCCCCCGTTATGAAAATGAGCTCTCTCTACTACCCCAATGGCTTAAAGGCTTAGAATACTTCGGTCTCATTAGAACACTGGCGACGTTCGCGACACAATATTGGTACTACGAGCAAATCGCACTGATCGGGCGCACGGGAGCGGCGAGCAATGACCTGAGTGTATTTAGTGCCACCAAGCAGCAGATGCGCGAAGCGAGTATGCTGGCTACCGCACGTAAAAAGAGTGCGTAGACTCGACTAATAATAAAAGTGGGCAATAACAGTGGGGCTACACCCATGACTCAAATATCTAGAGCTTCAGTATTAGAACTGCATCGTTATCCCGTTAAATCTATGATGGGTGAAATGCTTGAGCACGTTGAAATAACTGACAAAGGTTTCAAAGGCGACCGCGTGTTCGCTGTGCGAGACGAAGTTCGCGGCGGCATACGCGGAGGAAAGAAGATACCGCAGCTCATGACCTTGCGTGCGACTACCGAGGAAGCTGTCAGGCCCTG
>ERZ807291.9824-NODE-9824-length-10249-cov-14.052874_pt1 | contig 10249 bp, 9 predicted proteins | sample MGYA00521257_ERZ807291 | MGnify/ENA primary metagenome ERZ807291 (study PRJEB31413, sample SAMN03169783) | marine metagenome | biome: Marine; feature: Water; material: Subsurface seawater | place: North Sea | collected 2011-04-28 | depth 1 m m ... | reverse complement strand
ATCAAAATCACTTAATATATTACTAACGATAATTAATGGTTATCAATAGTAATAAGTATGAATGATATAATTACAGATATAAAGGCCTTACAAGAAGAAACTTTATTAAACCTTCAGAACTCTAAAGCTATTAATACGGTAAGAGCTTATAAATCAGACTTCAATGATTTTGGAATTTTTTGTGCTCAGAATGGATTTAAGTCTCTTCCATCAGACCCTAAAATAGTTTCTTTGTATTTAACTCATTTATCAACTAAAGACGCCAAAATAAGCACTTTAAAGCGTAGGTTGGTATCAATAGGTGTCATCCATAAGTTAAAAGGGCATTATTTAGATACAAAACATCCTGCAATTATTGAAAATATTTTGGGTATTAAAAGAAGAAAAGGTAGCATTCAAAAAGCTAAAAAACCCATATTAATCAGCAGTTTAAAATTAATAATTGATTCTATAGATCAGCAAAATAATCAAGAAATTAAAAAATTTAGAGATAGATCTATAATATTAATTGGTTTTTCAGGAGGATTTAGGAGAAATGAGATAGTCTCACTAGATTATGATGATCTAGATTTCGTTCCAGAAGGCTTAAAAATTAATATTAAGAGATCTAAAACTGATCAATTTGGTGAAGGTTTTACGAAAGCTCTACCCTACTTTGATAGCTCTCAATATTGCCCCGTGGTATCATTAAAAAACTGGCTAGATATGTCAAAAATAACCTCGGGCCCTGTATTCAGAAGATTTGTGAAAGGATCAAAGTTATCAGAAAATAGATTAACCGATCAAACTGTAGCCATACTAATTAAAGAGTATTTAAATTTAGCTGGTATAGATAATAAAAATTATTCAGGTCATAGTTTAAGATCAGGCTTTGCTACATCTGCAGCCGAATCTGGTGTTGAAGAAAGGAATATAATGGCAATGACAGGTCATAAATCTACAGAAATGGTAAGAAGGTATATTAAAGAAGCAAATTTATTTAAGAATAATGCTTTAAATAAAATCAAATTATAAATCTTATTTAGTTGCCTCAATATATAAACTAATATTTTTAGTGTCTGGGTTATCAAAACCAGTTTTATCATTATCAAGTGTTGTAAGAAATTCTGTAACATTAGAATTTCCATATGAGCAAATATTAAAAGTATTAAAACCACACCCAATTAATAACAATTTAAGAGAAGAAATATTATAAAAAGACATATGCATAGATTTATCTAAAAATTTATTGGTTGTTAAATTATAACCAAAAAGTTCAAGTATAGAATCTTTTAATGTATAATTCATACGATTAACTTCCTTATAAAAATTATAATTTTTGTTATCTTTATTTTCTTTATAAATATCAAATAATTTATCAGTATCTGGCACAACAATTCTTAAAATACCACCGGTTTTTAATACACGATAAGCATCATTTAATAAAGCAGACGTGGTTTCAAATTTTAAATGCTCAATACAATGAGATGTATAAATCAAATTAATTGAATTTGATTGAAATGGTTTTAATAATTGATTTTCAAGTTTATAATTATAGATTATATCTAAGTTTTCCCAGCTGTTTCTATGCCATTCACCTCCACCAATATTAATTTTTTTTAAATTTGAATTAGGCTTATAACCATTAAGTAATTTCACATTTATAAGAGTAAATTTAATAGTATGTCTTAAACTTCTTAAGAAATATCTAATTTTTTGAGAAATTTTCATTTTTTTTTAAAAGATAATTGTTAAAAATTATTATGGAAAATTAATATGTTGAAGATCATTATCAATTTTGATGTTATCCAATTCAGTTATATCTAAATTAGTTAAATCTTTTACAACCTTGTTATTTTTCATAAATAAACAAGCTGAACAATGATCACGAGGATCAAAAAACTTCTTCCATTTTTCTTTAAAAAGTAATTCAACTTTATCATTAGTTACAGTTCCCCAAATATTTCCATCGAATCCTCTTTTTGATCGTTGTCTTGTATTTTCTTCAGCTAATACTGTAACCGAGTCACATGGATAGCAAAAAGACTTACCATTAGTTTCATGCCCAGTTGTATCCCAAAAAAGATTGTATGTTTGTAAAAAACATTTGCCATCTGTCCACAGCTCCTCTGCTTCCTCTTGAGTGCCATGAAATTTAAGTTGATGAAATATCTTTCCAGTATTATTTCCAAATTTATCAATTAAAGATAAATTGTATAGTTTTTCAGCAAGCACTTTATGAGATTTTAGTTGCTCCGATCTTGTTAAATTACAATCTGTAAGCATTCTTATGTAATCTAATTTCCACTCTTTTATTGATAATGATAATCTTTTAAGTATATCCTCATCAGTCCATGGACCATAAACGTAAGACAACCCAAAAAATGTTTTTTCATTATTAATTATATTTTCAGGTATTCTTTGTAGGTTAAATTTTTTATCTATATAGTGTGGGGAGGCATCTTCAGGTGTTATGGATAGTCTTATCCATTTAAATTTATCATAAATTTTATTATCAATATTTTTTGGGAAACCATTTGTGATTAAACCTACATCAATATCTAGTGTAGATAGCCAATTGACTAATTTTTCAAAATGAGGCCATAAATTTGGTTGTCCCCCACCCGATAATATCAATCCTCTTAATCTAATATCTGATCCTGTTAATTCTTTATACTTATCGTTATATTTTGAAAAATGTTTTTTATTGTATTCTGCTTGATCAAAATATAATTTTTCAATAAATTCTTTTGTTTCTTCAAATGAAGTAGTATCTTTTTTATTTCTATTAATTGTTGAACAGAATTGACATCTTGAAGAACATACTTGATGTAAAGTTAGGGTGGCTCTAATTATACTTCCAAATCCTGTTTCATTAAGTTTGTGGAATATTGGCCAATGAGCATTTAATTTAGCACCAGTACTTGTAAAGTTTTTTTCACTTTGGCCACTTACATGTCTAACATTTTCTGGGGCAATTTCTTCATCAATAAAATCTGAATATTTGTCATTTTCATCAAATTTTAAAATAAAACCTTCGGTAATTCCTTTTTTTTCTATTGATTTAACCAAGATATTTTTAATATCTTCACTAATTTCAACATTTATTTCTTTTCCATCAGGAAATCTTTTTGTGAATGTTCTATAAACTGCGTAATGTTTAGCTTTATTTAGTGATCTAATTCTAATGAAGTGACCAATTTTATCAGTTGAAGTATAGATTTCATATTCTTGATTAATGTTCATTATATTATTTTGATACTAGTTTAAAAAAGCCATTTCCTTTATTATTAACATTATACCATTTATCCTTGATTCCATCAATATTGTAGCTGAAAGATTTTACTCTAAATTTATTTTCATTAAATAGTTTTTTCCACCAGTTTTCATCCTCAGCAATAATATGTGTTTTGTCACCAGCATAGCTTTCAATTCTATATTTTCCATCATCGCCTAATGGCACTACTGCAAAAAGCTCTTTAGTGATTTTTGACATTTCCCTAAGTATCTTTCTTAAATCCTTAGGTTCTATGTGTTCAAAGACATCTTTAGAGATAATATGGTCAAATTTGAATTTTATATTCATTTTATTTAATGAATTTCTAATATTATTATTTCTTATTAAACTAGTTTTTTTTTTTATTTCAGTGTCAACTTTGCTTAATGCGTAACTAGACACGTCGACACCATAAGTGTCAATTTTAAAATCATTTAAAGCTTTTACTAAAAAACCATGTGCACACCCATACTCAAGAACCTTGCTATCTTCTTTAATTTTTAGAGATTTGCAAATTGAATAAGCCATAGGATATGTTAATTCTGGAATCCATCTATAATTTTCGTAGCCACTAATCCCTTTAGCTACACCATTTTCAAAGTAATCTTTATTGTATTTAACTTTCATAACTATTTACACAATATACCTTATTAAAAAAATTTATAATACTTATTTGGTATTATGTATTTATAGGCATTTTTTATAAAATGTTGCGAGCCTTTAGTAATTTCAAGATCTTGCATTGCATTATTCCAGCCAATCCATTTATTATCATACCAATATTCATCTGGTTCAGAATCACCAATAATATTAGAAAATACGATTGACAATAAGTGTTTATAATACATTGTCTCTTTATTAAACGAAAATCCCATATTTAATGTTTTTACCAAAAAAGAAAAATTATTTTTTTTATCTAAAGAACCACCACCTAATCCGGTAACAATACCATTTGTATTTCTATCATTTTTCCAAAGAACTGGACCAATACGTCTTTTTCTCAATGGTATCCTAAAAGAGTTTTTTATTTTTGATGATTTGTCGTACTTCCAAATTTCTATTTGTTTAGTTACAATAAATGGAATCCAAAATTTTATATATAATTCAAATTTAAGACATCTAAGTTGATATGAACCAAAAATCATATCTGGCTCCATAAAAAGTGTATAATTTGGTTTAGTTTTTTCAATTAAACAAGCTAAATCATATAATTTTCCAAATTGGTTTAGAGGAGTATTACATTCATAGTTTTTAATGATAATTTTTTTATTTTTTTTAAATTTAGACTGCAAGTAATCCAGAATTTTTTCTGGATTTTCTGGAAAGGGTATTTTTTTACCTTTGTAAATAAGTGATTTTTTTTCTATCCAAGGTTTAAGTGAATAAAAAATAAAAATTTTATCTACATCATGGAGGATTGAATTAATTGACTCATTGATATAATCAATACCATAATGAATTCTATATATGGCCCATTTCATTATTATAAAAATTTATTTATTTGTGTTATCACCAATTCTTATAATCTTTGACCCATTTGCTTTATAAATATATCTAAAAGGATCTATTACGATTGAATCTTTTGGAAATTTAAAATTAATAAAGTCGGGATGTTTTGTACCTATAAAAAAAACGTGTAAAATATTATCATTTAGCCAATTATATTTTTCATTAACTTCTTCATATTTATCATCGATATAAGGATCCCATGAAAATACTTTATGACCCTTTTCTTTAATTAAATTTTCTAAAAGTAATGACGGACTACCTAATGTTAAATTTGTTTCAGGTTTAAAAGTTTTACCAAGGATATTTATTTGTCGATTATTAGAATTGTCAATTACCATATCAGCAAGCCACTCAGTTTGCTTTTCTCTTTGTGCCATAATACTGTCAAACCAGTCGTATGAAAGACCAAGCTTTTGTGAAAGATGACTTAGTGCAATATTATCTCTAGGATGACATCCACCTCCATCTCCCATACCACCAGACATGTAGGCCCCAGATATAAGTCTTCTTGTAGCAAGTTTTAAGCCGTTTGTAACATCGTCAATATTAGTATTAGGTAAATGATGGCATGCCTCCATTATAGTATTTACAAAAGAAATTTTAGTTGAAATCATAGTATTATATGAAACTTTAATTAGCTCAGCATTTTCAATTGTGGTTTTATAAAATGGTGAATTACAAATTGTTTTATAAAAATTTTGTGCTTTTTTTGCAGCCTCCTCATCATCGACACCAAAAAGGATAAATTCTGGATGCAAAAAATCTCTAATAGTGGACCCCATAGCAATAAAGAAAGGGTTATAACAAAGTTTTGTATGTTTTCCTAATAAAGGTTTAATTTCTGTTCTTATAGTGCCAGGCAAAACTGTTGATATAATTATAACAACTTTATCTTCACCATTCTTTTCGATAGCTTCCGATAGGTCTTTAATACCAGATTTTAAGTAGGAATAATCAAAATCAATACGCTCAGATGGGATTCTAGTAATACCTTCATATTTGGGGTCATGCGGAGTCTGGATAGGAACAAAGATTATTTCTGAGTTTTTAACCAGATCATCAATATTATTAATTTCAAGTTTTGTATTTGGTAGAAACTTTTCCACCCATTCTTCTTTGTATCGAATATGTTTATTTTTTATGTCTTCTAAAGTTTGAGTTGAAATATCATAACCAAAAATATTATGGCCTTTATCTTCAACAGCTAAACTAACGGGAAGTCCTAATTTTCCTAAACCTAAGAAACCAATATTCATATTTAAATTTTTTTTAAAGTTGATACAATTTTCAAACCATCTTCTATTCTATATTTTTTTGTTTTCAACCACATTTTATAGTCATAATCTAGGTTATTTTCTGTTGAATTTAATTTGTGTGTATCATCTATTTCATTAACAAAAGTATGAGCGTGAAATTGTTGTATTGATATATTTGATAAAAAATATCTTTTACTTATTCTTGAAACTTCACAAATCCACCAATCTAAATACCAAAATCTAAAGTATTCAGGAACTATATAATCTAACGACTTATACCAAGCCCTATTTATTATTGGAAAAGCAGAAAAATCTAGGTTTTTATATTTCCTATCACAATTAATCCAAATACATAAAGGTTCTGATGGATCATTTTTGGAAAATTCTTCGTCTAATATTTTATCCCAATTACTAGTTGTAATAATCATATCATCATTTATAGGAAAAATAATATCTCCACTGCAATTTTTGGCTAAAAAATTATTTCTTAAGGCATGAGTTTTTAAATTTTCAAAATATTTTTTAACAATTATACCTTTTTTATTCAATTTAGAGATTGTTTGCTCGTATAAATGTATTTCATCTTCAACTAAATCAAAACCAACCAAAAGCTCAATTCTATTATATTGATTAGTATTATCTAATAAACTTTCAACAAATCTTGCAAATTTTTTAGATCGATTTTTTGTGGGACATAAAAGAGATACTTTATTGGTTTTAAAATATTTTTTTTCTTTATTTTGAAATAAAAAGAATCTTAAAAATTTTACTTCAAAAAAAAAATAAAGTCTTAAAAAACCTTTAACTAGTTCTTTTTTTAATCTATCTATCAATTTTTTTTTTTTCTTCATTTTGATATTAGAGAGATCCATTTATTTTTTATATTCTTAAAATAAAATTTTTGAGAATATTCGTAGGTCTTATTTATAATTTTAGTTCTTTTTTCCCTATCCATATTTATTAAAAAAATAATTTTTTTAGACAAATCTTGAAAATTATCTAATTTAAATCCATTTATATTATTTTTGATTAGATCATTTAAAGCTGTTTTTTTAAAACTTAAAACAGGTAGACCGCAAGACATTGATTCAATTGCATTTAAGCAAAAAGTTTCATCATATCCCAAGCAAATCATAGCCATGGATTTTTTATAGAATTTTATCAGAATATTTTTATCAACTCTACCATGGAAAAAAATATTATATTTTTCTAGTTTTTTATAAAATCTAAATTTTTTAATTCCAAAAATATGCAGTTCCGCATAAGAATTATGCTTTTGTACTGTTTTAATCCACATAGTTATAGTTTCACTAAGTCCATCATCTCGTTGTACAGACCATATAAACATGGGCTTTCTTCTAAAATTTAATTTTAGATTTTCAAATTTTTTATCTAAAAAGTTTGGAATTATATTTCTAGTTTTAAAATTATAGATTTTTGAGGTTACGCGCTCGAGATATTTACTTACAAAAACAGCATGTATATTATTTTTTAATATCGGTATTAACTGTCTTTTTCTAATTGCTTTTTCAATTTGAATTTCATTATGTATCCACAAAATATATTTTTGTTTTTTATCTCTATTGAACACTCTAGCATTATTTGAACTTATAATAACATCCCATTTATTATTAAAATATATCTTTTTATTTTTATATTTTAATGTAATTTGCTTAAATGTACCTTTAAGATTATTAAACAAACCTATATTTAATGATTCAATTCCTCCTAATTTTTTAGAATTTTTTTTTGTAATAGAACTATTAAGATCTAGAAGTATTTTCATACTAGCTTAATTTTGCTCCCATAAGTATTTATTCTTAGGTTTAATTCCTAAAGTTTTATCTATAATGAATTGTGCAACAATATTTGAATTAAAAAAATTCATATATTTATCTTTACCATTTTTTGCAATTAGTCTTCTTTGTTTATCGTCTTTTTTATATTTATTTATTTTTTCAAATAAGTCAGATTCATTTTTGTAATTGATTATTTCTTTATTGTTAAAAAAGTCTGAATATTTTGTTCTTTCGTCAATGAATGTTAATAAGCCATTTCCCATTAATTGAACTATCCTATCACTACTATAGTATTTTAATGGTTTGCCTCTACTAAGGTTTAGCCCCATTTTAGATTGTGATATTTTATTAATGAAATCGGTTCCCCATATTGGTTGAATTTTATTCATTCCATATATATCAAAATTAATTTTACCACTCATCTCTATTAGATTTTTTATGAAATTTTCCCTATTATCACTTTTACCTGTTTTTAGGTCACCTCTGTGAACCCCATGACTTATTGCAAAAAAAACATCATATTTACAATCAAATTTATAATTATTTAAAACCTCAAATGATGGATCAGATGGGTTTGGAATAAAAAAAGAATTACTTAATTTAAAACTTAAGCTATTTGGATCAGATGTTAAAAAACTTGCATCCATAAATTTTGATTTATGAAGTAATCTTTTTCTATTTTTATCAAAATCTGGCCCATCTTTTGACACAGGATCAAGAAACCATTGGCAAATTTTCAAATCTTTATCGTAATTCTTTAAATAATCTAAACTTGATCTAAAAATTGAGTCTGCATGTCCTAACACAATTAAATTTGGTTTAAAGTTATGGTAAGATTCAATAAGCTTTTTATTTAGTGTATTTACACCCATTGGGTCTAATAAGTTTTTAGAATTTGATAACGTATCCCGATCGCTGAGTTGCATTACATTATGTCCCAATCTTATAAATCCATTATTAATTCTCCTACTAGTATTAAATTGCAGTCTACCATTATGCTTTTCATTAAAATTTGTTACGTGAAGTATTCTTAATGTATTATTCTGATTTAATGGTGCAAATCTCAAAATCTCTCTTTTAATAATCTCTCTTAAATCGTCGATTTTGCTAGCTATAAATTCATGAGTATATTTAAAATCTTTATATATTTTTTTTTGAAGTAATAACCTTTTAGAGTCATTATTGATTAAATAATCAATTTGATCAAATAATTCATTTGAATCTAATTTTTTTAATTTAATAGCAAAATTTGTTGTTTCTGGAAGCCCTCCCCTATCACTTATTATTATAGCAGAGCCTCTGCTTGCTGCCTCCAGACTTGTTCTACCAAATGGCTCTTTCCACCTAGAACAAATGACTGATATACTAACCTTTTCTAAATATTTAAGAATGTTGATGTGTTTTTTAAAACCAAAAATTTTCATATTTTTGTGTTTAAAATTTAACTTTTCTCTGTGTTCATCACCGAAAACTACAGCTTTCCAATCTTTATGTTTATTTAATATTTTAAGGACAGAATTACCAAATAAATCATACCCTTTTGCTTTATTTAATTTACCAACAAATGAAATAATTTTTTTTTTTTTTTTAAAATCAATTTTGACTGATGAAGATGATTGATAAATTACATATGTTTTTAAATTAATTTCTTTGGTTGATTTGTTTAAACCTATAAAAAATCTATTTCTTGACCAATGACTATTAAATATAATTCTATCTAAATTTTCTAAAAGATAATATCTCTCTTTAACAGTCATGGATCCATTCATGTTAAGAGGGTCATTATGAAAATATAATGTTATTTTTGCATTTAATTTATTTTTTAATTGTTTAATATAATTGGGTCTATTATGAACTTCTATTATATCGGATTTTGTAGCTTTATCTGTATCTATGAATTGATCCACATAAATTTTACTATTGCTTTGTAAGATTCCTTTTTTTAAATTTAAATTAATGTAATTTTTTAATAACTTTTGTTTGTAATAAGTATTACCATAAATTGTAATATCTTTTTTAAAATTGCTATGTTGAACTGTTTGTGAGACAAACAGTGATACAGCTCCAGCATATTTAGGTGAAAAATTTTCTTTATAAGGTAATAAAATTGATATTTTCATTAGTTATTATTCTCTAAAATTTTTTTTCTCTGAATTCTATCTTTTTTTAATTTATATTCAAAAGACATTGCCTCACGTTTACTTGTAAATTTTTTGCTATAAATTAACAACCATTTATATCCTTTTGTTGATTTTGCTCCTTTATTGGAATTATGTTTCTCGATTCTTAATTTTAAATTATTTGTATAGCCAACGTAGGTTTTATTTGTACGTGGTGAAACAGACCTGATCATATATGTGTAATAAAACATATCTATTGGCGGTCCCTGGGGGAATCGAACCCCCCTTTGCAGGATGAAAACCAGCTGT
>ERZ807291.9823-NODE-9823-length-10250-cov-4.012457_pt1 | contig 10250 bp, 6 predicted proteins | sample MGYA00521257_ERZ807291 | MGnify/ENA primary metagenome ERZ807291 (study PRJEB31413, sample SAMN03169783) | marine metagenome | biome: Marine; feature: Water; material: Subsurface seawater | place: North Sea | collected 2011-04-28 | depth 1 m m ... | reverse complement strand
GTGGCAGAAATGATGATTGGGAGCCTGATTTAGTTTATTGGGGCCCTGAAGTTGCTATTTTAGCAAGCGACAGAAGGGGAAAAAATGGTGAATTGCAAAAGCCTTTGGGTGCAACTCATATGGGATTAATTTATGTTAACCCTGAGGGGCCCTTGGGAAAGCCTGATCCTATTGGCTCAGCAAAAAATATCAGAACTACATTTGGTAGAATGGCAATGAATGATGAAGAAACAGTTGCCTTAATTGCTGGCGGCCATACATTTGGCAAGATGCATGGCGCTCATAAACCCTCTAAGTGTGCAGGGAAAGAGCCAGCTGCTGCTGAAATTGAAGATCAGGGCTTTGGTTGGAAAAATAAATGTGGCAAAGGTCATTCGGAAGATAGCGTAACTAGTGGACTGGAAGGTGCGTGGACACAGGCTCCAACGCAATGGTCAACTTTATATTTAGAAAATTTATTAAATTTAGAATGGGAGCAAACTCGCAGCCCAGCTGGTGGAATTCAGTGGATTCCTTCTGATAAATCTATGAGAAAAATTGTGCCAGATGCTCACATTGCAGGTAAATTTAATCCTCCTGTAATGACTACTGCCGATTTAGCTATAAAATTTGATCCAAAATATAAAAAAATCGCTGAGAATTTCTTAAAAAATCCTGATCAATATCAAAAAGCTTTTGCTAAAGCTTGGTATAAGCTAACTCATCGTGATATGGGGCCAAGAATTCGTTATTTAGGTAATGAAGTTCCTGCTGCTGAATTAATTTGGCAAGATCCAATTCCAAAGGTGGATTATAGGGTTATTAATAGCTGGTATGCCGACTATTTAAAAGGAAAAATCCTTGAGTCAGGCCTGACTATATCAGAATTAGTTGAAACGGCCTGGGCTTCGGCTTCGACATTCCGTTCTTCAGATATGAGAGGTGGTGCTAATGGGGCTAGAATTCAGCTATCTCCACAAAGAAATTGGAAAGTAAATAATCCGTCGCAACTTTCAAAAGTTTTAAGAAAGCTAAAAGCGATCCAAAAAGAATTTAACGATCATTATGTTAATAATTTAATAGATGTTCATATATCTTTGGCAGATATGATAGTTTTAGGCGGGGCTGCTGCAATTGAAAAGGCTGCCTTAAGTGCTGGTTTTGAAATGGAGGTACCATTTGAGCCAGGCAGAAATGATGCAACTCAAAGCCAAACAGATGTTAAATCTTTTGCTTTGCTTGAGCCAAAAGCCGATGCTTTTCGTAGTTATTTTAATGCAGAAACTAGTTATCGCTCAGCAACAGAAATGTTAATTGATAAGGCTGATCAGCTTAATCTAACTATTCCAGAGATGACAGTTTTAATTGGCGGAATGAGAGTGTTGGGGATTAATTATGATGGCAGTAAAAATGGTGTGTTTACATCAAAAAAAGATCATTTAAGCAACGATTTCTTTGTTAATTTGATGGATATGTCAATAAAATGGCAAAAAAATAAGAGTGAAAATATCTATGAAGCTGTTGATCGTAAAACTGGCAGGGTAATTTATAAAGCTAATGCTGTTGATTTGATTTTTGGCTCTAATTCTGAATTAAGAGCAATTGCTGAAACTTATGCTTTTGATGACGCTAAGTCAAGATTTGCCAATGATTTTATCAAAGCTTGGGTTAAAGTTATGAGGCTTGATAGATTTGATCTAGCTCAATCTCAATAGGTTTAAAATAAGGTTAATATTAATCTATTTTGATAGAATTCATATTTCTTAAAGTTATTTAGAAACCTCATTCCAAGTAGAGAGTGACGCATAGGGGATAAATTAACAGAGGCCGGAATATTTTTAAAAAGCAATCCTGATATTTCTATATTATCTAAAATTATAGATGCGCCTTTGGTTTGACCATTAGCCGTTTGATATATTTTATTAAAATTAAGTCTATCAAAATCAATTCCTATCTTTTTGGCATCAAATTTACTTAAAACTAAATCGCTAGCTCCAGTATCAATAAGAAATTTTATTTTTTCATTATTGATAATTAGGTCAATATAATAGTGATTATCTTGAGAAATATTAATAATAATTTGATCATTTTGTATTATGGCGCTGCTGGGGAATAACTCAGATTTGATACGATTTTTAGCATTTATAAACTCATAGCGAAAGCTATATAAAAAAATTATTAATAGAGCAATACCAAGCCAGCAAGAAAGCTGCAATATAACTTTTGAGGCTTTAATCTTTTTATTGAAAATAATGGCATTTACTAAAAAAGCGAGCAGTAAAATTAAATAAATAAAATTAGCCGTATCATCCGAGCTAAAATTAAACATGGCATTTTTGAAATAAATTAAGAAAATTTTGAGTAGTTATCTTAAAAAAATCTTCAGGCTGTATGTTTTTTAACTGTGCAATAAATTCAGCGGTATTTTTAGTATATGCTGGCTGGTTCATTTTGCCACGATATGGAGTTGGGGCAAGATAAGGAGAATCAGTTTCAACTAATATTTTATCTAAAGGTAGCTCTTGAACTATTTCTTGTAAATTTGTAGCATTTTTGAAGGTAACAATACCTGAAATAGAAATATAAATACCAAGATCAAGGGCTATTTTGGCTAATTCTTTACTGCCACAAAAGCAGTGCAGTAGGGCTTTGAACTGACCTTTTTGCATTTCATCTGATAATATTTGCGCCATATCTTCATCGGCATCTCGGCAATGAATTATTAATGGTAAATTTGTTGCCCTTGCTGCTGCTATGTGCTCCTTAAAGCTAATTATTTGTTTGTTCTTTAGTGTTTTGTTGTGATAATAATCAAGGCCAGTTTCACCAATTCCTATTAATTTATCATATTTTTGACAATATTTGATAATTTCATCTTGATAAGTTATCTTTTCTTCATTTAAATTGCAGGGATGATTGCCAATAGAGGCAAAAACATTATCATATTTTTGTGTAAATTGATAAATCTGATCAAATTTAGATATTCTAGTACAAATTGTTTGCAATATTTTAACATTATTTGCCGTAGCATTTGCAATTATTTCGTCAATATTGACATTTTGCTCTTGAATTAGATCAAGATGGCAGTGGCTATCAATAATAAAATTTAGCTTTGTATTATTTTGTGTCATTTCTTATTTGGCTTGATGAAATTTGATAATTTTGATTATTAATGAAGATGATTTTTGTAATATTTTGTTCCTGTTCTAGTTTTTGGCAGTATTTTAACATCTTATCGTTATTTATTTTATAATTCTCTCTATTAAATATAATTATTGTACTTAAGTCAATAATTTCTTGCCATTTATGCCATTTGTGGAAATTCTGAATATTATCAGCTCCAATCATGGTAAAAAATTGATAATTTGGATATTTATTAATAATATTTTTTAATAAATTAATAAAATAAGAATCTTTTAGGCCTTTTTCATAGTTTTTTATAGTTATATTATGTTCATCTTGAATAATTTTCCGACAAAGGTCAATTCTTTTAGAAAAATTATTGCTATTTTCTTTAAATGGGTTTTGTTTAGTAGGAAGCCACCATATCTGATCAAGATTCTCTTGCTTCAAGGCATCTTTACAGATATTTACATGTCCAAAATGCGGTGGATTAAAGCTGCCACCCAGCAAGCCTATTTTCATCCTGAAATTAATGCCATTAATATTATTGCGCCAGCTATTATATTTGATTTAAATTTATCCAAACAATCAGTCTCGCTTTTAAAATTACAACTTATTATTAGAAATATAGAGTAAAATAGCGACATGTAAATAATAAGATAGTAAGATATTTCAAAATTGACTAAAAATCCTGATATTGATAGTAGTATAGATTGAATTATTGCAAAAATACATAGAATTCTTTGTGGATTCTCGCCAAATTTTATAGTACTAGATTTATTGCCGACTTTTATGTCATCTTCTATGTCTTGATATGCGTAAATTGTATCATACGTTAAAGTCCAAAATATTGAAGATATGTAAAGTAAAATTATAGCTGGGCTAATTTGTTCATTTATTGCTGCTGCTGCAAGTAAAATGCCAAAATTAAATGTTATTCCTAAAAATAATTGTGGATAATAGGTAAATCTTTTGGTAAAAGGGTATAATATTACTAAAAACATAGCGCCTATGCCTAGTTTTATTGCTAAAATATTTAATTGCATTAATATTAAAAGGCCTAAAGTAAGCAATATGACCAAGAATATTAAAGCTGCAAAAAGGCTGATATTATTATTTGCTAAAGGCCTATTTTTAGTTCTTCTGACTTTTGCATCTAATTTTCGATCTGCTATGTCATTTATCACGCAGCCTGCTGTTCTCATGATAGTTGAGCCCAAAAAGAATAATAGAAATATATAACGACCACTAAGATCAGAATTATTAGGCAAATTATCTTTATATGACAATATAATACCAAAAATACAAGGTAAAAATAATAACCAAACCCCGCTAAACCTTTTAATTCTGCTTAATTCAATAATATTTTTAAGTTGTTTTGTTGGGTTCATAATATTCTTTTATTTGAATTTAGTAAATTTAGTTGAATTTAGTAAAATATAGTTTATTATTAAATTTTAAATTTAGAATTATTGATTTATCATGTTAATATTTATCAATAATTTAATTATAATTTCTTTTTAATAAAAATTAAAGTATTTTATTATGGCTCATAAACTTTTAATTGCAAATCGCGGTGAAATTGCTTGTAGAATTATAAAAACCTGTCGCAAGATTGGTATCAAAACAGTTGCAATATATTCCGATGCTGATACTAATGCATTATTTGTAAAAATGGCTGATGAGGCTTATAATGTTGGTCCTTCACCTTCTTCGCAAAGCTATCTTAATATTAATAAAATTATTGAAATAATTAAAAAAACCGGCACAACTTTAGTTCATCCTGGATATGGATTTTTATCTGAGAATCGTGATTTTGCTGACATTTTAGAAAAAAATAATGTTACATTTGTGGGTCCTAGCACCCATTCAATTGAGATGATGGGCGATAAAATCCAATCTAAAAAAATAGCAATTGAGGCCAATGTTAATACAGTTCCTGGTCATATGGACGTTGTCAAGGATGGCAATGAAGCAATTGAAATTTCTAAAAAAATTGGTTTCCCTGTCATGATTAAAGCCTCTGCTGGCGGTGGCGGCAAGGGAATGAGGGTTGTCTATGAAGAAGGTGAAGTGTTACAGGCCTTCTCTTCGGCTTCTAACGAGGCTAGAAATAGTTTTTCTGACGATAGAATATTTATAGAAAAATTTATCGAAAACCCAAGGCATATTGAAATTCAAGTAATTGCTGATAAGCATGGAAATGTTGTTTGCGTCGGCGAAAGAGAATGCTCAATCCAAAGAAATAACCAAAAAGTAATAGAGGAAGCACCTAGCCCATTTATTGATGAAAATACTAGGCAAAAAATGTATGCAGAAACTATCTCTTTAGCAAAAGGAGTTCAATATTATTCCGCTGGTACGGTTGAATATATTGTTGATAAAAATAAAAATTTCTATTTCTTAGAAATGAATACAAGATTACAGGTCGAGCACCCTGTAACAGAGCTTATTACTGGTCTTGACCTAGTTGAATTAATGATAAAAGTTGCCTTGGGAGAAAAACTGCCAATTAAACAAAGCGATGTTAAAATCAATGGCTGGGCTATGGAGTCCAGAGTCTACGCGGAAGATCCTTCGCGAGGATTTTTGCCGTCAAGTGGTAGAATTAATCTATATATTGAGCCAGAAGAAAATGCTAATGTTCGTGTGGATAGTGGTGTTTATGAGGGCGGAGAAGTTAGTATGTTTTACGATGCTATGATTTCAAAATTATGCTCTTATGGTAAAACCAGAAAAGAAGCAATTGAAAAAATGAAAATTGCTCTCAGTAATTATGTTATTGGTGGTGTTTCTCACAATATTAGCTTTCTTGAGACCATTATGCAAAATGATAGATTTGTTAAAGGAAATTTATCAACTAACTTCATCAAAGAGGAGTTCCCAGAGGGGTTTTTAGGTAATGAAATTAACTCTAAAGCACAAGAAACATTTATTGCTTCATCTTTATTTATTTTCTTTAAAAATTATAAAAGAAATGCTTTAATAACTGATCAATTATCTGACTCCAGAAAGCCAATTTCAGAGCGCTGGGTCGTTTTAATTGATGATAAATCTTATTTGGTTAATGTCTTAGAAGACAATGATGATGAATATGTATTTTTGTGCAACCAGAAAAAGATAAAAGTACAAAGTTCTTGGCATAATGGCGAGAAATTATTCAGAGGATTGGTAAATAATAATGAAGTTGGGGTAAAAATTAGAGAAAACAACCTAACAGGAGGTTATTTATTGCAATATGGCGGCGCTGATGCTTATATTAATGTTTATTCTCCGCGAGTGGCTGAGCTTAATGAATTTATGCCAAAGTTTGAGAAAAATCCTAAACCGACTGAGTTAAATTCTCCAATTACTGGTAAAATAGTAAAATTTTGCGTTAATGAAGGCGATGAAATTAAAGCTGGGCAAGAATTAGTCATTATTGAAGCTATGAAAATGGAAAATATTATTCGCAGTGATCACGATGTTAAGATTGGCAAAATTGCCTTCAAAGCAGGAGAAACAGTGGGTATAGGACAATTAGTAATAGAATTTTCTTAAAATATTTTATAATAATTAATTTATATTTTCTTAGTAACAATATATTTATTTTTATTTATTGCACCAATATTTAGGGCGCCATGCTAAGTAATATTCTTTAAAATGGGTTAAATTTATCAATATTATTCATTAAAGCTAGGAATTAGTATAAGTCTTATTAAATTATAAAAAAACCAATGCATAAGTTTTTCACCACAAAACTATTTTGCTTTGCTGTTTTTGCTGTCTTGTGTTTATTTTCAAATGCAGTATTTGCTAAAACAAGCTTTGCTGATCTAAAAAAGAACTCTTTTTACAAAAAGCCAAAATCAAAACAATATATTTTCTTGGGCGGCGGCTATGATTCTGATTATAATTCCTATGAATATGATATTAATGCTGCTTATAAATATAAAAGTCATAAATTTATTCATGAAATTGATTTTCTTCATGAGGTAACTCATGGCAGCACTACCAAAACCCCAATGAAAAAGAAGGAAGAATTATATGATTTAGAGATCTCAAATCGTATGATTTTATTAAATAGTAAGAATTATTTAAATCTTTATAATCGTTTGCAATATGATGAATTTTCAGATTTTTATTATGATTATGCTGTAGCTTCTGGGCTGGGTCGCTTATTCTTTGATGGTAATTTGGAAGCTTCTTTAAATTTGGGTCATCAAGATATTAAAGAGACAGGTTCACAAAAGGTTTTGCTGGCAATGATTAATACAAAATTTAAATTAAATGATATTGTTAAAATTGCATTTAAAGGCGATTTAATAGGTCAAGAAGAGGATTATGATGAAAAATTAAAGAGCATTTTGTCGCTGCGACTAAGAAAAAGACTATCTTTGCAGCTTGTTCATAAATATGAAAGAAATCGTTATATTAAAACCACCAAAACTTATGGCAGGCAAGATATTAACAGGGTAAAAAGAAGTATTTATTTGCGTTTTAAGTATGATTTTTAGTACTTGACATATATTACAGATTGGTATATAATAACAAAAACACCTGCAGAACTACTTCAGTTATGCAAGGGTGTTTAAAATTTTAACTTCTAAAGTTAGCAAGTTGTAAAATAATGATTAAATTTGTCATCTTTTTAATTAAAATGGTGTTATTTTAACAAATAATATTTTCTATAAAAATAGAAAGCCAGAAGATGATATTTTATCATTTGAATAATGTAATTAAGAATGCCAAGAAAAAAAGTTGATCACATTCCTGCTGCTGACTCTCCAATGTCGAAAGTCATAGAATGGTCAAATAATACAGCAAATAAAGAAGAAATAAATAGGCTTGTTAAAACTGCTGTAAAATATAAATTTACTGACGATTCTGAAGAGCCGTCAATTGAAGTTAAAGATAGTAATGATTATAAAGAGGGGTGGAAAAAAGATAGCGCTGATGATGCTAAAGCTAAAGCTAAAGCTGTTGCAAAAATAACTGCTTTGAATTACAAAGAAGCATACAGAAGAATAAAAGACAACATATTATTAAAGCCTAATCTTCACACAATGAAAGCGGTTGCTGATGCGTGCATATTAAATAAAGCTGTTGTTATTTTGGACGCGGCTAATGAAAGAACTGTTGGCGGAAAACCTGCCATCAGAAAAAACAAAAAACACTCTGAAGCGAGTGATGAGTTCATGGCATATGGTCACATTGGAACACAAGAAGAAATGCTGTGTGGTTTTACTAATTTTTTCCCTGTAGCAGTAAGTGCTTTTTCAAAAGGAGAATTCGGAAAAAAAGAGACGCATGATGAGGAAAGAGTTATATTTGCCGATCAATATTGGTCAACTAGAAGTCGTTATAATAAAAAGCGGCACCTCAGAACTGTAAATGGCAAAAAAGAGGTTAGGGCTGTTAGGGTAAAATTATTTGCCCATCATAAAGTAGAGAAAATTCAAAAAAGAGGAGACGTAACGTCGGACAATAAGAAAATGCTTGATGTTGGTAGTGGCGCAAATGATGAACTAATAAACATTTTTAAAAAGGACGGCAGTAGGCCTGAGGTCAGTATATTGATGCATGCTGCTCCTAATTTAGGACATAAAGAATATAGGGATAAAGGGCGTCTCGATAAGGAAAAATTTGTTGAACTAAATTGTCGAGAATTTGGGGTGTCAGCATTGATAAAAAATCAACTTATTGCTGCTGATTTAGAATGTAAAAGAACGTGTAAAGCGCTTAGAAAAAAATCTTCCCATCTTGTTTTAACTGCTTGGGGCTGTCAAGCTTTTGCTCCTAAGAATTGTCAAGATGAATATAAACAGCAAATTGCTAAATTTTATGCACAGCACTTATATGATTTAACAAAAAAAGGTTTTTTTGCAAATACAGCCATTGAATTTGCATTATTTCAAGATGGGGAAAGTTTTAAAACGGCTTTTGATGCTGAGATTGGTAGGCTATATAGGATTGATGTAAATCGTGCTGTCCCTGCTCCTACGCCTAGAGACATTAGAGCTTTAGCTACTGGTACAAGTGCGATACAAAATGCTATGAAAGTCTTTAAGGTAGCAAGTGCTAGAAAATTGCTTAGAGATAAGATGCAAGTACTTGGTACAGAAACAGATTCTAAAAAAATTAAAGCAATGACGGAAGATCAAATTAAATTTGATATTAATACTGAGGCAACTAAAGAACAAAAAGCAGATTTAAACAAAAGAAGAAAGGCTTGGAGTGCAGAAAATCCAAATGGATGCGGAACGTATAACGATATTCCATTTTGTTATAGTAAATTTACCCATCAAATTAGTGAAGATGGAAACAGTATTATTTATGATAAAAATTTTGATAAAAGAGAAGCAGTGGCAATTGCCTGTATTGATTATCCTGATTATAGATTCACAAAAACACTTCCCAATAACGAAGTATTGTCTAAAGAATATAAAGCAAGAACTCTAAAAACTCTAGAATTGTATAATAAGCTTGGAGTACAACATTTACTAAAAGCTAGTGATGGAATGGGGGTGTTTATAGGCAATATATATGATAGCACTAGAAGTAGTACTGAGGTTGAAAGGGCAAAAAAAGCTTATATTGAAGGTTTCTTTCAAGCAATAAATGAATTTTATGGCAAAGGTAATTCTGTGGGTTTGGGAGAAATTACTTTAGTTGATATTAATAATGATAATATTCAAGTTTTTCAAGAAGTTTTAGAAAAATGGAAAAAAGAACAACCTAATATTGCTCAAAAAGTTACGATAATAGCCAAACATGCCGAAATACAAGATGAGATTATTGCTTTGCGCCAAGGTGCTTCTGATAAAAATAAAAAATTTGGCATGACAGTGGCGCCGAATGAAAATAAAGAATTTCTGGGTGGCGCTCTTAATGAAGGCACTGTTTTAGAGGAGCAGATGGCGGTGATGACTGATATGGCGATGGTTGGTAACCCTAATTTTAATAAGGCAATAGAAACTGTTGTAAGTCTTGTCGATGTGCCGGCTACCGCACCTGGAAAACCAAGGGGCACACATGTATTAGAGGAAATTGAAAAAAGTAAGAAAATTGCAGAATATTTGATTAAGGGACAATTAAAGCCAGAAGAAGAAAAAGCCATAAAGGAATATCAAGAAAATAAAGCTCGTCCAGATGTATATATTGGTTTT
>ERZ807291.9815-NODE-9815-length-10257-cov-6.155950_pt1 | contig 10257 bp, 7 predicted proteins | sample MGYA00521257_ERZ807291 | MGnify/ENA primary metagenome ERZ807291 (study PRJEB31413, sample SAMN03169783) | marine metagenome | biome: Marine; feature: Water; material: Subsurface seawater | place: North Sea | collected 2011-04-28 | depth 1 m m ... | reverse complement strand
ATAGCTCGGTCCTCTCGGAGTATTTTGCCTCCTCAATACCCGGGCCGATTCATGTAGGTTTTCAATGAGAATACCTTCCCGCCAAAGCTGAAATGGTCGCGTTGTGGGCAACGGCGTCATGCGGAATCAGCAGGTATTTCCAAGGCTTGCCGCCCTGCGCCAGCGAATATTCGCTAGCATTCTTGCACCACGTTGCTGCCGCGTCGGCTTTGGCCTTTACGTCAGCAGCCTCCATGTCCTTGGCCGCTTTGGTCTCGATAATCAAATTGTGGTCAGCAGTCGCGGCGACGAAGTCCGGCACGTACTCGGGCTGATTGGCGCCGGACCGGTAGTAGATGTTGAACTGCCCTGCCACCGGTCGGAACCAGCGCAGTGCGTCACGCTCCAGTACACAGGCGAGAACACGCTCAGTGTCGGAATGAAACTTCTGCACCGGGTAGGCGCACTTGGTGAACCCACCATAGACATATTGCGCGATCTTGCCCTTTTCAGCGGGTGCCTGATGCAGCGGCAGAATGTCGCCCTCGGCGGTAAAGGCGCAGTGCTTGAGCGGCGTGAAGCCCTGGCTGATGACGACCTCGGATTCCGAAATGTCCTCGTAGTAGTGCAGCGCCATTTGTAGATGGATGTTTTCGGCAATGGTCTTGCCGTAGTTGCCGAGGATGTTGTGCAGCTCTTCATCGGTTTGCAGGTAGGTTTTGAAGTGCGTGACCGCCTGCCCAGCCAGTTCATAGATCAGCTCAGCGTGCTCGCCGTAGGACACGTCGTCGTAGTTGATGAGTTCGCGGACTATGTAGTTTTCCAGCTGCGATTCCAGTACCGTCGACGATTGTCCATACAGAACCTGCTTGCCGGTCTTCAGCCCTTGGCCGACCAGGGCCATGTCCTGCGGCTGGAAGTTCATCTTTGACAGGTCCAGCTTGAATCGCCTGTAGCCGCTCTTCACTGGGCCTTTCGGCACTACTGAGATACGTGGAATATCAATCGTGTGCTCGATCAGCACCGCCACCGTCTGCTGAACAATGTCGGCAACTGGGGATGGTCCCGGAGTTGCCAGCAAGTCACCCTGCTTGGGCAACATGCGCTCCTGCACGCGCTGCGTAATCTGCTCCTGGATGCTGGTCTGCGACAGTGCTTGGGTGCTGGCGACAATGGGCTGGCCGTCCTGGCGCTCGCGACTTAATTCAGCAATCACGTCCATGGCGACCTGTGCAATCTGCCGCTGATCGTCGGTCGTGAATACGGTTGTCGGCGCGGAAGTGCCATATTGCGTACCTCCTGCATTGAAACCGGGCACCTGCTGGGTACCTGCAGTCACGGTTCCCAACATCGCATTGGCCGTCGGTTGCACCGAAATACTCTTTAGGCTGCTGCTACTGCCGGACTCAGGCGTCAGTACCAAGGCCTGCATGCGGATCGGCGAATCACCGCACCCCGCCTCGTCGATGACTTCCTGAAACTTGTCGTGGGCAATGATGTTCAGCCGATCCACCACGTCGACGTCGGTCTTGCGGCCATACGGCAGACGCAGACCGCGACCGATGGACTGCTCGATCAGCGTGCGAGCATTGGCGGCACGCAGAGGAACGATGGTGTAGAGGTTGGTCACGTCCCATCCTTCTTTCAGCATGTTCACGTGGATCACGATCTCGGTCGGCTCGTCGTAGCTTTCGACCGCCAGCAAGCGCCGAATCATTGCCTCTTCGTCTGCACCGGAGCGGCTCGAATCAACCTGAATGGCTTTGCCCTTGTAACGGCCAGCGAAGAACTCGTTGGATTCAATCGTCGCCATCAACTGGGCCGCGTGCGTGGTGTCGCGGGCAATCACCAGCATGAAGGGCTTCACCAGCTTGTCGCCGGTCTGCTGCGAATAGGTCAGCAGATGGACCTTGGTTTCCTCATGCACCCGCACGCCGTCTTGCAGCTTGATGGTTTCCAGCGCACCGGCGCTATGGGCACTCGGGTCAAAATTCTGTTGCGTGACGACAGCCGGTTCCTTAACGAAACCGTCCTGGATGGCACGCGCCAGCGGGTAATCCATCACCACGTTCTTGAACGGCGTGGTCTTGCCGCCAGTGCCCTCGACGAAAGGCGTTGCCGTCAGTTCAAGGCCCAGCAAGGGGCGCAGCTCATTCAGGGAGCGAATGCCCGCACTTGCCCGGTAGCGGTGGGACTCGTCCATGATGAGGACCAGATCATCCAGCCCGGCCAGGTACTCGAAGTAGCTTTGCCCAAGGTATTCCGACAGCCGTTTGATCTTCGGCGACTTGCCGCCACGTACTTCGGAGTTGATTTTCGAGATGTTGAAGATGTTGACCTCGATGCCGCCCAGCAGACTCAGACTGCCACGCTGCTCGTAGTTGTCGCCGGTAATCACCTCGGGCGGCGTACTGGCGAATTCAGCGATGCCCTTGAATACGTACTTGGGCGAGTTCGGCGAGAAGTCGCCGATCAACTTATCGTAGATGGTCAGGTTCGGTGCCAGCACGAAGAAATGCTTGTAGCCATAAGCAGAATGCAGGTAACTGATGAACGCCCCCATCAGGCGCGTTTTGCCGACGCCGGTTGCCAACGCGAAACACAGGGAAGGAAAGTCACGCTCGAAGTCGCTGAGCGTCGGAAATTGCTCTTTCAGCGAATCCTGCATGGCCTTCAGTTCTTCAGGCGACCGTGCCTTTGAGTCTCGCAATGCGGGAACCTGATCGACTGCCCAATGCAGGCGGCGCAGACTTTCGGCTTGTGGCTCACGTAGGCTTAAACGACCACAGACTGAGCGAACAATGTTTTCCAGACTCATGCTTCGCTCCCAGCCTCATCGCCGGCAATTACGCTTTGATGTTGCGGTGTTTGGGGCCTCAGTGCTTTCGGTAAATTCTCCACGTTCAGGCTGTAATCGTCATGACCCCATTCGCAACGCGATAAAACCATCTTGGGAATCTTTTTCACGGTCAGATTCGGGTAGCAGCCGTCATTACCTTGAAATGCAGAACAGCAGACCAATAGGGTTCGGCCTTCACCAACTTCATCACTCAATGCTTGCAGCTGTGCTGCCGAAAGTTGCTGTGTTGTAACATAAATAAAATCGTTCTCGGTGCTGGTTCCATGCTGCCAGTAGTGAATATCGCTGGGGCCATAAGTAAAACCTTCCAATTTGCAAATGGAAGCCGCCAGCATTTCGGCGTTGTAAGCTGTATTGATTACCCATTGACCCCGTGAATCTTTCTTTAATAGGGTTGGGGCAATATTGAAGTAACGAAAACCGCCGCCCCCCTTCCATCCCACCGCTTGAGTAATCCCTCCATGATCTTCACCGTCAGCTACTTTTTTTAAACGGGGAATAATATGCGTGTGACAGTGCTCACCTAGTTCAACCATAATCCAGCGTCGCCGCATCTTTTGAGCGACTGCACCTGTAGTTCCAGAACCCGCAAACGAATCAAGGATCCACTCACCAGGTCCAGATGCAATCTCCAAGATTCGTTGAATTAGAGACTCTGGTTTTGGTGTAGGAAATGGGTCATTTGGAAGAAGCAAAAGTTGTTCTTTTCTTCCATCTTGTGTGTGACCGACTTCGCTCCAAGGCCAGACTGTAATTGGCGCTGTGCCTTCATCTGCGACTCCCGACAGAAAACGCTTAAACGAAGGAACCTTATTTATTCCCTTCTTCCCCCACCATACCAATCCCTGCCGAACGTTTTCTTGATGCTGTTGCTTCGAGTAAGCCCAGACCCTAGACTTATTTGGCCATATTTTTACCTTTGTGGTGGGATGCGTGATTGCATAATATAAATTTGGTCGCTCAATATTGGTCTTGCTGCACGTATAGTCTCCTGGCTTCCAAGGACCGCGCGGATCATTATCTGGATTTTTGTATTTTGCGTCTGAGCTAGTTCTGCGTGGAAGTCTATTTGGCTGCCACTTCTTCAGATCCTTTGCATATACAAGAATGTATTCGTGGCTCTCGCTTATCTTTACTGAGTGATCGGCGGGTGCGTAGTTTTTTTGCCAGACAATACTTGTTACAAAATTGGAGCGGCCAAATATTTCATCAAGAACAATCTTTAAATAATGACATTCGTTATCATCAATAGATATCCAAATGGAACCGTCATCCTTGAGCAATCTACGAAGAAGCACCAAGCGATGGTACATAAGCGATAGCCATAGGGAATGCTCGACGCCATCGTCGTAGTGCGTAAGTGCTGCACCGGTGTTATAAGGTGGATCAATGTAGATGCACTTAATTTGACCACCAAAGTCCCTCTCCAGTGCCTTAAGTGCAAGAAGATTATCTCCGAAGATCAGTCTGTTACTTTCGTCCCCATCTGATGAGCGATGATATGACCGCTTAGGATCTTCAACAAGAAGTCGTGGCTCTAGTCTTAAGTCACTAGCTTTGTCAATCCAAGAAAGCTGCAATTTGGTCAGTGATTTCATTGCTAGATCAGTCCTTCCTCTTACTTTGAATAGCTCGTCCTAGTTGCACCGCTATCGCGGCTGCCAACGGTGGTGGAACGGCGTTTGCGACAAGCTTATAGACCTCTCCTGACCGGTTTGAACAAAGCTCCCAGAAATCAGGGAATCCCTGAAGCCTCGCACATTCACGCGGGGTCAAGGCTCGATTCTCCCAGGGATGAATATCTGCAAGTCCGCCACCAGTGTCTGAGCCGGAAAATAGAGTTGGGCATGGTCTGTCCGGGTGAAGACGGATTTTTTTTCGAACTGGATCTTGCTTGCCCGGAACTATTTCAGCAAATCTAGCCCTCATCTGATCGCTATGATTTGGTGCTATATGGTTTGCAGGAGCTCCGTCCGTCCCTGGCTCAGGTAATCCTTGAAGAGCATCGCGCACCGTCACAAATGGCAACCTTTTCTTTGCGTCGAACAAATCTTCAACGCCATGTGTCGGTGCTGGTGGGATGAACTCAACATTTTTTTCAGTTCCGACGATAATTATTCTTCTACGGTCTTGGGGTAAACCAAAATCACTTGCAACGATTTTTACAATCGTTACCTGGTAACCAAGGTCGTCACGAGCAAAAGCGACAATTTTTTCAACCAAATTGCCGTGCTCACTACGGTCCAACCCCATGACGTTCTCGAAGACAAATGCTTTGGGATTTAGATCCCTTACTAGCTCCATAAACGAAAATATGAGATTCCCGCGCCCTTGTTCATCCATTAGTCCTCTGTCAGCACGACGATTTCTTACAGAGAATGCTTGGCAGGGGGGGCCGCCAACGACTACATCAATTGGACCGGAATAAAGTCCTTTTAATACTGGACCGGCACCTTCCGAAAGATCCAATTTAACTATTTCAGAATCCTCCAGAATTACCGTGTCTTCAGCAAAGTTGCTCTCTGGATTGCTCTCCAGAAGCCAGGGCGCTAGGGAAGCTAGTCCTATGCGATGGGTCAGCTTCTTGTTTGCCTCAAGAGTGTTAACCGCATAATCAGCCCAATCAGCTGCAATCACGGTTCTAAACAACCCACTTGCCTCGAAGCCTATGTCAATTCCGCCTGCGCCGGCGAATAGGGACACTAGGTTCAACTTCTCAGGAGGGGGCGCTACTTTTGAACGATTAGATTTCATTGATTTCCGTTATTACTGGAGTAGGTTATTTTTCTGGGTTTTTCTTCCATTGAGCATACTCGTGAACGCGTTTGTCTGCCTTGGTACGGCAATGCAACCAGCTAAGTTACGAACCTAAGCTACCTTCCATTCACAGGCTAAGAGCATTCGCTGCGTAAGCTTTTTTTCCAATTGTTCTTCGAGCTGCTCTATTAATTGATCGCGCCTCGCTTGAATTTCGTCTTGCCGATTAAACAACTCGCGCCGCTTCTTGTCGCGTTGCCCTTCAAGATCGCGTTGTTCTTTTTGGGCTTGAAGTTTGTCTGCCAGCGTAGCAGCCCCTTTGCTCTTGGTGCGGGCTTCCTTGATTTGCCGGTCAAGGTCTTTGATCTCGCGTTCAAGCCCAACCTTCAGGTCGTCGGCCCACGCGTCGAGCTTTTCCGTTTCCTGAGAGAAGAACGATAGGTTGCGCGACTCAAGGTCGGTAACGACCAGTGCCTTCTGCTGGTCGATCTGCTGCTGTAACGCAGGCGGAATCGGCACATTTGCCGCAGCGAAATCGAGCATGTTCTGCTGCATCGGGGCAAGGTCATCCGAGAGCGATTGCTGAACGGCCGCACCGTCGATACGTGGTAGCGTAACGGTGTGACCGGGCATGCTGAGCAGGCGGTCGGTTACGTCGGCATCGAAAACATTTCCATCAGCGTCAATGGCAGCTGCCAGCAGATGTTCTTCGGTTGCACCTAGCGATTGAATCCGCAGATGCTGAACCAGCAGCGTGCCGGTCTGGCCCCGCAGGGCTTCGATCACCGACACCTTGGCTCCGTAGGCCTCGTAGTCGAGCACTAGCTTGCTGGGGGGCAGCGGTGCACGCAGGGCACAGTCGATCAATCCTTGCGCGAGCGGATGTGTCATCCGATAGATGTGCGCTTCTTCGCTCCGGCGTGGCAGTTCATAACGGCCCAAGGGAATCGCAGTTGGGTTTCCGTCCTGCAAGCCATCGGGCAAGCTGCAGAGCATGAAACCCATGTCGTCTTCATCAAAGCTGGCGTGCCCGTTGAGAGCGGCACGGGTGAAGCGCATCAACAGGCGTTCCAGTCTGCCGAGCGAGGCACGGGCATCCATGTTGCGTAGCCGCAGCCGCTCCTGCACGTCTTCGTCGAAGTTTTCCAGCAACGCCTTGCGGGCATTGAGCATGGCGTCGGAAATCTCACCGGCCAGATCAAGTTGCAGTTGCTCGAAGGCGTTATGGATGGCTTCGGGGTGGCGGCAGGTCTGGTAAATCTCTGCGATGCGGCGCTCGAAATCAACGCCGGATTCCACCGCTCCCAGCACTTCATCACTGGCCCCAAAGACGCCATCGAATAGCTGGAACTTCTGTGCCAGCAGTTCATAGACGCGGCGGTCGGCTTCGTTCTCCCGGTTAAGGAAGTTGACGACAACAACGTCGTGCTTCTGACCGTAGCGGTGACAACGCCCGATGCGCTGCTCAATGCGCTGTGGGTTCCACGGCAGGTCATAGTTGATGACCATCGAGCAGAACTGGAGGTTGATGCCCTCCGCGCCAGCTTCGGTGGCTATCATGATGCTGCCCTGTTCTCGGAAGTAGTCGACCAGCGCGGCGCGTGTATCTGCGGTACGGGAACCCGTCACGCGGTCGGTGCCCGAATGGCGCTCGATCCACTTCCCGTAGATTTCCTTGGCCTTGCCATCCGTGTTGCTGCCGTTGAAGAGCACCACGCCGGGACCATGCGCGGTGCCCGCCAGGAGCTTCAGTAGATACTCCTGTGTGCGACGGGATTCGGTAAAGACGATGGCCTTCTTCGCGGCGCCGAGTTCATCCAGTTTATTGAACGCAATATTGAGAGCTTGCAGCAATGCTGTGCCCTTGGCGTTTTCCGTAATTGAAATAGCCAGATTGCGGAACGATTCGAGTTCGCCGACTTCGGCTCGGATGGCGGCAATCTCGGCGACGGTCGATACCTTGGTACTACCATCGGCGACGGCATCGAGTTCGTCGGCCAGTTCATCGAGGGCTCCGTAGTCTTTGTCGAGTTCGTCGGCAAGATCGGTCGTCGCGGCTTTTTCGTCGAGCGTCTGGCCGAGTCGCTTGATGAGAGTTTCCAGTGCCACGGCAATTGCGAACGTCGAGGACGCAAGCAGCTTACGCAGGACAAGGGTAATCAGCTGCCGCTGGCTATTGGGTAGTGCGTATAGCGAAGGTCGTTGCAGGAATTCCGAAACGTAGTTGTAGAGTTTCGTTTCGTCAGCACCCGGCACAAACTCTTGCAGCATCGGAATACGCCGGGTGTATTTGACATAGGCCTCGACCTGTCGGCGTAGCGTGCGCTTGCAGATCGGTGCGATACGTTTCTTCAGCGTATCAAAGCTAGTGGCATCCTTCAGCTGACCGAATTGGGAGCGAAAGCTGTCTAGATCGCCGAATACTCGCTCGTCGACAAAGCTAACCAGGCCGTACAGCTCCAGCAAGGAGTTCTGGAGCGGTGTTGCGGTCAGTAAGACTTTGTGTGGCAGCGTTAGTGCATCGCGCAGGATGCGGGCCGTCTTGTTTTCCGGCTTGTAGACGTTGCGTAGGCGGTGCGCTTCGTCGATTACCACTAAGTCCCAGGGCACGGACTGAAGGTCCTTGGCTTTGCCTGCGGCGAATTGGTAAGAGCAGATGAGTACGGTAGCACCGTTCCCTGCTAGATCGAATGGGTTGGTGACCCCGTCCTTGACAGCCTGCCGGTACGACTTGGCTTCCAGCAGGCCAGCGGAGATACCAAACTTGTCCGCCAGTTCCTGATGCCACTGCTTTCGCAGGTTTGCTGGGGTAATGACGAGAATGCGGCGTTTGCGCTCGGCCCATTTCTGCGCGATCAGCAAACCTGCTTCGATAGTTTTGCCGAGACCGACTTCGTCGGCAAGGATGGCACCCTTAGATAATGGGTTACTGGTCGCGAACAGGGCAGCGTCTATCTGATGCGGGTTCAAGTCGACTTGTGCATCCAGCAGCGCACCGGCCATGCGGTCCATGGAATTGGATGCCGCCCTGCGCGTGAGCTGATGCGCGAAATAAGCGATTTGTTGTGGGCTGTATGACATTCGTTCTTGTTCTTCTCTGCCGCCGTGGGCTATGACTTCAGCGAATGAGTGCCCCAATGCGCCTCAAAGTCAAACGAAAGCTGCCGATGATGCTTGATCGACAACAGATGAATGTGTTCGCCAATCTGCGCGTACAACACCAGATAGTGATCCATAACGTACTCGCGCAATTCATCAGGATCTCTGACCCATGGGTTGGATAGGTGATTTCTAAGAATTGTTGCGCTGCAATCTGAGTTGCACCTGTGTTGGAATCATTTGAGAGTTCAATGGCTGTCCCTTTAAGGCGCTTGCCCCGAAACTCTTCTCGTAACGTGAGTCCCAGCATTATTTATCTCCTCGTGCAGCCAGTTTTTGGGGGTGGTTGGCTCTGGTTTCAGATTCGTCCAGACCTTCAAGCGATTGCTTCTTGATCCACCCATCAATGTCTACCCTCGAGAAGCGCCAGGTCCCTCCCACCTTGAAGGCTGGGATCTGCTTAGCTCCCGCAAGTCGATAGATCGTTCGCTCGGTGACCTTGAGGTAGTCGGCGACTTCCCCGATGGTCATGATGGCGTTGTCAACTGCGCTGGATGGCATGGTCTGGGCCAGATGGATGGTAGGAAACGCCAGCATAGTGCAAAATTTTCAATCTATGGTTGAAAGATTGAAATATTGTGCTGGGGGCAGGCTCATCGGATGAGCCTCGGCTGGGCTTGACAGGCGGAATGATTCGGTTACATATAAGTTTACATCCAGACAAGGCCCAACGGCCTTACCAACCTGCCCCCGGGCAAGGTGGACGCGAAAGCGGATGCGGCTCCAGCCGGAGCAACCAACCTGAAGATGCGTCGGCCCTCCACAGACTAACTGGAGGACTTTTTTATGTCTGAAACGACGCTGGAGCTAGCCAAAAAAATGGACAACGCATACTTCTGAGCGGTTAACCCGAAGGAAGACGTCATGTCAAAGCGGTTCAGTGAGCAATTCAAACAAGAGGCGGTGCAGTTGGTTTCAGCCGAGCGCCCGGTGGGTGAAGTGGCCAGCCAATTGGGCATTGGTTACTCCACGTTGGACAAATGGGTTCGTGCCCACAGAAAGCGCACGGGGCAGTTGGCGGCCTTGACCCAAGAGCAAAAGCGCATTCGTGAGCTGGAGCGGCACGTCGCCCATTTACAGGAGGTCAACGACGTCTTAAAAAAAGCGACCGTGTACTTTGCCAACCCGGCAAATCGGTGAGGTACACGTTCATGCATGCAAACCGGGGGCAATTCAGCATGCGTGCCCTGTGCACAGCTTTGAAGGTTAGCCGCAGCGGCTATTACGCTTGGTGTGTCCGAGATAAATCGCCGTGCCTGCTCAATCAAGCTATTACGCGTCAGTTCGAGCAAGACAAAGCCAGGGCGGGCGCTCCCAGCATCGCCCATGCGTTGGCGCAATCGGGCGTGGTGTGCAGCGTGCGCACTGTGGGCAGACGCATGCAGCGCTTGGGGCTGCGGGTGCGCTACGCGAAGAAATTCAAGCGCACCACGAACTCCAACCACGCGCACGCGGCGGAGACCATCTGCTCGCGCAACCCGCAGCCCTTCACAGACGCGACT
>ERZ807291.9808-NODE-9808-length-10263-cov-5.323080_pt1 | contig 10263 bp, 10 predicted proteins | sample MGYA00521257_ERZ807291 | MGnify/ENA primary metagenome ERZ807291 (study PRJEB31413, sample SAMN03169783) | marine metagenome | biome: Marine; feature: Water; material: Subsurface seawater | place: North Sea | collected 2011-04-28 | depth 1 m m ... | reverse complement strand
CCTTTTGCGCGTCCAAGTCTTCCGATAGCTCTAAAGGCAAAATGATGTCGACGAGTGTCGGTTCGGAGCAGTCTGTGGTGGAGAGGATCATGCGAGTGCATCTATCTCTGAGCCTAAAATAGACCGAGACAAGGTTCTAATGCACTTGCCTCTGACTGGAATTTATTAAGTCTTAAAGTTTATGGATAATCGTGTTTTTCAAATAAATTGCTGGTTTGAGGGCCACGTGCAAGGTGTCGGCTTCCGTTATCAGACTGTGGCCGTGGCCAAGGGCTTTGAAGTCACGGGATTCGTGCGCAATCTCGCCGATGGGCGTGTGCATCTGTATGCCGAAGGGGAGGAGTCTGAAGTCGTCGCTTTTCAGTCAGAGGTCGAGTCGGAGTTAAAAAGCTACATTCGTGAGAGCGAAATTCAGACCGGCTACGGCACGCGCACTTGCCAAAATTTCCGCATCGAACAATAAGCCCTCGCAATGACTACCCCTGCAATTCGCATTCAGCATTTGACCAAGGACTTTTCGGTCGGCATCCGTGGCATCAAGCTCCGTGCGGTCGACGATCTCTGCCTGGAAGTCGGCAACAACGAAATCTTCGGCCTGCTGGGTCCCAACGGTTCTGGCAAGAGCACGACCATCAAAGTCATCCTCGGTCTGCTCGAAGCTTCGACGGGTAGCTGCGAGATCTACGGTAAGCCCAGCAAGCAGGTCGCTGCCCGCCGCAGTGTCGGCTTCCTGCCTGAAGCCCCCTATTTTTACCGTTACCTGACGGGGCACGAACTCGTTCGCTATTACGCACGTATCTGCATGGTGCCGCGTTCGGAGATCGACCGTGCGGTCGACTCCGTCATCGAACTCGTGGGCATGACCGAGGCGGCCCACCGCCGGGTGGGTACCTACTCGAAGGGCATGCTTCAACGGATCGGGCTCGCCCAGTCCTTGGTCCATGATCCGCAGCTAGTCATTCTCGACGAGCCAACCGCAGGGGTCGACCCACTCGGTTCAGCAGGCATTGCCGAAATTGTGCGCGAGCTGAAGCGGCGGGGTAAAACTGTTTTGCTCTCTTCGCATCTACTCGCTCAGATCGAGGGGCTCTGTGATCGGGTGGCCATTCTTCACCGGGGCAAACTCGTCCAGGAGGGACGAGTTGATGAACTCGTCGAAGCGAAAGATGCCGAGTCGCTTGTCGTCGAAGGGCTTAGCCCCGAAGGCCGCGCTGCAGTCGAGGCCACCATCGAGGCGCAGGGCGGGCGCCTCGCCCGGGTCGAGAAGCCCCGTCTCAGCCTCGACGCCTACTTTCTCAAAGAAGTGCAGCAACGCGAAAGTGAGCATGCCAAGAAAGTGAGAGGAGGTGAGTCCTTATGAGCCCTCTGGATTTTTGCACACGTATCCGGCTCATCGCCGGCACGACTTTCCTCGAGGCCGTCCGTCAGAAGTTCTTCAACTCGCTCCTGCTCATTTCAATCGCCTTGGTCGGCAGTTCGACTTTCTTCCAACAGTTCGATTTCGGTGCGGGGGAGCTGAAATTTATCACGGACTTCGGTTTCGGCGCCTTGTTTTTTTTCGGCTCGATCCTCTCGATCACCGCGACCACGCAGCTCTTCTTTAACGAAATCGAGAACCGCACCGCGTTGACCATGCTGGCCAAGCCCGTTTATAAGCTGGAATTCCTTGCGGGTAAATTCCTTGGGGCGCAGCTACTCATGTTCTGCTTCACCCTAGTCATCACGCTTGTGCTCAGTGGAATCCTCTATTGGCGTGAGAGCGCCCTGTTGGATCGTCTCGGCGATGAGCTCTCTCTAGATGGGCCCCTGATTCGTTATGGCGACGTCTTCCTCTTTGGATTCCTTCAGTGGTTGAAGTTTGGTATCCTCGCCGCCATCACCCTCTTCGTTGCCAGCTTCTCGAATACGAACCTCTACACGATTGTCGTCTCCTTCTTTGTGCTCGTCATCTGCCAACTGCAATACATTGCGCGCGACGCTTACTCCGGAATGGAAGCTGGTTGGGAACGCTTATTGGTTTTTGGTCTCGGACTAATCTTTCCGAATTTTCAACTATTCAACATCGGTGATCAACTCGTCTTCGATGTTGAAAAGGCGCTGCCGGCCAGCACGGTTCTTCAAATCACGTGCTACGGTCTGATCTACGCGGTCGTTTTTATCCTCCTCGCACAAGTGAACTTCCGTCGGAGGGAGATTTAGTGGCGTCTCTTCTACAACAGCCGATCCTCCAACGATGCAGCCGGATCTTCAGCGTCCTGCTTGTATTGCTCCTTCTGGGATGGATGACTCGGCCGATCGAAGCGCCGGCTTGGGAAGTGGTCAAGGCCGGCCAGCCGGAAATGAACCTCGGGGCGATTGAGGGTGCCTTGGGGCAGGGGCTCGTCGTCGGTATGCTCGGCGGCTTTCGGGCGATACTGGCCGACTTCCTCTGGATTCGGACGAGCACCATTTGGGAGCGCCGAGACCGTGTGAAACTCGACGCCATGATTCGTTTAGTGACAACGCTCGACCCGCGCCCCGATTTTTTCTGGATCAACGGAAGCCGTATGATTGCCTACGATGTACCCAACTGGCGGATACGTGAAGAAGGCGGATATGACAAGGTTCCCGAGCTTCGGCAGCACGCCCTCGACCTCGAACAAGCCGAACAGGCCTTCGATCTGATCGACGAAGCACTCGAATTCCACCCTGGCAAGGCAAAGCTTTATTTAGAGAAAGGACAGATCTACCTCAATCGCTTGAAGGATGACGCCAATGCCGCTAATTGGTTTCTCAAAGCCTCCCAGCAGGCGGATGCACCCTATTTCGCTGCGCGCATCTACGCGGAGTTACTGCGCAATCAGGGCAAGAACGAGGAGGCTTACGTCTTTTTAAAAGAACTCCACAACTCATTACCCAATGTGCCCTTCGCCCAGAAAGGGATCATTCTTGAGCGTATTCGAGAGCTCGAAAATACCCTGAAGATACCTTTGTGGCAGCGCTTCGAAGCCGACAAGTCTTTGGGTGCTTCCGAATCTGAAAGTCAGTTCAATGCAGCAGTGCCAGCGCCACACCAGCACGAACACTGAGCTCTTGGGTCTTGCCCTCCCCCCCCCCAGGCACCTGCGCAGGAGCCGTGAAACGCTGCACTCGGTAGGGCGCCTGGTATTCGTGGCTGATAACGTCTACAAAGCGTGGGTTCAGTTTGCAACATGGTTCGAAGATCGCGTTCGTCTCTGTATTTGCTTCTCTAATCACTCATATTCGCGCAGCTTGGTTGTATGAATCGCCAAGCGAAAGCCCAACTCGATCATCAAATTCGTCATCGGATCAATGCGGGGCGCGTGGCTGTGCGCGATCAAGTGGGTTTTTTTGGACGTCAGTTCGGTGAGGTCAGTAGTGAATGGAAAGAGGACGATACTCGCGTCACTTTCGCCGATTTCGCAATTTCGGAGAAACTCTTTGCCGAGCTCCGTCGGGATTTCCCCGAGGACGATTATTGTAGCGAAGAGGCCAGTCCGCTGGATGAGGCATTGGAATTGGATGCGCGTTTCGCATGGGTGGTCGATCCCATTGATGGCACCAACAACTACGCATTGGGTTGCTCCTTTTGTGCCATTTCTCTGGCCCTTCTGTTCGATGGCGTGCCGGTCTACGGCTTCATCTACGATCACAGCACTGAGGACTTGCTCGAGGGCGGCCTAGGTTATGGACTGTTTCGAAATCAGAAGAAAATCGACCGTAATGCGACCGTAGCTGATGCGCAGACTATGATCGGCATGCACTTCCCTATGTCGCCGGAGCAATTGCTATCACTGAGCGACTTACTTTCCAAATACCGGGTGCGCTGCATCGGCAGTGGCGCTCTTACCGCAAGCTATGTGGCCACTGGCTATCTGACAGGGGTGGTCGATTACAGAGTCAAGGTGTGGGACATCGCTGCTGCCTTTGCGCTTTGCCAGGCGGCAGGAGTTGTCTGGGAATTTGTCCAAGGCTCGCCGTTTCCGCTCAAATGCTTCCATCCGCAGATGGATTTCTCACCGTATTATGCCGGCGCGGAATCGTTTATCAAGGAGATGGCGTCGCTCGATTTGTAGGGGTGTACTCGTCAAGGATCACGGGCTTGTCGAATGATGACGATAGCTGCGTTTCTCATACTGGTTTGCAAAAGGTTTGACCTTTAAAGAATTGCGCTGGGCCGGGAGTGACGCGCTCTCTCGTCTGGGCGACGCCAGTACCCCCAACCACAACTCTCTCGGACGACACGGAGGTCGTCCCTCCGAACCTGCCGTATCCCCTTCAGAGGGACGAGCTCTGTCTCGTCCGCAGAGGCTGAACCCTCCGACCATAGAGATCAAACCACACCCATCGTCTTAAGCAGTGACGAGATGTAGGGCATCAGCTGTTTCTTCCGGCTGACGATGCCCGGTAATTCGTAAATGTTGCTCTGCCCGCGTTGCGGATAATTAATCGCTGCTTTGAGTTCGTCGTTTCCGGCGACGACAAGGAGCGAATCCTGCGAGTTGATATCCGTGACTAGCAGGAAACTAAAGTAGAGATCCTCCTCCTTGCGGTAGGCTTCGAGCGCTTGGTCGAGGGCATCTTCGTTTTTCCAGAAATTATCGAAACCGAGTTCTTCAATTTGCGATACGGAAAAGCGTATCTCCCCTTCGTCGTATATCTTGCAGTCGGAGCGAATTACTTCGTCCGGCTTGCTATTAATGACGACCGAACCCGCAGTGAATATTAATTCTGCCAGCGCCTTGGATTCGATGCCCGCGATGGGAGCCAGCCATTCGAGCAGCTCACCTTCGAGCGGGGTCGTCGTCGGACTATTCAGAAGCAGCGTATCGGAGATGATCCCCGCCATCATGATGCCCGCAATGTTCGGCTCGGGCGTCAACGACTGAGAGCGAAAGAGATCCGCTACGATCGAGCAGGTCGAACCGACGGGTCGGTTGATGAAGAGAATGGGCTGCTCCGTGGGGATATTGCCGAGCCGGTGGTGATCGAGAATCTCGGTGATCTGTACCTCACTGGCTCCATTGACGGCTTGACCTAGCTCGTTGTGGTCGACCAGCGCGATGCGGGTGTGACTGGGGCGAAGGATGTCACTCTTGGAGAACACTCCAATCAGCTGCTTGCTGTCGTTCACCACCATGTAGAGCGGGTCGTTATTGTTGGCGATGCGACGTTTGACGGCGGAGATTCGGTCTTCCGCGCTGAAGCAGCTTACGTCCGGGTCGATGAGCCCATCGATATGCGTAGCCGTGCGAATAATCCAGGAGGTGGTGGCCGAGTCGTAGGGGCTGACGATGAGGGACACATTCCGTTCTTTGGCGCGGTCGATGACATCTTCATCGACCTCAAGCGCCCCAGTAATGACCAGGAGGCGGACTCCCAGTTGGAGGCAGCGCTCCTGTATGTCCCAGCGATCACCCACGATGATGATGCTCCGATCAGACGGCAGTCCGGTCTCCTTGTGATGGCTGCCGAAGGAACGGATATCCATTGCCCCGATACGGACAAAGAGTTCCTCCAGCTCATTGGGGCTGTCTGCGTGGAGCACCTTGGCACTGAGTGAGTCGATAATCGACTGCACGCTGGTGTGCACGCGGCGCATGGCCCGCGGCTCACGTGGCTTCGGGATGAAAAATTCACCGAGTTGAAAAATCGAGACGAGCCCCTTGATCTGCCCGTCATCGTCGACGACAGGCAAGGCGCGCACATCGTATTTGTCGATCAATTCCAGCGCCTCCGCGCAAGTGCTCTGGCGGGTCACCGTGCGTGCCTGCGCTTGCATAATATTGCCCACCCGCGGAGTGACGTCCCCGATGAACCGGGGCAAGGGTGTCTGGAAGCGATCCAGAATCGCGTCGATCCGGGCATTGGAATTACCGCAGCGGGCGGCGACATATTCGGTTTGACCGATGGCGTGTTTATAAGCCTCGTAGGCAAGTGCCGAGCAAATCGCGTCCGCGTCGGGATTCTTGTGGCCAAAGATGTAGATGGGTTCGGGCATTTATGGAGTATTAAAGTGCTCTCCTTGCATTCAACAACGCCAAAGTCTGGAATTTGGGCAAAGAAAAACCCCAGCCTCCGGGAGGCTGGGGTTTTGAGACTAACTGATGAAGCCCATATGCTTTATGGAGCGTAGACAGGTGCCTTTTTAATGTCGGCGTCTGCGTGGATGTCGGACATTTTAACAGTTTGGAGTCCAGTTGTTGGATTAACCAATTGTCCATCTTCCTCACCTAATTCTGTATAAAACTGAACGTGTCCATCGAGGAAGGCGATATGGCCACCCAGTCCCCATGGTGTGTCTTTACCCCAAGTCCCGCTGGTCGAATCTAAACCTCTAGTCCAAGTTAGAGGAGTTGTTGATGTTGGAGCATTGCCGCTGACGCCTATCGCGAAATCATAGCCTACTGGGACAGGACTTTTCCAGTCTGTATTTACTTGGAAAATATTGCTGTCGTCGCGAAAGCCTACAACAGGGGGAATCGTGCCTGCGAAATCTGCTACGGCTGGATCGGATCCGATCACCCAGATACTGGCGTCTGTTAAATCAACTTGTTTACCTAAGAATGCCGCAACGCCATAAATGTCATCTGTAAAGCCAGCTGTTGTCAGTTTTGTGGCATTCAGTGTGCGAACTTTACCACCCGAAGTGGAATAAGTTGCATAGGAAACCGCAATCGAGCGGATATTTGCAGAAGACTTCGTCTTATTCGCCACTTCCCGCACCTTGCCAACAGCAGGAATAAGGATCGCGGCAAGAATACCGATAATCGCGATAACAGTGAGGAGTTCAATCAGGGTGAAACCTGAACGTGGGGTGGATGGTTTTTTCATAGTTGTAAATGGTTGAGGTAGGGGGATGGGCAAGCTTTTCAGGTAAATCTGATATCTATCATTGTCAATTGAACAATGTCAGCCTGGCTGGCTAAGTCCAATTCTTTTTTGAATAGATGGGCGCGGAGCGCAATTTTAAGTGCGGGTCAGGCGGCCACCTAAAGGAAGCCGCATCCGTAGGTCCGCTTCTTTAGGTGCGGGACGAGTTCCGGCAACTGTTGCGGTTTGTGTCCCCCCGTGGATTTAATGGCACCCCTGCGCGCGTTGGATTCTTAACGGGAGGTAGCAGTTCCTTTAATCGTGAAAGCCAGTTAGCCGATCCGACTTGTTAACCAATCTAAGGATTTAGCTATTAATGGGCCTTGCCTAACGGCAACTAATACAAAAATAACCTAACAATATGACTATGGCAGACAACAGCTTCCTTTCCCCGTTTCTGGAAAAACTGGGTAACTTCATGCCAGATGCAATTGCTGCAGCGATCGCTCTGGCTCGCTCCTTCGGTTTGGGTGGTCGCGAAGCGGCCGGAAAGCATATGGACTATCTCCTAAGTAAATTGTGCAAGAGCGAATAGTTCATTGGCTCACATCGCTCCAATTCGTCGGGCCACGGGAGAATTCCCCGTGGCCTTTTTATGGAACTCCGTGCTTCCCGCATGCCTTCATGTCGCCTATTCTAGGCCTATCATGAATGAATTAATTGCCATTTTCGCTGGGGTCGGGCTCGCTGCTGCCTGTGGATTCCGGGTCTTCGTGCCTCTGTTCATTGCGAGCCTAGCCGCCAATACCGGCTTGGAGGCTTTCGGTGATGTTAATTTCCAAGAGATGCTGGGGGCTGATTTTGAGTGGTTGGGGAGCACGCCTATCACGATTGCTTTGGGGGTGGCTACTGCTCTGGAAGTCGGTAGCTACTACATCCCCTGGTTGGATAACGCGCTCGATTCGATCGCGACGCCGGCGGCAGTTGTGGCGGGCACTTTCATTTCCGGGGCCATGCTCCCTGAATTCATGGGTGACGATGCCTTTAAGTGGATTGTCGCGACTATTATGGGCGGTGGGACGGCTGGTATCGTTCAGGGCGCTTCGGTCATCACCCGTGGTGCTTCCACCGCGACGACGGGTGGCATCGGGAATCCTGCGGTGTCGACGGCCGAGTTAGGCGGTTCGGTCCTGACTGCAGGGCTGGCAGTTATGATTCCCATGGTTGCAGCCATCCTTGTGGTTGTGATGCTGTTTTACTTTATTCGGACGATTTTTCGGTTCTTCGTCCGGCGAGCCGAGCGCAAACGCGCTGCGTCAGAACCTCCATCGCGGACGTCTCCGCCGATGGTCGATTAAGATGTGCTTCCCGGCGATGCTACATCTGGGCTCAGTGTCGACCGCTTTCGACGCTTGTAGGGGAAGCGCTGCAGTGCGGTCACTAAAATAAATATTAGCTATTAATAGATCGAACATGCGTCTAATGTCCCTATGCAGCATTTGGCTTGAAGCCACACGACCCAAAACACTACCTGCGGCGGTCGCTCCCGTGCTTTTGGGGACGGCGATGGCCTATCATGCGGGGGCATGGCACGGCCTGCCGGCGATGCTTTGCCTTACCTTCGCTTTGCTGGTGCAGATCGGAACCAATTTCGCCAATGACTATCTGGATGGAGTGAAAGGTACGGATACGGAGGCGCGCATCGGGCCGCGCCGGGCAGTAGCGGGCGGGCTGATTAAGGCAGCAACCATGAAGTGGGCTGCCTTAGGGGTGCTCGCCTGCGCATTTAGCCTGGGGCTGAGCCTCATCGTCTTCGGAGGGTGGTGGCTCCTCGCTATCGGTATGTCCAGCGTGCTCTGCGCGTGGATCTACACCGGCGGCCCTTATCCTTTAGCGTATAACGGCCTGGGTGACGTCTTTGTGGTTCTATTCTTTGGCCTCATTGCTGTGGGCTGCACGTTCTATGTGCAGACAGGTTACATGACGCTGGATGTCGTTTTACTCGGCCTAGCCTGCGGCTTGGCTGTGAATAACATACTTGTGGTCAACAATTACCGCGACATCGACGAGGATCGCCAAGCGGGGAAGCGGACATTGGTCGTACTATTCGGTCGCCGCTGGGCACTGGCGCAATACGCAGTATCGCTTATCATCGCGTGCGGCGTCTTAATTTGGTTGTTCTTTCAAGGCTATGGAGGCTTTGTTTTGTTAGGCACGGTGCCACTATTGGGGGGACTTTTACTTCTTAGGAAGCTACAATCCGCGCAAAGCGCCGAAGCGTATTTATCCTCTCTAAAGGTGGCTTCTTTGATTGTCGTGGCTTACTCTACCTTGTCAGCGCTTGGCTTGTGGATCGGTTAGATTTGATGGCTTAGATTTCACTGGCTGATCCTGTCAGTGAGGTCCTCAGCTTCCACTCACTCCGTTTAGCCCAGTCTCGGTTGTTCTCTAGAAGCTAGTTTAGAGTGGCATGTGTTGAATCCTCGAACGGAGCCAATGGACTGGCCAGCATTCGCTGTCCTCTTAATCCTCGTCGTCGCTGGACTCGAGTTTGGGTGCGTCCGTGGCATCACCGAAAATTCCCATAGCTACGCTACGGTTATGCTTTCGGTGTTGATTTTTCTCATGCTCGGCTTGGCCTTCTACGGAGTAGCGTGCAAAGGGCACAGCCGTGAGCCTAGCGGCAGGAATTTGTTTGCCAGTGATTTCACAGGCACCATAGCTGCCATTTTTAATACGTAGAATCGCTTCCTCGATTTCGTTGAGGGCATCCTGCTCATTGGCAACTAAGCTGAGGGCAAAGTCGCGGTCGAAGGTGTCCGTGCCGGCATCTGCCTGATGGCTGCTGTAGTTGGAAAGGTCGCCAGAGTCATCGCGTGATGAGTGTTTCAGGGTCTCCGAAGTATGGAGGCTGATCTCATCACTGACATGGGTACGCAACTCGATGAGGAGATTGTAATATTTTTTCCATTTCTTGGGTATTTCGCTGTCCCCGAGTTCGATCTTCTTTTTCTTATCGGAGGGGTTAAAGCCCAAGATGTCCGCTAGGGAGGCTGCTCCGAGGACGCGTTTTTCGACGGGGGCATCTTCGACCAGTGCTTTTTTTGCTGGTTGAGCTTTGGGTTTAGCGAGAGCTTTCTTAGATGCGGTGGCTTCCGATGTAGAGCGGTTCGATTTTTTCGAGGCCATCAGCTCTTCGATGTCATCGATCGAAAATACGATCGGGCTTGATTTTTTATCAGCGACGACACCCGTGCGAGAAACGATGGCTTTCTTTAAGGGGCTAATCTTCTTCTCGGATGCGGTTGGCCTAGGTGCTGCCTTCTTCGGAGCACTTGTCTTCTTAGCTACAGTTTTTTTAGTGGTGGCCTTCTTCGTAGCTTTCTTAGTGGTGACCTTCTTCGTAGCTTTCTTAGTGGTGACCTTCTTCGTAGCTTTCTTAGTGGTGAC
>ERZ807291.9801-NODE-9801-length-10269-cov-3.476601_pt1 | contig 10269 bp, 6 predicted proteins | sample MGYA00521257_ERZ807291 | MGnify/ENA primary metagenome ERZ807291 (study PRJEB31413, sample SAMN03169783) | marine metagenome | biome: Marine; feature: Water; material: Subsurface seawater | place: North Sea | collected 2011-04-28 | depth 1 m m ... | reverse complement strand
AGTTTGTATCCTTGTACTATGAATGGTAAGTTCGCCGACCGATCACCACTTGTTTGCTGCAATTGTATGACGACTAACACGTGTATCACTATCTACCGCTCCGCAGCTTATTCAAAGAGCTTGTTGCCACGAAAAATGATGATGAAGAGAACGATATACCACCGCTCAAGAATTTGTATGGGAACGACTCGACCATCAAATTCAGCTTTGCTGGTGCTGGTAGTGAGAAGGAGGGCAATATTTTTGGAGGTACTGGAAAAGACGCTGTTGTATCAACGCTTGATAAGGTCGTCAAAGCATACAAGTTAAACGACTTGCAAGTGGAAGACATTACTTCTGACATCACTGACGGTGACGGCAGAATCATCTTAGTTACTGGGCGTATGCTCTTCGATGAGACCTGGAACACTTTCGCACAAACCTTGTGCTTGAAGAAGAAGAAGAACCACTACCTTCACAGAGACTTGCTTCGGATTTACAATCCGAAAACAGCGTATCCTGCGGCAGAAGAAGAAGATGATGAATGTGAAGCCGAAGAAGACGACGAAGACTTTGTGGAAGAGGAAGCTGCCTCCGAACCCTCCCCCGCGCCTGAGGCCCAGCGTCATCGCGTCATCTTGTCTCGTGAATCACAGGAGGAAGAATCTGAAGAACCAGAGGGGGAAGAATCAGCGACGGAGCCCGCTGCGCCCGAGCCCCCGGCTGAACCAGTCGCGCAAAAGAGCCCCACCGACGAAGACACGCCACCGGCGCCTCCCAAACCATCCACTTGGGCTGGAATTGCTGTAACCGGTGGCAGCGAGTTCAAAGGGAAAGGTCCGTCAAAACGGACACCAACGAGCAAAGAACCTGCCCTTCCCGCGGGGGAAGAAGCCGGCGAATCTTCGGTGAAGCCCGCGTGGCCGAAGAAGGAAAAGAACTTCGCGAATAGTGGAGCTGCTGGTGTCGTCACGTCAAAGAGAACTCCACCTACGACTTTGTTTGTGAAAAATATCGTTGCCGAAGTGACCCAAAAAGAATTGAGCGAGGTGTTCGCGGGGTTCGGCAACGTGAAGAGTGTGAAAATTACTCATAAACCGAACAAAGAATTCGCGACCGCCTTCGTCACATTCGATTCTTCTAAAGCATTCGACAAGGCACTGGAAAGCACCCGCGGCTCCTTGCGTTTTAAGGGAACGACCATGTTAATGGAAGCAGCGAAACAGAATGTCAAAAAAGGGAGCGTCCTGGGTCGCAACGTACCAGGAGGCGGGAAAGGGGGAAAGGGTGCCAGCCTGAGCTCTGCCCGTGATGGCGGGGCCCCCAACAGAAACCGAGGTGCCGGGAAGAATAGAGGCAGTACAGGAAAAAGCGGAAATGATGGGAAAGGAGCGCCGAATCCTAGGGGAAGCGGCGGGCGGTCTGCAGCATCCGGCAAACAGTAAAACCGAGAGCTATGTTTTTCTTTTTCTTCTTTTTTATGTATCATACCCCGAGGGTCGTCGAATGACCTTGCGCCGCTTTTTCTGTGCGTCTGAACATACGCTGATTATACACGAGCGTGCCCTGACGTGGTCGATCATTCTTTGGTGAGGATGCCCCGCACATCCTTGGTTGAGAGAATATTTACGAAGAAATAATAATAAATCATGGATTCTTATACTTAGTAGTATATGTGTTACAGGATTGGTTGCAGTTCTAGTCCATTTAAAAGTCTTTTATTTGTAAGGATGGATATATTAGGATAGTTCTTTTTTGGTGTCGTCGTCTTCGTGTCGTGTGTTGTGTGTTGTGTGTGAGTAAGCGCATCAACTGTATGTGGGACGAAAAACCCATCAGCATTTACATTCAGCATCGTTGATACGAATATAATTACGATGATTCGGTAGTCTAAACTACTAAATGAATGCATGACATGCGAGAGCTATGCCTGCGGCCTGCGGGTGGTTGGTACGGGTACTTGAAAGGCACTTTGCAAATAAATGAAACACGCGAGGACGCGAGGGGAGGGCTGGGTGGCTGGGAACACATTCATTCGTGGGTTGGGACAGGCGTTCCATGCCAAGACGGAATAGAACGGCAAACGTTCATCCCCGAAGAGAAAAGCATTAAATTACCCGTTTATCCCGCAAGGCTCATCTGGCAAGAATGGCCGCCTTGGGCGAACCGAGTTTTTTTGAAAAAATTGAAGCGCGCGCAAAGAGCATAAACTCGCTGCTTTGCGTAGGTCTTGATCCTCACCGAGTAGATTTGGAGAAGCTTGGGGAGGTTTCGGCAGCGACAGCATTTTTGTTCTGTGCCAACATTGTTGACCACACAAAAAAATTCGCTGTTGCGTACAAACCAAATGGTGCCTTCTTCGAAGCGTATGGGGCCGAAGGAATCGCGGCTCTAGAAAAACTCATAGCTTACATTCCGGACGAAATTCCGTGCTTGCTTGATATTAAGAGAGGAGACATCGGGTCTACTGCGTCTGCATATGCAGAAGCAGCATTCTTATCTGCCAAGGCGGACGGTGTAACTCTGAGCCCGTATATGGGATCGGAATCAATCGCTCCATTTATCAAAGATCGCACTAAAGGTGCGTTTGTTATCTGTAAGACGTCCAACCCCAGCTCCAACGAACTCCAGGTGCTGACTGTGAGCGAAGCTGGGGGTCATGATGGTGTGGCTTTGTTTGAAAAGGTGGCTGCATTGTGCGAGTCATGGAATACTCAAAATAACGTGGGCGTAGTTGTTGGCGCCACAGATATCGACGCTCTTGCTCGTGTTCGCGCGGCGGCTCCCGGCTTGTGGATTTTAGCGCCAGGAATAGGCGCTCAAGGCGGGCAATTGGCTGAAGCGGTGGGCGCGGGGCTTCGAACAGATGGGTTTGGACTGTTGGTACCGATATCTAGAGGAATTTCTCGTTCGGAACACCCCGGAGCGGCAGCTGAACTATACGTTGCAAATTTGAATGATGCACGAAAGAAAAGTTTAGAGACTGCAAAGTCGTCTAATAACGAAGGGCTCAAACAGTACCAATCTGACTTCATTCAATTCGCACTCGGCGTGGGAGTGTTAAAGTTTGGCCGCTTCACTTTGAAATCAGGCCGCGAGAGTCCATATTTTTTCAATGCCGGGTTGTTTAATAGTGGTTTGTCTCTGGCTCGGATTGGAGAGTTTTATGCCAAAGTTATAGTTGAATCTAAACTTGAATTTGATGTTTTGTTCGGTCCAGCATACAAGGGCATAACTTTAGCAAGTACCGTGTCGATTGCACTGACGAAATATGGAATGGATATACCATATGCATACAATCGAAAAGAGGCTAAAGACCATGGAGAAGGAGGATTACTGGTAGGAGCTCCAGTAAAGGGAAAGCGATGCCTGCTCGTTGATGACGTCATTACTGCAGGAACCGCTATTCGAGAAGCGATCGGTATTTTGTCTAACGCAGGCGCCGAAGCAGCAGGCGTATTGATTGCACTCGATCGGCAAGAAAAAAAGGACGACACGAGCACGAAATCTGCCATTCAAGGCGTACGGGACGAGTTTGGCATACCTGTCCATTACGTCGTCGGCTTGGATCACTTGCTGTCATTTGCACGAAAGAACGATTCCTTGTCTGGAATGCTTCCTGATATTGAAGCTTACCGTAAGAAATACGGCATAAGCTATTAAAAATAACTTCATATATATATTAACTTCATGTACGTTAACATAAATGTGAGAAGAACATCGTTTTTTTATATATTTTAATAACTTAATTAAATACAGCCATTATTATCTTATCTTAGTTTTTTTATTCATAACGTTAAGCTATCATAAAAATATGTGAAGGCAGAAATACCAATCCTGTACACCTAAAGATGCTTTTAACCTACTAATCTTTGATTTAAGGAAGAAAAATTCATTGTGGGATAGAAAGTCAGTTGATGATCATGGTTCGACTACCGAGGGTTTTATTTATGGAGGGAAATTCTAATGGAGAATTTTAATTCATTTGATAGTAAATACAGCCATTGTACGAGTTTTAAAAACTATCTTAGTTAGATATTGGCTGTTATTTTTACATAATTATAAACACTCATAATGTCCCTGAAACGTATCGATCATCCCTAGCTAGATTGTCTGCAAAATTAGCATTCCTCATCATCACCATTTCTCAAATGATATCCTTCGTGATCTATTTCCGATTAGTCTGATTTGCGTTCTGCAATTCTCGTTCCCCAAGTCGTTATATTTGCGTTCATGTGAGCAAGGGGGCTGGACAGCTCAATGCCATTCACTTTATTCATTGCATTAAACAATGGTTTGACCACATAGTTGATAAATCCAAGCTGAAATTCGGGTAATGGTGCGCCTGGGTTAAAAAAACCATGTGGCAGCCCCAGCGCTGTTTCCTCCTCATACTCCTCGTTGAACTCTTGCATTACTTTGTCAGTCCAAGAACAGTAAATGGACCATTCTTTTCCAGGATTGCTTACATCGCAACAATGAAGAAGCAAACCAAGGCAGCGAACGTGCTGTTCGTGATTTGATACATCGATACCAGATCCATCTCCCACATCAGCCTTCAATTGCGCAAGGGATGGGTTGTGTTTAGTCATGTCCGTGTGTAAAACACAGTGAATAATTGTTTTGCGAATTTTAGAGCTTTCGCGTGCATCCTCAAACGAGTCAAATATTCTGCACCCTGTTTGCTGCGCAAGTTCAAAGGCCCGGGCTACGTGATAATTTTCGAGTGGTGATTGGTCGTTGTAGACCAATGAAAGCTTGTGGCTTGTCTTCGTCAGGAATGCATTGGATCGACCGAAATGCCCCACGTCGTGAACAGCGGCGGACACCAAGGCGGCAAAAATACTCTCGCTTGATAATGAATTATGAAGTTCAGAAGATGCAGCTATCACAGCACACAAACTTTGCATTACATCTGCACCATGCAAAGCATTGTGGTAGGGAACATGCCGGTAGTCCTTGCCCACGACAAAGAAATATCTGTGAACAGTCTGTTCATCCAAATTTAACGCTCCGAACAATGAAAAGTACTCAAAGCAGGCGTGACCAAGAATTTGCATCACCAAAGGCTTGTTGCACTCCACGAGGCTTTCAAAATGAAAGATGTCAAAGTCCCAAGAAGTGACTTTCTCTAAATATGGTACAACGGCAATTGCAAACGAAGCCTTGATACCTAACCGGTTCATTGATTCAGCCTCTGCCGCTGCAGCTATCCCGTCACCAACGGATTTCCTCCTTTTCTTTCCCGGTGTTTCAAGCACTGGCGCTTCAACCCCCGTCGTTCCCAGTATCATTTGGGACAAACGAGAGTCAGCATCGTCTACAGAAAAGTCCGTGACGAGTCGTTGGAGGGTCGGCAGAGACTGCAACAAGGCCGGATCATCACTATTACGACTAGCATATTGAAGCAAATCTTTGAATAATTGAGACATCGCCGGTGTCAAGATAGCATTTTCGTCCAGGTCAATACTAGTAGCGAGTATTTGACGAAGCCTAGGGTCGGTTGTCAACGAAGCCATTTTTGTTCTTTCCAAGGTTGGTTGAGCAGCAGAAAGGCGTGTACAAAGTGGTATTTTAAGCGGAGCTCGACACTGTTTGCTTCTCGCGCGCAATACAAAGCTTGCTTCGTTCGTCTGTCCACCCGACACTAAGTGTTTCCCCCCCCCATTTTCCTGAGTGATTTTAGTTTGTGTGTCAAGTGTCAATGCCTCATGTTGATGAACAAGTTGTACAACTACGTACCTCGTAGGTAGGTAGGTACTTAGTGTACGTATTTGCGATCGTAAGTCACAGACAGTAGAACAGTAGAACTCGTACCTAGAATCTCTTTCGATGCTATTAATATGCGTATGAGTCGATCCAGTTCGTTGAGTGTTGAGTGAGAATCACACTCGCAAGGATGATGAACCGATTGTGGGTATGTGGCTGGAGACGGTTCCTGGTAACTTCCAGTGCACGAGGAAGACATAGCCAAGAGGGATAGTGAATACGCCCATCTAACGGCATGCATGTTGGTAGTAGCACCCAGCATCGTCTTACTTACAACGTGAACACAGATCGGCGCCGTCCTTATGGCTAGCAGCACTTGGCACGAACGGTTTGACCGTCTGCGGAGAAATCAGCTAGTCTTTTGTGAGAAAAAAGTTAGTGGGGAAGATGTAGAAGAATCATTTGAAGATAACCTGGTGGCAGAATTAGAATATGCAATCGAACTTATCGAGACCAATGACGATAGCATGCCAGCGTTTCTGACTGTTGAGTATTTAGTGCATGATACTATGTGGGATATTTTTGAAACGATCCCACAGTACTTGGACCAGCACTTACGTGGGAAGTTTTCGACGAACAAACAGTGCCCTACGCTACTCCGCAAATTGCTAACGCTCCTAGGACAACACTTGAATTACCGAGAGATATATACCCTGGCGATGTCTGAAGTAGTCAAATACCGAAACTCGCCTCTCTTGGTTGATTTTCTTGGCATGATTCGAAGCTCGTTGGGCAGGGTTGACTTTTTGAAGAGAGACTCTTTCATTATTGACGCGACGGCGACCCTCGTGAGTTGCTTCCGGTGTCGTGTGACCGACAAATATGATGGTATTCCCACGGAAATGAAATATGTAACTCCTCTGATGGGTACTGGAATCCTGGGCAGTGATCCACCGCCGCGGAATCCGGGTGACATCGATTTCATGAAATTAGCGGAGAGCGAAGGACTGAAAGTCGAGACAATCCCTAACAAGCGCGAGGACGAAGAGTTTGACATAGAGATGGAAATGGGCTCAAAAGAATGGGTTGCCCGGGCGTTGTTTTTAACGTCATGTGGTGTCGACTTTTTGTCTGGAAGTCGTGACAATCCGTCACCCTTTTCAATGCGTGTGCTTACAAAATCGAGGAAAGCTATCAGCAGCATTATTTTGACCATACTCGAGCCGTGGCTAGTCTGCACCCCAGAGATTTTGAGTCAACACGAAATCACCGAAATGTTACAATCTCTTCTTGTGATTTTGCAAGCTGACGGTTGGAACATGCATGATCTTTTGGTTTATGGAGAATCGTTTATGCCATGGGCTTCTGGGGACACGAGGCGCGAAGAAATGAAATGTAGGAATGATGATGATCCGTTTCATAATCGCCCACGCGAACAGTCAATGGAAATTGATGAGGAAGAAGAGGATGACGAGAAAGAGATTGTTTTGAGCTCGGATGGAGGATCGATGATTACTTATTTGATGACCGTGACTGAATTAGGCCAAACTAGTATGTATTTTCCGCAAGTTTACTCTCCAGTGTGGAGTTTTTCGCTGTTCATACCGTACACACGAGGTATGCTTCTTAGCCCATCGCTCTCTGTTGGACTCAAAGGTATTGAACTTGCGAGTTGGCTAATTGCACGAACGCCTGAGAAGTCGATTAGCTGCCCTGGTTTAAAAGTTTCGAAAGAGCTGTCGGCAACATTTAGTGGTGACCAAGCATACCTTGCCTTAGCAGAAGCACTAATCGCATTTGCATGCTCTGTACAAGCAGAGAGTGTTCAAAGAGCATCTTGGGCGTTGACAAAAAAGTTTTTGACAACATTTAAGGCTGATGATTCGTTTTTTATCACACGCTTGCTGATTGATGGTTGCCCGTATTCTCATGTTGTCGGTTTATTGTTAGATATTGTGCTGACGAATACTCAAGCGTCGTTCACTTCCCACCAGCCCGATGGGGGTGGCCAATCGATATACCTGTCGTCTGCACCTAGTGAGCTGGCATGGAAAGTCATTGATGGCTTAAAAGATTCCGATTTATGCGATGCGGCAGAAACTTACAGCAGTGCCCTCAGTTTATTTCGATACGTCCTTATCCGGGATGCGAAAACGAATTATTGCGAGCTCTGGCCAGGTATTGTAACTCGGAAGCTGGAGGTACTGAACCAATTGCACGCAGAGACCAAAACGAGGATAGGCACACGAACGGGAGATGCCGGTGCTGCATTGTCCGCGAAGTCCCAGCAAAGTTTGCAGATGGAAGTATTGCGCTTAAACCTTTTGTTGGATATCTTGGATCGTATCCTGGAACTTGTGACAAATGACGCCAGGTATAAGCTCTTGTCAAAGCACCCAGCTTTCCTATGAGATGACGGTGCATGGGCATCAGCCCAACCAGAAGCGATATCCTATTGAAGAAAAGTATAAATAATGTATACTATTGGTGAAAGAACAGCATGGCGACATGGTAAAGGACGCGGAAAAATTTCACGCCTTACACACACACCACACAGTGTCTTAGGAATGTCGATTCAGTTGAGGACGGAGAGTGGGCTGAAAAACAAGTCAGATAAACACTGACGAAAACTAACGAGAAGTCTACATTTGGTCATCCAACGTCTAGCATTATAAATAGTGTCCAATAGAACTAACTACCTAGTGTCAACGAAGTTCGTGAAACGAAATTATTTTATTTATTTCATTAACATACCCATATCACTGCAGTTCTTTAGTATCGCATGCTGCTGTTCATCTGCGTGCACTCCTACATACTAATTTTGTACTCCATTTGAATGGAATACGAAAGTGTGTTCGGGCAAGGTTGCTCTTACCCTGGCTTTGTCCAACACACGCAGTCGTGTTTTCGAAACAGAAGCGAACACCGCTGTTGTTGGTATGCGCAGCATCAAACGCCCTGATCAACTCATCACTTCAAGACTTTCAGCAACCCGAGATGTTGTCTGGGACGGACCAGCCTTTGTTTCCGCCATGGTCTGCCGTTTGCTTGAATGAAGGCAATGAGGTAAACTCTACGACGAAACGGAAAGCTTTCCATCTTAGAGATGTGGTTGGAGTGGACCGCAAAAAAAAAAAAATTCGAGAAGCACCGCCACCTGAAGAAAGTACTTCGAAGAGAGCAACGTTTATTCTTAAACTGTGGGACATGCTCAATTCCGAGGTCAGCAAGCCGGCGGTGGATTGGGTTGACGATGGGACAGCATTCGCAGTTCTCGACAGGGATAAATTTGTCGACGAAATACTGCCTGCGTTTTTTAACCACAACAACATTGCAAGCTTTGAAAGACAAATGAATTTTTATAGCTTCGCAAAGATGGGCATTGAAGAATCAGTGACGACCGGTCGGCGGTTTCGCCACGGCGCTTCCGTGAAATTCAAACATACGTATTTTCGACAAAACGAAAAGGAAAGCCTGGGACTCATCGTCAGGAAAACATGTCCTCTCAACAATAAAAACATGGAAAGCGAACTTGTCGACCTTCGCGTTGAAATAGATGGTTTGAAGGCAGAGCGAAAGGATCTCGAGATGAAACTCTCATTCCTAAAAAAGTCCAAAGAAACGGGGATTGTGGATAAACTTTCGAAAGATTTGATTGAAAATGCTCGTAAAGTTTGGCATAAAGTCGCAGAGTCTGACCCGACCTCAAAAATGAAATTTAACATCAATTTTGAACATGATCTCGCAACAGAGCCAACTGTGTGTTTCGATACGTATTTATCCGACGAAACTTGCCCATTTTCATCTGATGACGACGAAATCTTCCAAGGAACGAACTTCTTCACACCAGAAAAGGACTGCCTATTTGACGAGGACTTAGTACCCACGAAGACAAACACTTTTATGAAGCGGAGAAGCTCGATGAAACTGCTTCCTTCCTTATGCCTGAAGACCCCGTCACATTGTCCATCTCCAATTGAGGGCTTAGCTATGGACGGACGGTTGTTCGAATTCGAAGCTATCGCTGGGGATCAACTTGATATTTCAGCCTTGGTGCACTCTTGGGAACAGGAGGTTGATTGAGAAGAATTTGATCAAATTCGACGTTTTTTCGCAAAATCTTCTGGACACTAGACATCATTACATCATATTGAACTAGTCTTGAATACTTTTTATTCCTATCAGATAATTTTGTGGTGGTGCAACAACAACAGAATGGACCCCTATCTACGAGTACAGAATCGATTCGTAGTCATCCGAGTATCACGGAAACACGAAAATGCCGTTCTGTTGTTCTGTTTCGTTGGTTGCGTTGTTGCGTTCGTGTAATTAATTGCTTGGTTGGTGTTTGGGCGGAAGGCACTCTTCTTCGATGAGGACAGTGATGTGCAAAGATAGAACCGCCGGGTGCATGTAGTCCAGGGCGCCGTTGTCCCTGCCTCACTCAGGAATTTAATGCGCAGAAGGTTGCAGGCACAACCGGCAAACTTTGGGTGTACGCGGAGTCCGTTTTGGAGTATAGTTTTTTGTTGCGGGGCGGGTACCGGCTTCCCGCTCGCTGTCGTCTATTGCCGTGATGAG
>ERZ807291.9793-NODE-9793-length-10275-cov-4.491487_pt1 | contig 10275 bp, 15 predicted proteins | sample MGYA00521257_ERZ807291 | MGnify/ENA primary metagenome ERZ807291 (study PRJEB31413, sample SAMN03169783) | marine metagenome | biome: Marine; feature: Water; material: Subsurface seawater | place: North Sea | collected 2011-04-28 | depth 1 m m ... | reverse complement strand
CGTCTTGAGAAGTCGCTTTACTTGCTCGTCTTTGAGTACTGGTGCTTGCTTCATCGTGTTGATCTCTCTGTTAGCGAAATCGCTGTTATGTATTAAAAACAATGATTCCAGAGTAGAGGGATACATAACGGAAATCAACCTAAATACCTGATATATATGCCTTTTTATACATATCTGATTCCCTTAGGGTTATTGAATCATGTATTGGAATTTAGAAAACAATACATAACTGACATCCACCTGTCGTTGTTCCGAACAAGCACCAGAGCTTCGTTCTAAGCGATCTGAGTGCTCTTGAGTGTCTGTGCGTGATTTGAGTGTTAAAACTCGTGAGAAGTGGGTTGCAGAGGGGCAAAGACAGAATCAAGGAGTTCTGAGAGGGGAGGGCTTTACGGGATAAATGGAATACTGATACTTCGAAATAGTGGAATGCAAAGCAACGTGAAATAGCGCCTTTACTCGAGTAATCTAAATAAAATCATCCAGGGAGAACAAATACGCTATGTGATTTTTTTAAAACTCGTAAAAGTCGATCGCACAAAGGAAAAGCAATATGACAAGTTATTATTTAGAATACAGTCTGACGGAAAATGAGCAAGAAGATCTAATTAGAACACTACGAGAAGCAGCAAAAGCAAATCATGAAGCACATTGGACTAAATCAAGTCTAGAAAAGTGGGCTAAGTTTATTGGTAGCGACTTCAAAGCTCATTTGGCAAGTTATCATGACTTTGGGAAAGACATCTCCCAACAAAAAGATTGATCAATATTTTATGCAGAAAAACATTTTCTACATATCGGGTAGAGGCGGAAATTTCACTACCGGTCTTGGGAAATATTTAGCCACTAAAGCTAACGAACTTGATGGTTTAGGTCTCAGTAACGAGTTTCTAAGCCAGGAATTCGAAACTCAGTTAGACATTATTTCAAAGATGATAATTAGCGCTGATGCTAAAAAGACAATTTTTATCGCTAACTCATATGGCGCTTACTTACTAATGCATGCACTTTTCTCAAAAGATATAGAGCTATCTAAACTAATACTGATTAGTCCAATCTTAGGCTCTTCATACTATGGGAACAGATTTTTCAAACCACCATATTCTCGACGCCTTAACGAATTAATGAGTGGAACAGGGCATAAATTACCGAAAGATACGACTGTCATATGGGGCACTGAAGATAATGGCATAGATCAAAATGCAATTCAGAAGCTTTCATTCCAATGCATTGATATTAAGCTTATAGAGATCAACGAGCAGAAGCATGATATTGATAAGCGAATACTCGCAAAGACGTTAGATCGTATTCTTGACTAATTCACCTAAGCTAGAACTCAAATCAATTTCAGCGATTGATCACTCATAAAGAGATTAGAAGAGTAAAACTCAACCAGAACAGATTAAGAGGACAGCGAGGGGGAAATTTAATGAGAATTACTCATTACTTTGATTGGGATTGGCAAGGCGAAGTCGTTATCGATTTGGAGAATGGACAATCAATTCTTCCTTGGTCAAAAGACTCACAAATGGATAAAAGCAAACCTAAAAGACATCTTAGATCTATTTCAGAAAGCCAGCCAGCTAACAAAAATTGAGTTCGAGGCATCTTTCGGTCTCATCGGTACTGATATGCTTGAGCTGCCGAAACTTACTCTTGACTAACTTCGCCCATTAGCCTAAGATCATTAACGCATTAAGAGAGAGCTGACGCTCCGCCAACCTGCAGCTGTGCAAGGTGGTACCCCGCAAGGGAATGTGGCCTTAAGGCAACGACAGCGTCAGCCTCCATTGGATAACCAACTGGGGGTTTTTTTATGTTTGATAGAAATACAATCAGGCACCTACATAGAAATAGAACAAAAGAGCCGTATTACATCGGGTTCAAGGTGGTTATGCCACCTGGAGAAAATCTCATTTGGTATTCAAATTTTTGGGTTGAGCGATTGGGTTGGGATGGTCTGTGGGCTTTGTCCTGCTCTCCTATGGAGGATCTAAGTAGGATGGAATTCGCAGCGGTGGGATCGTCGCAGCAGCTCAAAGATTACTTTGAGCGTATTGGCTGCGGGAATAGGGTGATGTGGGATCCTCTTAAATATGAATGGGACAAAGGTATGAACGATACGCTTTCTAACCATCTTACGGAGCGGCTTAATGCGACCTATCATCCGTTATATGAGAACTACAATGAATACGCCCGACCAAATGTTACGTGGCCTAGGAACGCTATCTATAACTTGATTTCGAGGCTTTACATAGACGGCTTAAGGAAGGGGTATTCGTTTAAGGACAAAATTGAAGCAATAACTTGCTAGTATTGTTAAGTAAAATCATACAACAACATTAAGAGAGAGCTGACGCTCCGCCAACCTGCAGCTGTGCAAGGTGGTACCCCATAATGGGAATGTGGCCTTAAGGCAACTACAGTGTCAGCCTCCATTGGATAGCCAACTGGGGGCTTTTTTATGCCTCAAATTTTTTTTTTTGAGATCTTAAGCGGGCTCTAAACAAAAGATTTGACAAAAAAAGCGATGCTAATACCGGCCCTCTTGCCATTAGAGAGTAAAAATTTAGAAACATGCTTTAAGTTTATTACCAAAGAACGTGATTTATGCCTACTTGCCACGTCAGAGCTAAAAGGAGAAGAACCCATGCCATACAAAGATGTTACCTACGATAACGGCTTCACCGAACGCTTTTATTTCAATGAAACAGAAGAAGAGGAAGCCCTTCGAATAAGCCGCATCAACTCTATTTCAAAATTTCCTTCAGTAAATTTCCGCTATGTGCCTAAAAGGAGAATTCTGCAACAACGTAAATCAAAGAAACCGGGGTTGTCTAGATGAATGCGAGAGTTATTAATATATCAACCCACCAAAAATACGTAAAGGGTAGCAAGCGAGGGAAACAGCGAGTATTTAACCTTGGATACCATACATACTCGGGTGGGCCAGGGTGCTGTTGGAGCGCAAATTATTGGATTAAGAAATTAAATAGAGGCACTGCCTGGGAACTTTATATTTCTTCAGAGTCTGCCTTGAGCTACAAATATAGGCTGTACAATGGTACTTATTCTGCTGAGTATCTTAGAGACTATTTTGAGTCTGTAAGTTTTGAGTTGGAAGAAGAGCAATGGAGGGAGATTGGGCTTGGACATTTATCAGAAGTAATACCTTTCACCGTTAATTGTAACCAAGAGATCTCTAGATGTATCTATTAAGTCAAAGAGAGTTATGGCGGCGCTATAGAAATAGAGAACTAATTCCTATTGGTTTCCTATCAACATTAGCTCCCACATATGCCATGATATAGGTATTCACTGTCACTGCAAAAGCATAAGTCGGCTTCTGAGATATGCTAGTGCTCAATCACAATGATCGTGATTTCTTTACCTTGAGTTATTTTTTGATCAGAGGGTAATCGGCTCTATAAAATCAGATAACTCACCTCTGAGATGAATTCCGTAGCCTCGATCTAAGAGATTTTGAGTACAGACGAGTGTCTGTGTGTGATTTGAGTGTTAAAACTCGTGAGAAGTGACTGCTGAGAGTCAAAAAAGACAAAGAACGGGACAAACTAACGAAGAACTGACAGTGAACATTGAATATGGCTAAATAACGCAAAAACGGTGAGAAGCGAGCAATCTGAGTTTATGAATAACTTTGTCTTGGGAGTGTCTAAGGTATTATTAACGACGTTCGTGTATGCGTGTATTTGGACACTAGTAGATCCTTACGGTTACCCTAATGACACACCAGTTGATTACTTTCATCTAATCAGATATGCGATCCATGCGGTTGCCGCTTACTTCTTGCTAAAAGTAGTATTTCGAGTAATTCGAAAAACATATCCTCCAGTATTATCTTTTTCAAACATATTCATAGTTTTCATTTCCCTCTCTAGTTTATTTTATCTAATCTACATACCCTTTGGTCCAAATTTAGGAATATTCGAATATTTTAGAGATCTAAAATAAATCGGCTACGTTTTGAGGAGAGTAGAGATATGAGAATAGGATCAATGAAACTAGCATTTTTATTTATATTATTAATGCAAGTGACGTGTTATGCCAGTGCACAAATTGACCACAAGTATGCTATAGCGTATCAACTTGAACAAGAAGGTCGAGATTCGCAAGAAGTTTCATTGAAAATTCAGAAACTTTTCAGAAATACAATTAGTGGTAGATTGGAGAGAGATTTCGCACAGATTTTTCTAACAAAAATCAACGAGTTTAATACTAGAAATACGAGCTTACGAATGCTAATAGATTTTTATGAACCAACTCTCCACGACAAATTTAAAGCCCTGCTTTACCTCGATTCTATAACTAACTCATTGCTAACAGATGACAAGGTCTTAGATCATATTGAGGAACAAAGCCTTAACATTGAAATCAACTCCATTGCTCGTAGTTTAAAGGAACTAAATGCTTATCAAGAACTAACGAGAGAACAAATACGTTCATATTTGCAGAACTGACAATTTTCAGCGTGTGATCTAAGTGATAGGGCTTCTGAGAAAAGAGTGTAGAAAGCGATTCTAGCAACATCATTGCTTCGTGTGTCATCACTGAAAGCAATTTCCAGCTAAAGTCTACCAATTTTGCTCATAAAATCCTCAACAGGTTTTACGATTACGGAGTGTTCGATAGAAGTCTTGAGAGATTAGTCTTACATCTTGACAAACCTCCATCCATCCATCTTCATATCCTTGATCGTAATCAGAGTATTCATAGTCATCAGAACTTGAGCAAGCTCGTACTACGAATACGAATACGAATATCCAAAACAGCCAATTTAATAACTTGCCCATGATATGCACCAAAATTACGAGATATTGAGAAGCAACTAACGACTGACAATCATGTTATTGAAAAGTGAGTAGCTCGATCTGACTCTGAGTTAAGAATCTAATAGGAAGGAGACTAGTACCAACCCCGCTACTAGTGAAAACGATCTTACTATCATCTATATACAAACCACAATGAGCTTCTATTGGTGCTGAACTTGGAACCCATGGTGCCCCAATGAACGGTAGACGTATTTGCCCGCAATGCGTATGACCAGCCAACCAAACACCATTTTCTGTATTTTCAAATGCAGCTTGCGGATCATGGGTTAAAAAGATTTGTGGGAGAACAGCGCAACCCTGCGGCACTTCGACTTTACGGCTAAACCCTGAATAGGAATCTCCTACACCGATAACACAAATCGGCGAATCGCCCTTCAATATAATTGTCTCGTTCTCTAAGACAGGTAGTCCAGCTGATCGAAATAAATTTAACCAATTTTGCTTTCCAGTCCACGTTTCGTGATTCCCTAGAACCAAAGCAAACGGACGATTGATCTGACGCAAGCTTTCGATAAACTTCGAACGAATGTGATTGATTTCGGTTTGATCGGCGACGTCTCCAATAAAATCACCAGCGAAGAGAATGTAGTCAGCGTCTGTGGTCGTAATGCTATCTAGTAGTTTGTACCATCTATTGAGTGAACGCTGTCCATCTCTTATGTGGAGATCACTTATCAGAAGAATGCTTAGGTCTGTCAGGGATTTCGGTTGTTCAATATTGGAGACCGGAACAATATGTCTGATAAATTTTGTAGAGTAAGTATTTTGCCAAGCAAGTATCGACAGAGACAGAAAGATTATTGAGAACACGCTACATCGAACTAAGGTGGTTTTTCTTGTCGTTGTAAGCATTACCTAGTTCTTACGTTTATTTTTTGGTTCCAATAATTCGGTACGACCTTTCTTTATCAAATACTCCCGATACGCATCTGCCATGTGGTTTGCGTTCCTCCTTTGTATATTTCCTCTATGTCTAGAAAGATATTCTTCCATACCTTCGTCAATCTTGATTTTGGCATTTTCGTCGATTCCGGCCTCTAGAACTTCATCCCGAATGTAATTATCGAACATGACCCGCCCGAATTGATCAAAACTAATGTAACCCTTATCAAATAAGGCATCGTAGAGGGGAGATAGTAGAATGCCATTATTCACATCTAATCGTTCATGATCGGTGGCGTAGGCCCAAGGCACGATGTGGCTAGCTATCAATATTGATCTAATAGAAATACCAGTCACAGCACACTTCCCATCAAACTTTTCGATTAACTGCTGCCTGTAGTAGCCCTGGCCAACTCTAGATACGACTAACCCTGACCTTTCTGTCGTTGTAGGTTTCTTGTAACTCTTCTTTCGCTCGTCTGATATCACACCCTTCTTTGAGATATTTGAACCAGTAGTCTTACCTAATTTTTCCGGCTTCCACAGATAGATATTCTCTAGATCGTCATTATCGGTGAAGTCATCATAGTCGATACTTTGAAATACGATATGGACCGGCTTGGCTGTGCTTGTATCATGCTCTAAGTACTTTAGACGTCCGCAATACACGAACGGTTGCGTTTGACCTTTAACCTTCTGAACTAAACGGACAAAGAGGTGAGGCTCGAGTTCACCAGAGACGACTGATTGAATCCTAGGGCTATCAATATGCTGAGTTGTTTGCGAGTCCCAGTGAAAGAAGTCCTCCTCAAAGTATTCATTGAAGTGAAATCTCTCTTCTTTGCCGTCTTTCTCTAAGTCAACGAATAGTATGTAAGAGCTTGAGTTCTTGCAGCTGTAAACCCCTTCTCGAACAGAAACAAGACTTTCCTCTCCTAAAACAGAGGCCAAGTCTTTCTTACTATAGAAAACGCCAAGTTGTAGCTCATTGAATATAGTCATAGTCAGTACTTTTGCTTGTCTGGTATCACGCCTCTAACACCGCCTTTTGGATTCTCCATGTCACGCTTGCGTCTCGGTATGATATGGCAATGGAAATGCATAACTGTTTGACCTGCGTCTGCACCTTCATTTATCCCGACATTAAAACCGGTGACACTGGAATCTAACTCTAGGATGTCGTCTTTTAATCGACTGATCGCTTCATGCATGAGTAGCAGTTGATCTTCAGACATACTCGTCAGAACTAAGTCATGCTGCTTCGTGATGATGAGGGAGTGATGCTCAGTGACTGGATAGCCGTCTCTGATGATCACAAAGTCACTATTCTCATACAAGACTCTCTCAGATGGGAGCGAGCAAAATGGGCAGGTCACGATTACATCCTCACTTAGTTCTGTTCTATAGATAGAATAACAAAAGTACTAGCCATTTTAATGAACCAAAGACTATAGGCAATAGAAGTGAATAATATACCCATCTTCAGTTTAGTTACTTTGTCTGTAGACACAGAAAAGCTCTGAGCTAGTCTTTCCTGACAAGCTCCAGAGATGCGTTCTAAAAGATTTGATTGCTAACGAGTGTCAGCGTGAGAGATTAAGCGTTTCCACTCGTGAGAAGTGTATTTTGAGCGTCTTGTGAGCTTTATCTAGCGTTTGATGCTTTTTCTAACGATATTTCCAATCTAATAAAGCGTAAATAGGAACGAATATCCATAAAACGACGATGAATTCGCCAATATGCTCATTTCCTACTCTGCTCAAACAAATTATAATCATCCCGCTCCAAGCAACATATGCAGACCACATAGGAATACTCGAATTCGGATCGCAAGACTTCTTCAACTTAAAATATATGGCAATACTAGCCATTCCATAAACCCACGCAAACGCCACCATCAGCACAAGTTCGAATATGATTTCCATAGCTAACTCCTAAGCGAGCCGCTTCACCAAAATCTCGTTGACGAGATGATTGATCTAATTACTTACCCTCCTCTACAACCTGATTGAAACTCTCCTCTACTGAGTATCCCTGAAATAGTAGATCGATAATCACCTTTCTCTTAGTTCTAACCCACTTGGGATACTGTGATCCATGCTCTTTCCAGTAGTTAGACATCATATCTAGTAGTTCTTGTCTTGATGGAGGTTTCGGTTTGAATGACTTCTCTCTGACTTGTGTGAAATCTATCTCCTCATAAGCGATTTGTGATATTTCGTTATCAAGTACTTCTAGATATTGATCCCAGTCCGTATTAAACACCGCTTCCCTTAATTCCTTCTCAGAAGATTTAAGATGATATGCGTCACCGGTCTTTCCTGAAGATGCGGATACAACGAGACAAGACAGATCAGGAAGAGATTGTTCTCTGAGAGTTTGTCTAAGAACATTGAGTCGTCTTCCCGCAGTGACCGGAATACTACCGAGTACATATTTATTTTCTGGATGTAGTTCTTTACCAGTCTGAACCAGCTCACCATAAGTGATCGTTCTACGATTTTTCGCAGTTCGAATGAGTATTGGGAGATATACACCTGCGAGGACGATATCGTATGCGGTGTGGTTTGTTATATCTGTGATATCACTTGTCATATTCATCTCCTTTGCAGAGATGAAACCATATTTGCCTTAAGAGCGGAAGAGTCACTCAAAAGACCCTTATATCGAGGAATATTCCTCGTCATTATTTAAGAAAAGCACTAAATTACAGTTGCTTACGCTATATCTTATGGGAATGAGCCTTTCTCTATATTCTTGAAGACATCTCTAGCGACTTTGCGCTGTCTAGAGAGCGATTCTGTCGCAGTTGTCCTGAGCCTGGATCTCAAAGCCATTGATTTGCCATCCATCTATGGCCTATGGCCTATGGCATAATTTACTAGCAGTTTCTACAAAATCTTAGTTAAAAGGTGACCAATATGAAGAATGAAACAAAAGCAGCGCTGATGCTGACGCCCGTTCTCTTGGCAACTTCTCCGATCACCATCGGGGCTGGCGAGCCAATGTCAACTTACAGCCATCAGACTCAGGCTCAAGTATTCGAAGGTAATGCGAACAGCAACCGTTACCCAACAAGCACGTACGGCGGTACTCAGACATACGATATTTCAGGCAAGCCTTGGGATAATGATAACGATACTGACGACAACGGCTTTTAAATGCTTCTTTTGCTTACAACGTCAGGGGATGGATCCTCTGACATTGTGGTGAGCCGGCTTGGAAACAATGAAGTTTTCCGGCTCAACTACGATATGTGGAAAGCATACGAGATTACAATTACCCCCTCATTTTGGTCGATAAAAAATCCTGCTGGCCACGAGATTACCTCAGAGTCGGCATCATCAGCCTTCTGGTGGAAAGCTTTCACTGTTGCTCTCGACGAAGACAAGCACACAATTTTCGAAATAAAATATATCTTTCGAGAATTATACAGCTGGTTTTCGACACGAGGGCTCGCTAGGGGTAACAGTCCGGATTATCATAATAAATTCGGGAAAGCTAATATCCTTTCAATCGCCTCTAAGCGCTTCGATATTCCGAGGACACTCATTTCGGTTGGATTAGCTTCAACCGATGAGATAGATTCCTGTGAGTTAGTCGCTAAGTCTCTTTCTTCAGTCCTTAACAGCGATAACAAGCTACTTGTCACCACATCCGTGCCGAGCACTCAGTCGCTCGACCCCTCATACCCTTGGTTCTTACAAGAGACTATTCACAGTGACTGGGATATAACAGTATTTCAGTGCGGACAATCTTTTTTTCCATTCAAGCGAAGTAGGGCAGGGTTAGAAGGTCTCGACTGGCGAACAGAGCAAAAGTTTTTCTATGAAGAGCAGGAGTGGTTTCCTTTTGACATGACCACTGAACAACTCGGAAATTTAAAAGCTGTGGCACACGAACTCGGATTAGATTTTGGGCGCTACGATTTCATGCTAGCTCGAGAAGATAATAGGTTGATATTTTTGGAAGTTAACGCCTCGGGTCAATGGGCCTTCTTGGATATAGAAAATAAGTACGGATTACAGCAGGCAGTTGTAGACTGGCTGAAAGGCTGAACGTAATTATTATTAACTCGGCGTATCCGATTAGATTAATTTTTTGAATACACTTCATTTAAGATAAAAATGACAATGCTGCGATAGCGTTGTAAGGTTAGTTGCCTGACGATGCTGAAATTTAAGCCCGAAATCATTGTCTTGATATTTATATCGACCCTCTCTTTGAGTTCGTGCGATTCTACCGGTCCCTTGAAAAATAAAAATTTGGTGATATTCCCACCTTTAGAGTCCGAATTTAGTTGCTGGGCCATTCTTCCATCAGGGGGTACGTTGTTTAGGACCCTTTTGAGGCTACAGAAGACGAGACTGTGCTCAAAAGAGAAATGAGCCTACCAATTATCCCGAATTCCTCACCTCTGTCGTCTTTATCTAGTCTTCGGTTTAGGCAAGCGTACAATTCAAGGAAATGTACCGTTCTCTATGTTCTTGAAGACATCTCTAGCGACTTTGCGTTGTCTGGAGAGCAATCGTGTCTTTCT
>ERZ807291.9792-NODE-9792-length-10276-cov-8.852656_pt1 | contig 10276 bp, 8 predicted proteins | sample MGYA00521257_ERZ807291 | MGnify/ENA primary metagenome ERZ807291 (study PRJEB31413, sample SAMN03169783) | marine metagenome | biome: Marine; feature: Water; material: Subsurface seawater | place: North Sea | collected 2011-04-28 | depth 1 m m ... | reverse complement strand
GAAGTACTGGTCTTGCAATTTATTATCCAACTACAATGGAAATTATTTCGAGTGCAGCTCAGGGCTCTACTAATGGAGGGATAACAGCACAAAATCTCTCAATGGTTGATAAACCAAAGGGGGTAACCGAAGAGTTTGAGGTGGAAATTGCACGTGCCCTTGCTTTTGGAGCATCTGAAGGTGCATTATTTCAGATCGTTGCATTACAAAATAAATCAAACCCTGAAAGTCCCACCTTTGAGAGCCAAACCGTAGCAGCAGCTGAATCAGTAAGTTACGGAGCTGCCTTTGGTGCTGTTTCCGGAGGGATTAATTCAGGTGAAGACCCACTAATTGTTAAACAGGCGATCAATCAAGGTGTTACAGAAGGCTCAACCGTTGGTATTTCATTGGCTCTCGGTTATGATGCCACGGTTGCTAATTCTGTTGAAACAAAATCCTCAATTGCCATCAAATCAGCCATTCAAAAAAAAGTTAATGAAGCTGCAAGTAAAGCTAACAACTCAATGGCGGTAAAATCTATTCAAACCAACTCACGAGACATGCTCTTACTTATGAGGAAATTTAATATAAACCCACTTTTCACCAACCCGACTAAAATTTTCTCCAATCCGGCTAAAAAAGAAGAGGAGGCACCTAAGCCCCTAAAAGATGAATTTCCAGTAGCATCCCCTATCTAGGAAATTTTTAAAACCCAATTACTTTAATTTGGTGGATAAATAGCATTGAATAATGTTATACTGGCTAACTTTTAAAAATTTAAAATGTATAATTATATATGATTGAAAATACTTCAGATATTGGACTTATAGGCTTAGCTGTAATGGGTCAGAATTTAGCACTCAACATTGCAGATCATAACTTTGGAATTTCTGTGTATAACAGAACATATTCAAAGACCACTGATTTTATCGATAAAAATCAGCCTTCAACACCTAATTTGTATGGATTTGAAACTCTTGAGTCTTTTATAGATTCACTTAAAAGTCCAAAAAAAGTCGTCATTATGGTTCAGGCAGGCAAACCCACTGATGCGGTAATAGATTCTTTAGTTCATTTGTTAGATCCCGGTGATATTATCATAGACGGAGGAAATGCAAAATGGACAGACACTATTGCACGTGAGAAAAACCTCAAAGATAAAGGATTACACTTTATTGGATCAGGTGTAAGCGGAGGTGAAGAAGGAGCTAGGTTTGGTCCTTCTTTAATGCCTGGTGGATCATTGGAAGCATGGAAAGTGGTAGAACCTATCTGGAATTCGATTTCAGCAAAAGTGGATCCAAATACCGGAAAACCAATTGAGGGTGCTCTACCCGGAAAACCAATAATTGGAGGGATTCCATGCTCTACATATATCGGCGAGAACGGGTCCGGACATTATGTGAAAATGGTTCACAATGGGATCGAGTATGGTGACATGCAAATGATCTGTGAAGCTTATGATCTGATGCAATCTATATTAAAGTTATCACCCCATGAAATGGGTACTATATTTGATGATTGGAACACCGGAGAATTAGATTCCTTTTTAATAGAAATTACGGGAGATATTCTTAAGCAAACTGATCCCAGAACAAATAAACCATTTGTAGATATTGTTCTTGATGCAGCAGGACAGAAAGGCACAGGCAAATGGACTTCTATAAATGCATTAGAAATGGGAGTCCCTGCCCCAACTGTTGCTGAGGCTGTATTTGCAAGGTGCCTCAGTGCAATTAAAGAGGAGCGAAAAGTAGCTTCAGAAATTTTAAAGGGGCCAAAAAAACCTGAAATTGCCATCGATAAAACCGATTTAATCTCTGCGATCAGAGATGCTCTATATTGTTCTAAAATTTGTTCTTATGCTCAAGGATTTCAGTTAATGAAAGAGGCACAAAAAGAATACGGATGGAATCTTAAATTTGGAGAAATTGCCAAAATTTGGCGTGGTGGTTGTATTATTAGAGCAGCATTTCTTCAAAAAATCACCGAGGCTTATGAAAAAAACCCTGAGCTTTCAAACCTTCTCCTTGATGATTATTTTAAGAATTGTATCGATAAGTATCAATCTAGCTGGAGAAGAGTAATTAGTATAGCAGTTGAATTTGGAATACCCGTTCCCACATTTGCTTCAGCTATTTCTTACTATGATAGTTATCGTGCTGACAGACTTCCGCAAAACCTACTCCAAGCCCAGAGAGATTATTTCGGAGCCCATACCTATGAAAGGACTGATGAAACTAGAGGAAAGTCCTTTCACCTAGATTGGTTAAACCCACAAAGGCCTGAAATAAAAATATAACTAGCTAATTCTTAGCTAATTTGGAATGTTTTAAATAAAAATCATTAAGTTCTTTGTAATCCTCATCTTTAGTTTTAGATAAAATAATCCGATCAAAGGATTTACTAAACTTAATCTCCTTTTCTGCAGTTTTCATCCTGTTTTCAATATTTTCAAAGGTATCTTGCCCCCTCTTGATCAACCGCTGTTTCAGCTCGTTCAGCGAAGATGGCATAATAAAGACACTGTGAAATTTGCCACAAAGAAAAGAACCGTTTTTTTCCAAATCTTTGAGAGCAGATGCACCTTGAACATCAATATTCAAAAGTACGTCAAAATTGTTTTGAAGTTTATCTTGTACAGACTGCCTATAGCTACCATACCAGTTTCCGTGAATTTCTGCATATTCTAAAAATGCATTACACTTAATATTTTCTAAAAACTTCTTACGATTGACGAAAATATAGTCGATTCCATCTTGCTCAGTATCTCTTGGTTTTCGAGTGGTAACAGTGATGACACGTGTTAGAGTTAGGTTATGATTTAATAACAAACGATCGCATAAAGTAGTTTTTCCCACACCGGCAGGTCCAGAAATTACTAACGCAATACCTTTCATAAAACTACAGGTCAGTATGTTATGGCAACCCCCACAAGTAACAGTCCATAAAAAAGGAAGGAATACCCTAAAACAATCGATCTTATTCTTTCTTTGAACAGCCATAAAAGAAGTTCTCTCGTTCGGTATGGCCATGCGCCAAAGTATAGACACGCAACAATTATAGCATAAATTGCTGAAACGAGAAAAAGTCTCGCAGTTGGTTCCTGAAGAAACGCAGAATCTAAAGCTTCTCTAGCGTAAAATAACATAATTATACAAAATGCTCGAACTGATAAAAAGTCATTGATGTAAAAATACGAAGCAACTGCTATGAAAATGCCTATCAGACCAATTATTAATTTGTATTCACCAAAATCAGCTTCTCCTAAATTTCTAACATGGTGATATTGAAACCAAAATAAGCCTATTGATAAAAGGATAATTGATGCTTTATTTGACCTTAACAGCTCTTTTAATAAACATTTAACCTTGATTGAATTAATGATTAAAATACAGCCTGAAAAGCACGCAATAATTCCAGTTAAAACAGTGTATAATGTGAGATTCACTTTTTAAACTGATACACCGGTTAAGGTAGTCGCTGAAGTTTCTTTTATTGTAACATATTTCAGAGTACCAATTTCTGTAATGTCTCCCTCAAATACAACCTTACGATTACAGCGAGTCCTTCCCATGAATATGTTAATCCCTTTTTTTGCTTTTGCCTCCACAAGAATTTCAAACTTCCTGCCAAGACTTTTAGAATTTGATTCTTCAGACTGAGTTCTGAGCAAAGAAAGAAGCTCTTGATTTCTTCTTTCCTTAATTTCTGTTGGAACAATATTACTCAAACTAACAGCTTTAGTCCCTGATCTTTCACTGTACTTAAAAATAAATGCCATTTCAAAAGCTGATTGCTGAAATGCACTTTTAGTTAATTCAAAATCTTCCTCTGTTTCACCTGGGAAGCCAACAATTACATCTGTGCTAATTCTCATAGCCGAATGAGTAGATCGCAATCTGTCTACAATTTCAAGGAAGCGTGCACGGGAGTAAGGTCTGTTCATTGCTTTGAGAATTTTATCCGAGCCACTTTGCATCGGAAGATGTGCATGTTCACAAAGTTTGGGCAAATATTTATAACATTCAATTAAATCATCACCAAAACTGATTGGGTGAGGTGAAGTGAATCTAATTCTCTCCAAGCCCTTTACGTCATTAAGTTTTTCGAGTAATTGAACAAACGGCGTTTTGTTACTTATTTTTGAAAGCGAACCACGCCCATAAGCATTTACTATCTGTCCGAGTAAAGTGACTTCTTTTGTTCCTCGCTCTACTAATTCGATCGTTTCTTCAATAATACTCTCTATACTCCTGTATCTTTCTTTACCGCGGGTCTTAGGCACAATGCAAAATGAACATTTCATGTTACACCCCTGCATTATAGAAACAAATGCCGATGCTTGAACTAGTTTTCCCGAATTATGATTGCGAATTTGGTTTTGCGACCCCAGTTCTTCGCCTAAATCTAAAATAATTGGATTCTCAGTGTTTTTTCCTTTCGAAATTTTATCTAAATAATCAGGTACATGATGAAATTTTTGTGTACCTACGATTAAATCCAAATCCGGTAGCGTATCAAGAATCTCAGAGCCTCTATTTTGGGCCATACAACCCATAATTCCGACAAGAAATTTGGGATTCTTTTTTTTGCGTTTAATTAAATGACCAGCTTTCCCCAAAGCTTTATTTTCAGCCTGTTCTCGCACACTACATGTATTTAATAATACAACATCAGCTATATCTTCATTATCAACGATTTCATATCCCCTATTTTTTAATTTGTATGCCACATCATCTGAATCTCTTTCATTCATTTGGCATCCATAGGTCTTAATAAATACTCGGTTCATTCGGATCGTCTAAGATACCAATCCCAATTTTACGGTCAACTGCTAATAAAATCTGGAAGTTCAAAAGCTGAATTAAGGATAGAGGAAGTTACTTCGCTTAATAATTCGTTTGAATTATGCCCCGAATTTAAAAGGACTGAAGAAACTCCAAGCGAATCAGCAACCTCGTGATCGTGACATGTGTCACCTATTAAAAGAATATCGTCTTTAGCAATTCCAAGAAAATCAAAATGATTTCTCGCTATTGAATCCTTACCTTTTGCTAATATGTTATCAACTCCAGAAGTTAGCTCAAAATAGGATTCTAAACTAAAATGAGAAACAAATTTTGATAAATCATCCTGGGATGCTGCTGAAAGAACGGATTGAGAAATTCCTGAATTACTGAACTCTTTTAATACCTCAAGAATACCCTTTTGTAACTCGCATTGATAAAATCGTTCTCTATAATTAGTAATGAAATAATTAGAAATAAAACTATAACTTTCACTTGTAGTAGGAAGTCCAATTAACTTGTAGTATTCTTTAACAGGAAATTTAAAATTATTTTTATAATAATTAAGCGTAACCTCTTTCATATGATGTTGATGTAAAAGTTCATTAACAATTTCAACACAGAGTGCAGCATCATCAACGATTGTTCCATTCCAATCCCAAATTATGTGTGAATATTTCAAAACTTCATGTTAAATAAAATGGATTACCTGAAAGAAATAATATAGCAGAGACATAAAAATTTCAGTATTTAACAATTTTATTTGAAAATACTTGATTATACGAAACATGAATTCATTGTAATAAATTAATCTAACTTTAATTATGGCTAAGAATACAACAGAAAAAAAGAAACATAAAAACCCGGACCTGGAACTTGCATTCCAAGGTATTAATAAAAAATTTGGGGAGGGAGCGTTGATGAGATTAGGGGATGCGACCAAAATGAATGTTTCAGTAATTTCGACGGGATCCCTCGCTGTTGATTTATCTTTAGGGGCAGGCGGGCTGCCGAGAGGACGAATTGTCGAGATTTATGGACCAGAGTCTTCGGGTAAAACAACATTTTGCTTAAGTGTAATAGCTGAAGCACAAAGAAATGGTGGGAATGCGGTATTTGTAGATGTAGAGCATGCACTTGATCCAAAATATGCTAAGATAGTTGGAGTTGATTTAGATAACTTGATGGTTTCACAACCTGAAAGTGGTGAAGATGCACTTAATATTACTGAAACTTTAATAAGATCAGGAGCGATTGATGTAATCGTGTTAGATTCAGTTGCTGCCCTTGTTTCCAGGCAAGAACTTGATGGTCAAATGGGGGATACAACAGTTGGACTTCAAGCAAGAATGATGAGCCAAGCAATGAGAAGATTAACGGCAGCCATTTCAAAAACGAATTGTGTCTGTATTTTTACAAATCAAATTCGCGAAAAAATAGGCGTGATGTTTGGTAGTCCTGAAACAACTCCAGGTGGAAGAGCATTAAAATTCTTTTGTTCAATACGAATGGATATTCGTAGAATTGGTCAAATTAAAGAATCAAATGGTACGGTAACAGGAAATAGAACTAGGCTTAAAATAGTTAAAAATAAAATAGCACCACCATTTACAGCCTGTGAATTTGATATTATGTATGATGAAGGAATATCAAGAACAGGTTCTGTATTAGATCTTGGTATCGAACACGGTATACTCATCAAAAAAGGAGCGTGGATTTCATACGAGGGTAATTTAGTTGGACAAGGTCGCGAAGCAGCAAAGCAAGTACTATCAGAAGATGTAGAACTGATGAAAAAAATAACTAATGCAATTTTAGAGAAAGTTGAAGTTAGCGTAGGTTCTGTACTTGCTCAAAGTAAGGAAGATGAGTCCTAGACTTATAAATAATTGTGCATAATGCAGATACAATTATTTCACTTGCAACACCAGCCGCGGAGTCAGCACTTGGTATAATTAGAATTAGTGGACCATTATCAGTAGCCCTTTGTAAATCAATTTTTGGTTTAGCCTCACCTACCCCAAGGAAGTCTATACTTAAATATTATAAAGATACCGAAAACAATATTATTGACCATGTAATTTTTGTTTATTTTAAAAAAAATAATTCATTTACTGGAGAAGATATGATTGAAATTTCTTTTCATGGTAACATGATAATTGCTAATCAAATATTAGATGATTTAATTTTAAGGAAGTGTCGCTTAGCAGAACCAGGTGAATATTCAAAGCGTGCATTCTTAAATGGTAAATTTGATCTTACACAAGCTGAGGCAATTGCAGAACTCATTTCATCAAAAAGCGAGGCTGAAATTCAAATTGCAAAACAAAAACTTCTTGGAAGATTCAAAAAAGAATTGATAAAACATAGAGGTAAAATCTTACAATTACAAACTGCATTTGAAGCGGCAATAGACTTTCCTGAGGACGATATTAAGATAGAAAGTTATGATAATAAAATATTAGTTTTAAACGATGTAACAAAGGAGATAAATAAATTAATTAATTCATCTCGAATTAAGACATCATTAAATAATGGAATTAAGATTGTTATAATTGGACCCCCAAATGCAGGGAAAAGTAGTTTATTTAACAAACTACTTCATGAAAATCGATCAATTGTTAACGATAAACCAGGCACGACAAGGGATTACATTTCAGAGTATATTAAAATTGGGAAATTCAACATACAACTGTTTGATACTGCTGGAATTAGATCCGGTAAATCCTTAAACGAAGATCTGGGAGTTGAATTATCATTCGAAATGATCGAAGAAGCTACCATACTGTTATTGGTTTTGGATTCTTCAACCCCCTACCCTACTGATTTTAAATCTAAAACAAAAGAGGCATTATTAAATAAAGATATTATAATAATAGAAAATAAATCAGATCTAGAAAAAAAGATATGCTCCAATGAATATCCCCCAAGCAACTCTACACTATCTGCATCCATACATGATGAAAGGTGTTCTGAAATGATTTGTGATCAAATATTAGAAGAACTTAATAAACTATATCCCAATGATAACTTTAATGATATTATAGTAAATAAAAGACAAATGATACATTTAGTTGAAGCATTAAATTTTTTAGATGATTCTTTAGATCTAATTAAGTCAAATGAACCCGAAGAATTTATCCTGCAAAAATTAAGATTAAGCATTGAGGCGATTAACTTAATAATCGGGGAAAGTACAAATGAAGATATGCTGGATATGCTATTTAAGAATTTCTGCATAGGTAAATAATGGAAGGTTTAAGAACTAATAAGGATCATCCTTATGATGTAATAATTTGTGGTGCAGGTCATGCTGGATGCGAAGCAGCATTATCAGCCTCGAGGTTGGGAGCAGATGTCTTAATTCTGACAGGTAATTTAGATACAATTGCTCAAATGAGCTGTAATCCGGCCATAGGTGGGCAAGCAAAAGGACAAATGGTTAGAGAAATTGATGCCCTGGGGGGCGAAATGGGATTGAATGCAGATTTTAGTGCAATCCAATATAAATTACTAAATTCATCTAAAGGACCTGCTGTGCAAGCACCAAGAGCCCAATGCGACAAGAAAGCATACCAGTTGAGAATGAAATTTGTTTTAGAACAAAATGAAAGAATTACAATTTTTCAAGGTTTAGTAGATGGATTAATTTTAAATAAAGATCAATGTGTAGGCGTTAAAACAGCACTTGGACAACAATTCTTTGCTAAATCTATTGTAGTCACAACCGGAACTTTCCTTAAGGCTCTAATGCATGTTGGCCAAAATCAAGCTGAGGGTGGCCGCCTAGGAGATCATGTCTCTAAAGGTTTATCTTCAGATTTTGAGAAAGTTGGGATTGAACTCAAAAGATTTAAAACAGGAACGCCACCTAGAATCTTAGGAAGAACAATTAATTTTGCAAAAACAACAATTCAAAAAGGAGACCTAGTACCCACGAGATTTGCATTCTATGACACAAGGTCGGAAAATGAAACGTTCCATGTGGAACGTAAATCAAGATGGTTCCATGTGGAACATGACATTGACGCTGACCCAAACAAGGTCGATTGTTTTGTGACTCACACTACAGATCAAACCTCACATATAATAAATCAGAATTTGCACCTTTCTCCACTTTTCAAAGGGGATATTGAGGGAACTGGGCCGCGTTATTGCCCAAGTATTGAAGATAAGATTGTTCGTTTTTCCGAAAAGGATAATCATAGGATATACCTTGAGCCTGAAGGTACAAATACAGACGAATGGTACATAAATGGTTTTTCAACAAGTTTACCTTTTGATATTCAAAACCAAATCATTAAAACAATTCCCGGGCTTGAGAAAGCTATCATAATTCGCCCAGCATACGCGGTGGAGTATGATTATGCTCTACCTACTCAATTATATTCCACCCTAGAATCGAATAAAGTAAAATCATTATTTTTTGCTGGCCAGATTAATGGAACTTCAGGATATGAAGAAGCTGCATCCCAAGGACTTATTGCCGGAATCAATAGTGCTCTTAATGCTTTCGACATACCCCAAGTAACATTTGGTCGAGACGAAGGGTATTTAGGTGTTATGATTGATGATTTAGTTACTAAGGGAACCAACGAACCCTACAGAATGTTTACCAGTAGAGCTGAGTATCGACTTTTATTCAATCATGGAAGTTCGGAATTAAGATATTTAGACAAATTAGAAAACCTAAACCTTGTCTCCAAGCATCGCTTAAATGCCATAAAGGAAAAGAAAAGTGTCATAATTAAATTAATTGAAAGATTTAACTCAAAAAGGACTTCTACAGGCTCAACTTTTTCCGATGAAATTAAGAAAAGTAACGAGTTTGAATTCTTACCTATGGAATTTCATTCATTACATAAAGAAGTAAAAAATGAAATAATTTATCAGATAAAATACAAAGGTTACCTTGACCGGGAATTACGTAATATCAGTAAACTCAAAGAAATAGAATCTATTAAGATACCTAAAGGGTTTTCTTACATTGACATACCTGGTCTCCGTAAAGAAAGTGCTGAAAAACTTTCTCAAGTTCGCCCTGAGAATTTAGCCCAAGCAGATCGTATCTCTGGCGTAAATCCCTCTGACATTAGTGTACTTATGGTTATGCTCTCTAAGTAATTCTGTGGATATTTTTCTTAGGAAATTTCAAGATAAAGAAAATCGAAAGGGTAGGGTTGAACAATTTTTCAAGTCGGACCTTTTTTCTAGTTTTAAAGATGAAACAGTTTTATTTGATTTGGAAATTGGGTGCGGTCATGGTCATTGGTTAAACGCATATTCAGATTCTAACACCGATATAATTTGCGTAGGTATAGATCTAATTTCTAAAAGAATATTGAGATCAAATAATAAAAAATTAAATAATAGACGAAAAAATGTGTTATTCTTCAAGGCAGAAGCTAATGAATTTCTTTTGTACAAACCTTCAAATTTCAAAATTAGAAACACTTTTATTCTTTTTCCAGATCCATGGCCCAAAAAAAAGCATCATAAGAGGA
>ERZ807291.9786-NODE-9786-length-10281-cov-6.906611_pt1 | contig 10281 bp, 2 predicted proteins | sample MGYA00521257_ERZ807291 | MGnify/ENA primary metagenome ERZ807291 (study PRJEB31413, sample SAMN03169783) | marine metagenome | biome: Marine; feature: Water; material: Subsurface seawater | place: North Sea | collected 2011-04-28 | depth 1 m m ... | reverse complement strand
CTAAAAAGCTTGGTGAAGCTCTGCAGCGCATCATGAGTGAAGTGCTGGAGCACCATTCAATGACGAAATACGCGACCCTCCCCGGCGCCTGTGTCGACTACCTTAGCGGCGACTCTATCGCGCACGTCATGACGAGCCTCGACGGCGCTTTATTGGCAGCTGACGAAGAAAGCCAGTCAAATGTTGTTATAGCAACCCGTGGCAGCGGCATAGTTGTGCCCGCCAGAGAGCAAGCTAAATTTTGGCGTGAAGAACTGACCAGCGCGCTGTCGGAAAACCGCCTGCTTATGCAGACCTTTCCGGTGCTCGATGCCCAACACAACTTAATGCATATGGAAGGTATGGTGCGCTTAAAGGTGGACGACAGCATTCGTGGCGCAGGTGAGTTTATGCCGTGGGTGCACCGACTTGATTTGGGTGGCGAGATTGACCGAGCTATGGTCGCTTTAGGCGTAGAGAACATTCAACAAACCCAGCAACCTACCTGCATCAATTTAACGCCGAGCAGCCTCACCGACACCACGTTTGCCACATGGCTTGAAGGTTATTTAATAAAAAATAGCGCAGAAGCTAAGCTACTCAGCATCGAGGTAGGTGAGGCGGCAACATTCAGCCATGACGATGGCTTCCGGCGACTCGCTCAACGCGCTCATGCTATGGGCACTAAAGTAGGGATAGAGCATGTCGGCTATCGCATAAGCGATATCGGCAAGCTCGGTGAGCTGGGCGTTGACTACATCAAGGTCGACAGTTTATTCGTACGGGACATGCATACTAACCGAGGCAATGCCGCACTAGTGCGAACCTATGCAAACATTGCTCAATCACTCGGACTGAGCTGCATAGCAGAAGGCGTAAGAGATGAACAGGAACTTGCCGCTGTGTTCGAGGCCGGCGCGACTGGCGCCAGCGGCCCAGGAGTTGCCCTTTAAGTCAAAAAGCCAAGGGTTAAGACTGCGAAGGTCGCGAACTCAGATCAGCCCGTCATCTCCCAGAAGATCCAAAGACTTGCGACTTTTTACACGAAGCTTGCTGCGCTTTAAGAACTTCGCTTGAGCTTCCTCAGGAAGATCGGTGAAGTTGATAATACCTTTAGCGGTCAAGACTTCGAGCAAATCATCGATAACGCGAACGAATTCCAAGTCAGAAGCGGCGAGCTCTGCATCGCTGCGTGATGAGGCAATAAAGCCCGCGACTTCACCACCAAATCCGCCCTGCTCTGCTTCATAGCCAGGCTCTGGCACGGCACTGATTGCGACGATTTCGCCATCGCCGTTACGCTTTATGTATCTCATGTGACGTCTTGCCTCGTTCTCTACATCGCCTCGCTAAATCGCCTCACTAAATCGCTGCACCTACGTCGCCAGTAATCTGCAGCGGCAAGTGATCTTCCCCTGAAACAACCGTAAAAACAACAAACCCCCGAAACGGGGGTTTGTTGTTTTGTTCACGCAGCTTACTGATTCGAGGAATCGTCGACACCCTCATCGCGGTTTGAATTCAGCATAAGGTCGGCCTCGACCATGAGAGTATCAAACTCGCCGGATCTACCACCAGCTTCAGCATCTGACGCACCTGGAACAAGTGCAGCCTCCTCACTCGCAGGCAAGGCAAGATCGCCTTCGTCGCTAATGACATCCGCAGCGCTGATAGCAAAGCTAGTGTCCTCTGCAGTCGTGGTCGTTCCATCCGTGAAGACCACCTCCGACTGACCGTGGATAACGACATCGCCGTCGGCGGCAGTACCGGACTCACTGTCTTCAGCGTAATTAAGTGCAATACTTTCGATACCCAAGTCAGTCAATGACGTGAGTTCTCCTTCGTCGGTTACACCGTCCGAGTCTGCATCCTGCCACACTGCAAACTCATCAAAGCGCTCATCCTGAGCATCGAGCACGCCGTCTTGGTTGGTATCGAAGACTTCCGCAACCGCTTCCATATCGGTCTTGGCTGTCTCGCTCCACTCAGTGAAGACGTACTCACGCGCTTCGTCAACGGTACCTGAGTTGTTGGCATCGATGACGAGCATGCCGTCCTCGGGCCCTACCCAAGCAGTGTTGACGGACTCGCCGGTGGATTGGTCGGTGAATACTACGCCTGCGTCCATGGGCAAGTAATCGACCCCGTCACCAGCGATGTCCACGGCAATCGGTGGATTAGCGGAGACAACGCTCACATTAAAGTTAGCACTACTCTGATCGCCATCAGCGTCAGTGATTAATACAACAAATGAGTAAGCATCCGAAGCCGAGACCTGGTTGTATTCAATAAATTCAACTTTGTTTGAGCCATTATTGTCAGCCGTATGCTCAATGGTCACGGCATAAAAAGCCGTGCCTTGGCTAGTCGCCAGTGCTATTGGAGATGGAGGGCTACTTCCCGTTGCTTTATCGAAGACTAAGCCGCTTTGCGTTTCTATAACGTTGCCATCGGCATCATAGAATACTGCGGTTACTGTGCCTGCTTTGCTACCACTCATCCCCACTTCAACAGACGTCTGAGGGCCTTCAAATGCAAACGTCATGTGATCGCCGAAATCGAATTCGGCGTCATTGCCGCTGGTACCTACTCCAATACCATTTCCCGTACCGTTTATCGATCCATCTGGCGAACTAATGGTAAGGTCACCAATTATAACTTCACCGGTCGGGGAAAACGCTCCAATACTGCCGGAGTTAAGCTGCACAGGAGTCTGCTCAGACAATCTTGCAATCGACGTAAACAACCAACCGTCTTCAGTCAAAGCAAGATTAAACAGGGCATCGCCATTCGAATGGTAACCAGTCCAAACGCCATTATTTTCTGTAAGAGACGCAACACCATCAGTAGAGGTTGTTAGCGTGTAATAACCAGGTCCGTCGCCACCAAAGCTCGAGTTAGCGCTAGAGTCAATCACCACGCTACCACCCATCGCCACCTCGTCGGAACCACCGAACGGCGCCAGATGAGGGGTGTCATCTGTGATGTCTACATCCACCGTGCGCGTCACACTGTTGCCATCACTGTCCGTAATCACAACATCAATGCTGTACACGTTGTTAGCCTGATCACTATTCGGATCGTGCTGATACGCCGCATCCTGGGTGAACGTCACCAGTCCATTCGCATCTATCGAGAAGTCGCCCGCAACCACCGACGTCACCGCTGTATCTGCAAACGCATACGTGTAGCCACCTGAGCCACCCGTACCCGTCACCTGCGCCGTACCACTGTCCGTGGTATTCGCCAACACATCCGCATCCTGCGTCGCAATGTCTCCAGACACCGTGGCAGATAGCGCATCGCTCACTACCACATCAACGGTATCGTCAGTATTCAGCGACTCGTAGTTGCCTCCCGCACCACTCGCAATGCTGTACGTCAGCGTCTCACCATCGACCACATCATCCGAACCATTCGGATTAGCAAACGTCACCGAACCTTGGGTAGCACCCGCAGCAATTGTGATCGTCTCTCCGTTGTTCAGCGTCAATACCAAGTCAGTCGTCTGCGGCGCGTTATCAACGGTCGCCGTCACCGTGATGTCTGAACCTTCATTCACATCCGAAGAGCTCAACGTCACCGTGCTCACATCCGCGTCATCCGTCACAGACGTGCTAACACTCGTGTCGGCCGCAGCCGCCACACTCTCAAGCTTCGGCGCCGCATCACTGCTTGTCTCAACAACAGTGGTAATCGAGTTAGTAATCGTCGCCGTGCCCTGGATGTACTCCTCATCCTCACGCGTCGCCGCCGTCGTTGAACCTGACGTCTGGCCCGCCTCAATGGTGATCGCCTCACCATTAGCCAACGTCACCGTGATGTCATTGCCAGCAGTACCACCACTCAACGTCGCGGTGTACGTAATGTCGTTACCTTCAACCAGCGAAGCTGTCGCCGTCAGGTCAACCGTCACACCACCCAGTGGATCATCGCTCACAACCACATCAACCGTGTCGGAAGTGTCCAGCGACTCGTAGTTGCCTCCCGCACCACTCGCAATGCTGTACGTCAGCGTCTCACCATCGACCACATCATCCGAACCATTCGGATTAGCAAACGTCACCGAACCTTGGGTAGCACCCGCAGCAATTGTGATCGTCTCTCCGTTGTTCAGCGTCAATACCAAGTCAGTCGTCTGCGGCGCGTTATCAACGGTCGCCGTCACCGTGATGTCTGAACCTTCATTCACATCCGAAGAGCTCAACGTCACCGTGCTCACATCCGCGTCATCGTTGATAATCCCTGATCCAATGCCATCAGCAATAATGGCACCAGAGGGGGAGCTCAATTGGACTGTGAAACTTTCCTGATTCTCCGCGTATACGTCATCAGTAATGGCGAGAGTTACGGTTTGTGATGCAACACCTGCAGCAAAACTCAAAGTTCCCGTCAGCGCGTCAGAAGGCGTGTAGTCCTCCGGATTCGTTGCTGTTCCGGGCGACACCGCGTAATTGACACTTGAATCCAACTCAGTGTCACCAGTCTTAGTAACAGTAAACGTAATCGTTCCAGCGCTTTCATCGACAGTTACATCGTTGATGCTAAAGCTCGGACGATCGTCATCCGGGCCCTCTGGTCCGTCAGGGTCTGGGCCGTTGCCATCATCCAAAATGGTAACAACACCGGTTCCGTCATTAATTTGTGCGCCCTCTGAAGGGTTGCTCAATTCAACGCGAAAAGTCTCAGCGCCCTCATAGACGTCATCGCTGGTTGTATCGACTGTAAAGGTTGCCGTGGTTTGTCCTGCGGCAAAAGTTAACGTTGCTGTGTTAGCAACAAAGTCCGAGGCTTCAGCAGAATCAACACCTGCCTGTGGCACCAATGTTGCGATTTCTACGGTCTGCTCGGATTGGGCATCGCCAGATCGAGTAACGGTGATCGTCGCAGTTGAGCCCTCAGAAACAGATACATTTTGTACGTTGAAAGTTGTTGAGCCCTCGTTATCGAGGATCGCGGTCTCAGCCGAGCCAGAACCAATAAGAGCATCACCTTGGACGTTACTCAAATCCAGACTGAATGCCTCGTCGGACTCAACAACTGAATCGTCAGTAATCGGCACGTCAACCGTCATACTGGTCTCGCCTGGCGCGAACGTCACCGAGCCTGATGCAGCAGTAAAGTCACTGCCGGCAACAGCAGTGCCATCGACCGTCGCGTAATCTACCGTGATGGGGAACTCCGAAGCATTGGACAGCGAAATAGTAAAGGTCGCCACACCATCGCCTTCATTTACGGACAAAGGACCGCTCACATTGATGACCGGCGTATCGTCATCAGGGCCTTCCGGACCTTCCGGATCGGGGCCGGTACCATCATCAACAATCGTGCCGGCTGCAGTTGCTTGGCTTATAACGCTGCCGAGCGAATTGTTGCTAAGCGTCACCGTGAAAGTTTCATCACCTTCATAGACATCATCGGCGGTTGTTTGAACAGTAAAGGTCTTACTACTCTCGCCTAAAGCAAACGTCAGCGTGCCACTAGCAGGTGTAAAATCAACTGGCTCCGCAGAGTCACCCGCCTCAATGCTGGTGGCAAAGTCGATGGTTTGATTTGCGACTGAATCGCCAGTGCGAGTCACCGTAAAGGTCATTAAGCCACCCTCGGACACCTCTACCGAGTCAACGCTAAATGTGGTCTGATCATTATCAACAATAGTAACCGTGGCCTCACCATCCTCGGTCTGCCCACGAAGGCTCTCTGAAATAGAGGCGCCATTTGTCGGATTACTGAGCTCCACACGGAAGGTTTCCGCTGATTCAACAATCGCGTCGTCGCTGATCGGAATGAAGACCGTTTTTTCACTTTCGCCAGGAGCAAAGTCAACGGTTACGGATACGGTGCCAAAGTCACCGGCTTCGGCAGTATCACCTGCGCCAAGGGCTATAGTTGACAGTGTGACAGACTGATCACCCTCAGCCAGACCTGCACCAAAACGTGTCACAGTAACCAGAACCCCTTGCCCCTCACCCTGGACCTCGGCACCCTCAATTACTGACACATCGCTGACCGAGAACACACCGGCGTCGTTATCGTAAATACGCAGTGAACCCTGACTATCACCAATGACCACGTTCTGGCCGCCATAGCTTCCGCTAATGCCCGTCAAATTTAACAGTGCGAATTCAGGATCAGGATTCTCAATAATTAGATCGTCGATAATCGGTACTGCAACGGTAGCGGTGCTCGAGCCAGCGGTAATCGTTACCGTACCCGATACCGCCGTGTAGTCCTCGCCAGCCCTCGCGCCTAGGTCTGATGTCTGATAAGAGATGACTACGTCCTCAGTCGCCTCGACAGGGTTACCGTTGGCATCATAGAGCGTGATGGTAAAAACCGCCTCGCCATCGTGCTCGTAAACAATCTGGAAGTCAGATTTGACATAAGGCACCTCTGTAGGATCGTTGTCGATAATGCCGGGCTGGAGATTCTCCGTGTAGAAGTTCTCTCCCTCGATTGTCATATCGATAACTTCGATGCCTTGACCAGAATTCGAATCGATCGAACCGACGGGATCCTCGTCGAAAACGTCATCAAAAGTCTGGATACGAACCAAAATTGAATCTGAACCCGCTGGTAGCGTAAAGCCAAATACCGGCAGGGGCAGATCGTATGGTGGAGCAAAATAGCTATCCACCTGGTCCATCGCCTGCCAGCTGACGCCACCGTCGGTGGAGTATTCAATGGGTACTGTAAAGTCGTCTGCGTATTCTGCGAAATTAAAGCCATTGCCTTCGGGAGAGAACTTCACTGTCAACTGTTGATCGGTCTCAAAAATCAACGAGCTGCTCAAGACGAACTCAATAGTTTCGCCTTCTACGACGTTTGTGATCTCGGCAGAGAGATTAGACTTGTAGGTATCAAGTGCTTTGAGACTCACCGTCTCACGTGCTGTCCAATCCCAAATAGTGTAGTTAAAGGAGACGGATTCTAAGAGACCATCATCAATCTCCTGATCTGTTATACCCGTTTGGCCATCAAAAGCACGTAGCTGAATGTAACCCTCGCGGCCTTCATCGTCGTAAACCACCTCACCTACGATACGAGTGGTGCCGTCTGCTAGTGTGATTTGCGCTAGCGTGCCCTCAGGTATCTCGATCTCCATATTTTCGCGTATGGCAACCTGCTGAGGATTGGCATTGGCCAATAATCCAGTCGAATCAAACGCCAGTCGGGCCTCTTCAATCGTTCCAACAGTGCTCAAGAACTCTGAGCTGTAAGTAATGAAACCATCGCCAGCATTGATGACATCCTCTAGGCGGCCATCAAATTCAAAATCATCAGCAAGGCGCTCACCGCCTGCTACCGTGTCAGCGAGTTGCAACACTGTGTCGGTAACGTGCTGAATTGCCTGGGTCTCAAATACGTTTTGGTTGCCGTCCGATGTATCTGGATCAGCTTCTGTCAGGCGCGTAAACTCAATGCCTCGGGTAGCCAAGGCATCGGAAATCATGCCTTTACCCGCTGTTTGAAGATCTAATGCCCCCTCGGTGGTGGGATCCACATAGTCAGCAAATGCAGCACGGGTCTCAGCAGTAATCGTAATGCCGTTAGCAAATGCCTCGGCCGTATTCAGCTGCTGATTGGTCTGAAGACCATCCGATAGATCACCATCGGTGAGGTCAGCATCCAGTGCCTGCAGAAATATCGCGGTATTTTCCAACTGATTAGCGTTAGTGTTCGAAAGTGCAAGTCCAGCAATATCATGGATAAATAGAATATCACCTGTCAGTTGGTCGGCACTAAATTCACCAATAACTACAGAACCAATCTTGAAGACAATGAATTCACCGTCGTCCCAAGAAAAACTACCGGGGCGACCCTGATCGCCGGTTAGACCAGAGACCACAGGATCCAAGTTATTAATATAATCAGCTTCGCTGGCATAACTATAATATTCGACACCATCTACCCAATTGTCAGTAAAAGAAGATACATTTCTGGTGTTATCAACGCTGAGACTAACATTGGCGATATTGGAGACATCACCGTCATTATCGGCGACCGAATAGGTAAAAAGGTCAGCGCCAATATAATCATCGTTTGGGGTGTAAGTTACTGTACCGTCAGCGTTTACCGTCACTGACCCATTCGATGGCCCAGAAATAATGGCGACACTCGCAGGGTTCAGCGCGCCATCAGCATCACTATCGTTGGCCAAAATATTAATAGTGACCGCCGAGTTTTCGCCCGTGCTTTGCGTGTCATCTGCGGCTACAGGCGGAGTATTAACGTCTTCTTCAGCCACGGTGATGCTAACCGTCGCGGTATCTGTACCGCCATTGCCATCACTGATCGTGTACGTGAACGTGTCATCACCGCTGAAACCGTCGCTAGGAGTGTACGTAAAGGTACCGTCGGCGTTGAACACTAAACTGCCGTTAGCAGGCTCCGTGTTGCCAGTAATGGTGAGTGCATCACCCTCGGGGTCACTGTCGTTAGGTAACACACTGCCCGAAACTGGCGTTCCAAATTCGGTGGAGACCGCATCGTCTAGCGCATCAGGTGCTTCATTCACTGGCGGTGGCGGTGGTGGCGGAGGTACTACAACCTCTTCAGCCACGGTGATGCTAACCGTCGCGGTATCTGTACCGCCATTGCCATCACTGATCGTGTACGTGAACGTGTCATCACCGCTGAAACCGTCGCTAGGAGTGTACGTAAAGGTACCGTCGGCGTTGAACACTAAACTGCCGTTAGCAGGCTCCGTGTTGCCAGTAATGGTGAGTGCATCACCCTCGGGGTCACTGTCGTTAGGTAACACACTGCCCGAAACTGGCGTTCCAAATTCGGTGGAGACCGCATCGTCTAGCGCATCAGGTGCTTCATTCACTGGCGGTGGCGGTGGTGGCGGAGGTACTACAACCTCTTCAGCCACGGTGATGCTAACCGTCGCGGTATCTGTACCGCCATTGCCGTCAGAAATAGTGTAGGTAAAACTATCGCTACCGCTGAAACCTTGGTTTGGCACATAGGTAAAACTGCCATCTGCATTTACAAGGACTTCGCCGTTGGCTGGCTGGGAGTTACCCGTAACGGTCAGGGCATCCCCTTCAGGGTCAGTATCGTTAGGCAGTACGTTACCTTGCAGTTCTGTGTCAAATTCTCCGCTAAAGGCATCGTCTACTGCATCCGGGGACGCATTGACCGGAGGCTCGTCCTCAGGCTCAGGCTCAGGCTCAGGAATCTCAATTTCGACATCGTCATCGGTCTGTAGCAACGCTAAATCCGGGTCGAACTCGCTACTAGACAGTTCTTGCTCGGTAACGCCATTGGGGTCGTTAAGCTCTGTGAGTTCCGAAAGCCCATAACCAATTCGGCCTAAACGTACGAACGAGCTGCCTTCATTACCCGCACCCGCTGCAGTCGCCTCTAATCCATCGAGAAGATCACCCTCGCCGCTTTCGAGCGCCGCCACCAGCGAGTCCAGAGTTTCCTCATCAAGCACTGACTCATCGGCAGAATCGCTATTGGCAACGGTAACTTCGCCATTAAGCAGTAACTCGCGCTCACCCGGCAAAACAATTGACGGGGCGTCAGGAACGCTCACTTGAACCACAGTGCCACGAGCGGTAACGAGCACTTCACCCTGATAAACGTCGTCTCCCAAACGCAGTTCGCGCATGGTGCCGTCTTCCGCGCGTGCATGCGCCACACCGGTGAGCTTTGATACTGTGCCAACAAACTGTGCCATCTCGATTTCCTTCGCTTAAGGCTTTTCTATATGCCTACCATGCTCCTCTCGGCAGCCAAGCGATATGTACTAAAGTGCAATGCCGAGTGCAAAATGCGAATTCAGTCACACTTTTAAACGGAAACCTTTTTTTGTACGAACCAGAACCCTCGATCAGAGTTAATAGCGTTTATGTCAGCGCCAAAACTCATGCCGCTAAGCAGCGGGGGATTAGTGAATAGGCAGTCGGTTGACCGCTAACGCGAGCTGCACGCGGTCGCGTAATGCAAGCTTTTCAAAAATAGACGTCAAATGGGCTTTTACGGTGCGTTCACTCACAGCCAGCTTTTCTGCGATCTCCTTGTTATTAGCGCCGTAGCCAACTTCTAGCGCTACTTCATACTCCCGCGCAGTCAGTTTATCGAAACCCTCAGGCGCGGGCTGTACCGATTCGGGCCCTACTCGAAGCGCCGTGGATACCAATCGCTGCACTAGATCGGGGGGCATCCAATAGCCTCCCACCATAATCGCCGCTGCAACCTCTTGGAGCTGCTTGGGCACCGCCTCTGCATGACAGTAACCACGTGCGCCTTCAGCCAGCATACGATATGCCTCTTGCTCGCTAGGCG
>ERZ807291.9784-NODE-9784-length-10282-cov-4.967732_pt1 | contig 10282 bp, 6 predicted proteins | sample MGYA00521257_ERZ807291 | MGnify/ENA primary metagenome ERZ807291 (study PRJEB31413, sample SAMN03169783) | marine metagenome | biome: Marine; feature: Water; material: Subsurface seawater | place: North Sea | collected 2011-04-28 | depth 1 m m ... | reverse complement strand
TTCTCAGGTTCATGATTAAGGTTTTTTCCAATTGCCGGAGCAATATAGCGGAAACACAACCGAATCAAGAATAGAATGACCGTGGAAATCGGACTTCAGCGGCATGTCCCCTTCACCCCCTCGAATCAGGTCGCTGATTATCAGTCGTTCAAAATCAAAATGGCCCCAGACTAAGATGTCTGAGGCCATTTATAAGTTGCGAAACGGCCCAAAAACAATTTTGTAACCGTCTGATATAATGGTGTTTTACTCCGTGCAGGCGTCTCCAAAACTGATCAAGAACTCGAGCAAGTCAGCGGTTGTAGTGGCACCATCTTGGTTCAAGTCAGTAGGACAAGGACTCTGCAAAATGAACTCGCATGTCCCATCATCTTGAATGGCGTTCGGATTGTAATTCTCAGCAATGTCATACTTACAGCCTCCACAACCGTCAAAAATGCACTCTTCCAAAATCGTGATGTTCGCTTCAGGATTGTAGTTGCAAGCCACGGAAACCGTGCAACCAGCGACACAGTCTGACTCACCCACTTCAAAGTACACAGGGCCAGCAGGTGCACCACCAGAGGTGATGCCACTCGCAGTGCCCAACAGGGTCCAACCGACTTCCACTGGAATCACGCCAGCAGACACCTCGAGGTAGTAACAACCGTCTGCCAAGCAAAAGTTGTCAGTTCCACTTGTACCCTCTGGAGTTACTGTAAATCCTACGCTAGGGAGTCCGCCTTGAGCAAGGAGCAGCCCATCCACACTGTACAGACTGTATTGTGCGCCGTTCCATCCATCCCCAAAGTCATCCGTCATCTGAATGCGCACACAACTGTCATAGCAGCAATCATCTGTGGAGATGGTCGCAGACTCATCGTAGTTGCAAGCCTCCGCGTCCGTACATCCCGCGCAGCTTTCGTAATCACAAGATCCGTTGTCTGAGGTCGCTGCAGGATCAAAGTTGCATGCTCCAGAATCAATGCACCCACAGACCACACCTCCAAGAGAGAAATTCACGGAACCAATGGCGCCCGACACCACTTCTCCTTGGACATTTGACAACGTCCAAGTAATCTCTTCATCGAAGTCACCTCCACCAACGTTCAGGGCATAACAGCCTTCCACCAAACAGAAGGTGTCAAAGCCCTCATCACCACCAAGGAAGTTGTCTACGTCCAAAATGTAGGCGGCACTGTCCAAGTTGCCCGAAAGCAAGGTGTCCCCGCTCGCGTCAGTCAGGTAATAGTTCGCACCGTTCCATCCGTCGCCGAAGCTGTCAAACATGTCCAGTTTCAAGGCGATTCCGTCGGTGGCATTGTCGGGACAAGCGCAGCTCAAGAAGTCACAAGACCCGTCTTCGATGTTGGCGTCCACGTTAAAGTTGCACGCAACATCGTTGGTACAGCCTTCCACCGCAGGTGCACAGGTCAAGCTGATGGCCACGGTACCATTGTCATCGGTAATGGGGTCACCGTCGGCATCTTCTGCGCTGACATATGCATAATAATGACGGCCAGGCTCAGAGATGAACTGCACCCAAGCATCATTCTGGTCAAAGAATCCGCAGTTGATGAAGTCTGCCTCTTCAGAAGCGTAAACACCATCTTCTACTGTCAGGACACATTCGAACAGCTGGGGAATTCCACCTGCACAAACCGCGTCACTCACGTAGAGGTTCAGCTTGGAGTCAATGTTGGATCCACACAAGCTGAGCGTGTGCAAATCACCGGTTCCTTCGAACGTATACCAGACGCCTGGACCGGGCACAGGGTCACAGCCATTGATCAGGTTTGGAGCTCCCAAATTCGTAGCACCACCCGTCGAGCCTTCGAGGGAAGTGTTGCAATCCAAAGACTGGGCTGTTCCACAGGTGTTGTTAGAAGGCACAACCCCTGAATAATCACATGTGCCGTCATCCATCGTCGCCGTTGGATCATAGTTGGGAGCCGCATTGTCCATACAACCGAGGTACACTCCGTTGGTCAGGAACTGGTACTGTCCGCAATCTTCGGGGTCTGTAGTAAAGACGTAAAACAGGTAGTCTGTGTTGGGCTGAAGCACAGTGAAATCACTGATTTCACCTGCACACTGTTCGGAGACGAGACAACCCACTTGAGCCTCGAGGTCCCCACATGTCCCCACATCAAAAATCGCAAGGCCAATGTTGGCCGCATTCAAGTTGAGGAGGTCAAAGAAGAAAGTCTCGTAGTCCAAGCTGTTGAACTCATACCAAACACCATAGCTCGTTTGGAAGCCTGCCAAGAAGCTCACGTCTACATTGTCAGGGCTTGAGCAACAAACAGAACCAACATGAGGCACTCCATTTTGCAATTCAAGTGCACTGCTGCAGTCGTCGTTGATCGGCGCACCGCTTGAGCAATCCACACATTCTACAGAAAGCAAGAATTCATCACCGCTGGTGTACTCGCTGAATCGGGTCACATAGATGTAATAGTCCTGGCCTTGTTCCACATTGAAGGCGACTTCACTCATAAAGCCCTCAGAGCATCCGTCATCGTTGCCACCGAGGCACTCCAAGTTGTCCAGTTCCCCATCGACCGCAGTAAACACGAACACCTGAGAGTCAAACAACGGGTTGCCTGCAGGGTTGAAGGCATCCGTGCCGCATGTTGAGAGCACCATTTGTTGATCAGACTGGGCATTGAAAACGTACCAAACGCCCGCCGCACTGATTTCCTGGCCTGAGCAAGTGGTGCCGTTGAGGCCCTCACCGTCAACGGCATAGGTCAATGTACCTGCGATCTGTGCGCCACACTGCACCGCTTGGGCACTGTAGGCGTAGTTGTTGCCCGGAGGGCATTCACAGCTGCCGTCATCGTCAGTCGCACTGGGGTTGTAGTTCAAGCAAAACGGATCTGTACAGCCCAAGAAGGTGCACGATCCAGTCTCACCGAGATCGATGCCAAAGCTGGACACCTCGTCGATTCCAGTGCCATAGAAATTGTCGACCACATCTTCGAGGTACCAACCGATGTCATCGGAGTTGTCCCCTGGAGTAATGTCAAACACATAACATCCGGGCTGCAAACAAACCAGGTCTACTCCACTCGTCAATCCATCACCCTGATCCGCGTTGTCCAAGGTTCCAGTCGCAGCAATGTCTCCATCCAAATCAGAGATGTAGTAAACGCCTCCGTTCCAACCATCACCGAATGCATCCGTCATGGTGACCTCGAGAATCAACTCACCGGCACCACAATAAACACAGGTACCGTCGTCAATGGATGCTGACGGCGTGAAGTTGGTGGCGTTAAAGTCTGTGCAACCGTAGCAAGAGAAGTTACAGAAGCCACTGTCGAACACTGCGTTCGAGCTGAAGTTACATGCGGTTGGATCCGTACAACCCACGGGGCAGTTCACATCACCCAAGGTGATCCGGTCCGCTCCGCTGATGAGTTGATCGCCAAATTCTGCCTCGTCCAAGGAGCCCGTGTACACGACCTGCCCATCAAAAGTGGTGAAGGTGTAAATCCCGTTGTTCCAGCCATCTTGGAAGCTGTCGAACATCTCAAAGTTGTAACACCCTTCAGGCAGACAGACGGCATGAGAACCAGCACCACCGAAATCGACGACCGTATTGGTCTCCATGTTTCGGATGTTCCAACTGATTTCACCATCCCAGCTGCCCCCGCCGACTTCCAGAAAGAAGAAGTACTCTTCATAGCAGCATGTTCCATCATCGTAGATGGCGGCACCATCAAAGTTTACCGCGTCTGCCTCAGTACATCCGTAACAACCGTAGTCACAGTCGCCATTTGAAATGGTGGCGTTCTGATCGTAGTTGCATGCCGTAGGGTCGGTACAACCTTGACACGACAAGTATTCGCAACTGCCATCATTGAAGTTGGCTGTAGGATCATAGTTACACGCCTCCGGAGTGGTGCAACCGACATTCAAACACTCTGGATCGCCCACGTAGAAAAACTCTTGGATGGTCCCGCCAGCTATACCAGGGCCTCCTTCCAGAATCAATTGCTCACCCAAGTAGATTTCCCATGAAGCCTCTACTGCCAGGTTGTCGAATTGCAACTCCAAAACGTAGCAATCGTCGACCAAACACAGGTCCAATTCAGCCACGCCTCCTTCTGTAAACTGAATGCTCCCCAACTCTTGGCCTGCCAGATTGCCAACTGCGGCTCCTCCGACGTTGCCTTGATTGTCCACCCAACCATTTGAGAACGCATCGTACAAACGCACGGTCACACATGAGTCAAAACAACAGGAGCCATCGTTAAATCCGGCCTCCGGGTCATAGTTGCAAGCCGCATCATCCATGCAGCCTGGTATGCCGTCCAACTGGGTCAAAGAGAAACTGAAAGCCGCTGCTGGCCCTGCCGTCAGCTCACCTTCACAGGAACCCCCACAAACAAAGGGCAGGTTTTCTACGTTCACCTCATAACTGAGGCCACCATCACCGCCATCGTCGAGCAAAATAACCGTGTAGGTATCTGCTCCATACTCCGACAAATCAATGGTGAACGTCTGGTTGAATCCATTGGTGGCCCAGATTTGTCCTTCGCTCAGGTTGACGATTTGACCTTGGGTCAAACTGGTCACCGCCACACCGTATTGGGTGGCATAGAAATCAGAAGAGAGGGTAATGGATTGCGCCCGGACGCCCAAGGAGAGGACAAACGTGGCAAGAAGGAAAGCCGCCTGCATATAGGCGGCACGAGAAATGCGGAGCTTCATGGTTCCAGCTGGTTGCTAATTCGGTTGAGGCTAATAAAAGTGGCATTCGTCGTCACTTTACATCAGATCCTGAGAGGAAAGATACGGCGAAATATTGCCTCCCGCAAAAATTCGAAAGAAATCTAATCGCCCACCAACCATTGACTTCAGTCGACGAACTACCATTCATGGTCATTCAATTTGCCGCCGTACTGCCAAATCAGCACCTCAACGCCACATCTCTGCGTGCCAACTTTCGTCGAATCTTTTGACCAACAGACCCGCGGCGGACCTTGCGTCACCGCACGTCGCCGCCAACGGATCCACCACTTCTGCATCCGAAGCAATCACTCCAGCCTTTCTCATCGCCCAAAAATCAGAGGTCCTTGTTGACCTCCAAGCCCTGTCTATTGCCGCCCCTTCGTCCTGTTGCTGAGGCCTCCACAACACCTGGTGGCGGTCAAACCAGTCTACACCAAGCGCCTTACCATGGGCCCGCACAAAGCCCACCAAGGAATCGATGCTGCACCCCGTCGCTCCGGCACGCTGCTCATCCAGGCCCACCACCAAAACGCGGTCATAGAGGACATCCCCTGCCGCCGAAAGCGCCGCTCCATGTGCTGACCAGCCTTCTAAAAATTGGGCCAACGTCATCCTCAACGCCTGTTGCTCTTCGGCCGTTAAATCGCGGTCGGCCACATGCACCCAAAGCCGGGCGTGGGCCGGCAACTCCTGAAACGTCATGGTTCGAAATTAGGCCTTCTGGCCTTCCCTGCTGCCCAAGGCGCGGTCCCGCAACCACGGCAACAGCACCAGCATCAGCGAAGGCATCGGCGACTGCAAGAAACCGAGCACCTCTCGGGCCACATTGTATCCTGGAGCCTCGGCTCCTCCCCTGCCATCCACCACCCAAAACAGCGCCACAACACCTCCCGACGCTGCATACATCATCAGCAAGAGCTTCCAACGGTCGCCTACACCTGCGGCCCTCAAAAACAGGGCGTCCAGCGCAAAAAAGCCCATCAAGATGAACCCCATGAGCATCCATTTGGCCCTCAGCAAATCCTCAGCATCCCACCAGTGAAACACGTCAAACGTATCGCGCGTCACATAGAAATTGTTCTCGCTCAATGGCGCAAAGCGGTCCCACCAATCCTTTCGTGCCTCATACATGCACTGGGCATCCCAATCGCACTCCTCAAACTTGTAGGTATAAAAGTCGCTGTATCGCTGGCCCACCTTGGCGTAGTGGTTCAACTTGATCTTGGCATCCTCCTGCACGTAGCCAAACACCACCATTCCCAAGAGCACAGCAATCCACCAAGGGTTCCGACGGGGCAACAGGGGCTTCAAATCGCTCATCTGTTCAAGCTTTTGCGGGGACTGCATCTGCGACCCTGCTCAACTTCTCTGTCCACAGGTACCACAACCAAAAAATGAATCCGTACACGAGCACGGTCCAGGTGTAATCGTGGTTGAACGACAACGCCGATGGCCGGTAATAGTTGAGGATGACCAGAGAAATGACCCGGATCAAATTGGCAATGTGAATGGCCAAAATCCCCAGCGGGATGAACCACATCTTCCGCTTCGCAGGGCCTGGAAAAGCCACCACAAAGGCGGCAAACAGTGCAAACAGCACGAGGCCATCGCACGGCGCACCGATCTCGAGCATCCCTACGCTGTTGGCGATGCCAACCTGCCAACGCAAATCAGAAGAGGTCACCTCATACAAGGCAAAGCCCAAGGTGCGCAGCGCCCATTCGGACACCAACACCATAGAATGGATGAGGTACTCATCCAACAACGTAAAGTCTTTCAGGAAATACTGGTAGGCGATGTACCACACCAAATAAGACAAAAGTCCCAACGAAAGGAATCTGGTCAGGCTTCGCTCAGGCAACATGCGGCTTCTTGAAACCTTAAGGTCAGGCCTCCAGCTCCAACTCCTTCCTCCGGCGCACACCCAGCACACCCATCCCCAAACCTCCAGCAATCAAAAACCCCAACCCCCCATCAATGGGCACACATCCTTCATCAGTGCCTGCGTACCAGTTTTCCGTCCATGATGAACATTCAGTTGTAGGGTGTTGAACTCCACATTTATCGCACCCGCCAAGATTACAGACCGCTGGATCTGCTCCAGGAAGTCCCGCACAAACCTCGACATCTCCGCAGAACTTACAGGTACAATCATAACAACACCCTCCTATTGGGATATCTCCTCCAACATCACATTGGCTTGGGTTTTGAGCGAAGGCTAAAGCGGGAAGGCAAACGAAGAGGGAGAGCAGGAAATTTTTCATGGCCCGGTAAAGTCAACAGTAAATATAACGCCCCTGTCCCTACCCAACAGGATAATCTCGTATTTTTGTTATATGTCGGAACAGTCCTCGGGAGGCTCTAATGCATCGCTCAAACAACTGCGTCTCGGGCTCAAAGTGGCTGCCAAGAACTGGTTGCTCCTTTTGCTCCTGCCAGGGCTCGCATATGGATATGCGCGGTTCGTCACCCACAAGCAGCTCGACATGTTTGGTGCGCAGACAGAAATTCTGTTGGAGCAAAAAGACGAATACGACAAGGCCCGAGAAATCATGGAAGGCGTTGTCAGCCGGCGCTTTCAGCGTCAAGGGCCGGACATTGCCAACCAAATTCGGGTACTCAAGAGCCGCGACCTCGTCGCCAAAGCTGTAGGCGACCTCGACCACAACATCACCTACTTCATTGTGGGTCGGGTCCGCTCCCTGCCGGTGGGTGGACTCAGCGGTGTGGAGGTTCAGGCCTTCCCAGATCAATTCAGCTCCGCCGCCCTTGGAGCCAACTTTGACCTCAAAGTCTTAGACGAGCAGTCGTACGCCTTGACAGTCAATCTTGGCGGAGACCGGGTGTACACAGCTGAGCATGCCTTTGGTGAGGAAGTCCAGACCGGAGATTTCCGCATTGTCATCAAGCGGGCAGAGAATGGGCGCGGCACCATTGAGCAGGCCATTGCACAGGGACAGCGGTTTCAGGTGCGCAACGACAATCAAATCATCGGCCAATACCGCAGCGGTCTTTCGGTGAGGGGTGTGGGGCAAACGAGCATCCTCAAGCTTCAAATCAGCAACATTTTGCCCGACCGCGCCATCGAGTTTCTCGATGCCCTTTCGGTGCGTTACATCGAATATTCCACCGCCGCGCGAGAAGCGGTCAACCGCAAAACCGACGAATTCCTCGAACAACAGCTGCTCAAAATCGAGGCCAACGTCGACAGCCTCCAGGACATCATCGACCAACAGCGCGAAGAAGCCAAGGTGCTCGACCTCACCCGCAATGAGACGGTCTACTTTCAGGAGCTGGTGCAAGTGGAAACCCAACGTGAAGAACTGCGCCTGAAGCTGCGCAGCCTCACCTCATTGGAATCCTACCTCAGCCGTGGGGTAGAAAACACCAGCATCCCACCGAGTGCATTCTTGACCCAAGATGCTGTCGCAGCGGAGCAGGTAGGGCAACTCTATGACCTGCAGTTGCAGCGCACACAAATGCTGCTCGACGTCACCCCAAGCAGCTTCCAGGTCAAGCGACTCGACTCCTTGTTGTCGACCACCCGCTTGAGCCTGTTTGACTACATCGGAGGGGCACGGGGTGCTTTAGAAGGTGAGGCCGACGAATTGGAAAGCCGCGTCAATGCCATCGAAGCCAAACTGTTCCGATTGCCCAAAAGCGAGCGCGAATTGCTGGCCATCGAAAGAAGGCTGGCCATCAGTGACAAATTCTACGGATACCTCCTGGAACAGCGGGCGACCAACCTCATCGCAAGGGCGGCCATAACGTCCAATGCCAACATCATCGAACAAGCGCGTTCTGTGGGCATCACCGGACCCGACAAACCCAAAACGATCCGCAACTACACCCTCATTGGTTTGGCCATCGCGGTTGGTATTGCCCTGCTGCGCTTGTTTCTGTTTGAACGCATAGAAAGCGTCAATGAGCTGAGGGAAGCGACCAAATTATCGGTGAGTGGAGGTGTCCCACGCTACGAGGACATCACCGACAAACAATACGTCCTCGTTTCCTCCAAGAGCCCACGACACCCGACCACAGAAGCTTTCCGGGGATTGAGGACCAACCTGCAATACCTGCTCAACCGAGAAGGGCAGAACACCGTGCTCATCAGCAGCATGTTCCCCGGAGAGGGAAAGACCTTTACGGCAACCAACTTGGCGGCTCTGTTGGCCCAAGCGGGACGGTCAACGCTGCTCATCGACTTTGACCTTCACAAACCGAGGGTGCACAAAGCGTTGGAACTCGATCGGGGCATCGGCTTGAGCGGCTACCTCATAGGACAGAGCACTTGGCAGGATGCAGTTCAGCACTGTTCCATTGGGTGCCTTGATGTCCTCACCAGTGGGCCCATTCCGCCCAACGCTTCTGAGCTCACTTTGAATGAGCGCGTCGATACCATGATCGTTGAGGCAAAGAAAGCCTACGATTTTGTCGTCATCGACACCCCTCCCATCTTGCTGATCACGGACGCATTGGTGCTCATGAAGCACGTGGACCGGGCGCTCATTGTAGCCAATGTAAAACGTGCCAATGCACGGGGAATGAAACAGTTGGAAGACATCCTCAATCAGAACAGCATCGACCACGTCAGCATGGTCCTCAACGGCATTGTCCCGACCCGCTGGCGTTACTATGCCTCCAAATATGCCTACCGCTACCTGTACAGTTATGGATACGGTTACGGGGGGTACGGCAGCTACACCGGATATGGCGGGTACGGAGATGAAGATCACCGATACGGCGATGACGTTGACGCATAAGCGGCAGACGCATGTGTGGCATCACCGGAATCCATGGACGGGCGGACGCAGAATCGTGGGCAGCAACACGGCGCATGACCGCTGCATTGGCCCACCGCGGTCCAGACGCTGAAGGTCATTGGACCGACGACCACAATGTGGTGCTGGGGCACCGCAGGTTGAGCATACTCGACACCTCCGATGTCGCCAATCAACCGATGACGAGCTTTTGTGGCCGCTTCGTCATCGCCTTCAACGGAGAAGTCTACAACTACCAGGAACTTCGGGAAGAGCTGCAAGGCTACCCGTTCAAAACAACCGGTGATACCGAAGTCGTATTGGCTGCATTGCGCGCATGGGGAGCCGCCGCATTGGAACGGTTCAACGGCATGTTTGCCCTGGCGCTGTGGGACTGTCAAGAAGAAAAACTGCTCCTGGCGCGGGACCGCATGGGCATCAAGCCCCTCTACCTCCACACCAACGAGCACGGCCTCCTGTGGGCCAGCGAAATCAGGGCACTGCTGGCTTCTGGACAGGTGGCCCGAAAACTGGACCGCACTGGACTGGTCGATTTCTTGCGCTATCAAACCGTGCATGGTCCGCGCACATTGATCGAAGGCGTCGAGATGCTGCCCGCTGGTCACTTGATCTGGGCCGATGACAACGAAGTGCGCACAGAGTGCTGGTGGGACGCGGCCACAGCAGCAAAGGCATTGGTCGACGAAGGCGCCCCTTGGACGTACAGTGCAAGTGCCAGCACCCACGTGCGAGAACTCTTGACCGATAGCATCTCACTGAGGATGCGCTCGGACGTTCCATTT
>ERZ807291.9783-NODE-9783-length-10284-cov-3.601134_pt1 | contig 10284 bp, 7 predicted proteins | sample MGYA00521257_ERZ807291 | MGnify/ENA primary metagenome ERZ807291 (study PRJEB31413, sample SAMN03169783) | marine metagenome | biome: Marine; feature: Water; material: Subsurface seawater | place: North Sea | collected 2011-04-28 | depth 1 m m ... | reverse complement strand
AACACGACTGCTGGAGAAGCGGCGCCAGATGTTCAAGGTCCAAGAAGCATTGAATGCTCAAAAGGAAGATTTTCAGCGAAGAGAGGAAGCGTTTAGGAGAAGAGAGGAAGGTTTGAGGCAAAAAGATTTGGAGCTGCAAGAGTCGCTCATTAAGTTTAATAAATTTTTGCAAGAGAATGAGAGTAAGAGGAACCGTGCTGAAAAGCGAGCCCGGGACGAAGGCAGACAGACCGTTGAAAAAGGAAAAGAAATCTATAAAAAATCCACTGAATATGAACAAATGCAGTTAGAATGCGCGAAAGTGAAAGAAAAGTTACGAAAAATGAGTCGTTACAGAGACTTTCTCGAGCTGGCACAGCGTGAAAACGCCGAGGACTACCCTGAAATTTCCGACTTGGAAAGTCGCTACAAAACCTTGGTGTCATCAAACCACGAATTAATTGAAGGACAACGGGAAAATGAGCGGAAAAATGAAGACCAAAGGACAGAGTTCTCTGATTATACGAAAACGGAGACAAATAAAATGCTCAATTCCAACAATCTCATAGCAAACCTGCAACAAAGATTGGAGTCCGAAGAAGCTGCCGCCGCTGCGGCGCAGGATGACTTTGATGAATCCATCCGAAAAACGGGTGACGAAACGCTCGAAGTAGGTCAGGTTGTGATGGCCGTCCAAAATTTGTTGTTGCGATGCACGAAAAACCATGGGGCAATTAAGCACTATGATGATTCTAAGAATAGTGGGGGTGGCATGCATACGCAAGATGCGCACACTGCAGAGGACGAAATGTTGATGAAAGGAGAACAAACTGCGGCGGAGTTGGACGTCATCGCAGCTTACATCACGGATTTCTCTGCTATCGTGGACCAATTTAACACTATGCACAAGAAGGCGGAGCAGAAGACGAAGAAGGATGACGAACCGGCGGAAGATTCGTAAGCATCTGCGATGGATGGCATTAAAATTATTACGTAGTACCTAAAGGAAGTGAATGTTGTCTTCTTCGTGACATTGTATTTTATTCCTTACCGTTGGTAAAAGTGCCGATATGACTATCAAATCCAATAGACAACAAATAAGTACTGTAACGTTTTCGTGCCTCCTTCTGTTCACCACAGATGCTACGTCAATATAAACATGTTCACATCAGATTTACGAGTGACTTCGTGTTTACTATTCTACTGAGACTATCGTTGCTTGTATCAAACGTGCAGTGTGTGCAGTGTGCAGCACCAACTTGTCGTGTGTCTTTCTTGTGTACGTCTCCATTGCTTGCGCTTGCTGTGTTCGTGTGTTCGTTCTTTCTTTCCGGTTATTGTAATCTGTAATCGCGAATTGTCCAAGAAGCCAAGAAGTATTTATTGTTCGACTGTCGATTCTATTGGTCACCTAGTTGGTTCTCTTAGACCGGTCTCAGGAGTTCGTTCGAATACAACCTCCCCATCACGAATGTCGCTCCACGAGTAGGCACTCAGACGACACTCACACCTGTCTGTGTATACGCGGCTGAGCGCTTAGGACGCCAGGATTTTTACCACGAGTCCAAGGTTAACAGTCGACACGTGCAACTCACTATTACCGATTTCCATTTGATGGGGATTAAAGAGCGTGGCATTGTACTTGGTTTTGCCGCGGTCGTTTGTTTAGTGGGCTCGACTATTCACACGGCACCGTTTGGTGTAGGTCCAGCAGGACGGGTACGTGAGGATCGACCAGACAGCGCCATTAGTAGCGTGCAAGCAGGGGGGGGAACGCCAGGTTCTGTGTGGGGCAATATTGACAAGAAGACGAAGAAGAACCGAACAGCTTAGTGCGCTAACCGCGTGCGATGGAAAAGGAGAATCAAAGTAAAATTCCTGAAACTTCGACCACAGTGACGGGATGTGCAACGAAAACAAAGCCTTCCGGTGAAAGCCAAACCATTTTTCATGTTTTATTTTATTTTGACAAGCCCATATCTGGTCTGCAAAGTGTAGACATATGTGGAAGTTTTACTTTATGGCGCCTTGTGCGCCTTACACGTGTGGAAGACGTCTCTCGGGGAGTATACTACCATACAACCTTGCAGGTACCCGAGGGAGTCCACCACTATCGTTATTATATAACAGCCGAGAAGCATGAAGGGACCAAGACATGGGTAGAGGAGCATTATACCGTGGACGAAGATTATCCAAGCATGCAGGGTGATAGTTTTGGTGAGGCAAGCACTATATTAGATCTCAGAGTAGAACACGGCCCAGTAGAATTGCGAACCCTCGTCATGGCGAAGGGGTTGCCATGGATAATTCCTCAGTCAGAGTTGGAAGGGAGAACACTGCTCACTGCAGAATCAGGTCTTGCGGCCGGGAGGCTACCCAAAGAAATAATAACAGTGATGCAAAAGTACAAGGAGCTTAGTACCGCCCAAGAAAAGCTCAAAGAGAGGGAGCGATTGAAGCTACTTCGCAAGCGCTCCAAGTACCTATACAGTATGGAGGTGCGGAAGAAGGCTCAGCAGGAAAAGGCACATGCTCGGCGCATCAAGGGCGTCGATCCAAAAGCGCTTCCTAGCCCTGCAGTCTACGGCATCTTGCCAAATTCCAAACGGGGAAGAGAAATGATATATGGAATACAATCGAAAATCTCCATGAAGGATTTAAATAAGAATAGCGAGAACCACATTCCTCAACGCAGAAAGGGCACCCGGTTAATTGGAACCTTAGAAAAGTGCCCGGCGATGTCCGTTTTTGAAATGGAGGATCGGGTGCAAGCCCTGCTAGCAAATAGCAGGGAAGTTGCTTCTAGAATGCCACCGCGGAGGCATTCTGTTCCGCGGGGTCAAAAGGGCAAGAGAGCCACAAGGAATGTCGAAAAGCCTTTTGTCCGGCACGAAAGAATCGATCATGGTGGTTTTTTTTGACGAAGCAGCAGAAAGAATGTGTAGTCAGTAAGAGTCTTAGTGATACGATAGTAAGTATATGATAATACTAGTACGCAGTACTTGATAGGAAAACGAAAAATGGTTTGCGACCATTTTCGCCATTGCGACGGTTGTCGAAGCCTCAAGATTAAAGCAAGATCCAGAGCAACCAGTAGCAGCATGAACACTTGTTCGTCCGATACGATCCACGACAGCTGGAAATACAGATCTTCATTTACAGCGTCATTCAGATGGTTAGGATTTTCAAATTCCGAACAACAACTCCAGCCCCCGCATTTGGCGTGGCTTCGAGCTCGATATTAAAGCCCGGAATACAATATGCAGAGGCATTTGGGGGAAGAGTGTGGTTCGAAAAATGCGACGGGAACCTCAGTAAACCGTCACGGATGCCTTGCTCTACATGCGCCGCCTTCACCTCGTACCCAAAGTGTAGTGTTTTGGAGAATGTCTTGTTTTGCGAGACCGTAGACCCGTGGTAAATCTGATTGTAGGCCGAGCTGCCAGACAGTGGGCCTGAGACGATAAGTTTTTGACTCACAGTGTCTATAAAAACATGGTCTTGCACCACATCGCGATCCAGGTCAAACAAAGGAGTTGAGTACCAAATAAAACCCGATGGAGATGTCATGGTTCGCAAATATATAGAGAGCGATACGTACACCGCAGCTGGAACAAACTCAGACCGTGACCCGTGAAAGGCAAACGGCACCGCCAGGTCCAGCTCCACCCTGAAGCCTTGACCCCCAGCACTGAACACTCCGGCACACTTTTCCCAGTTTGATTCAAGTGTGTTGGTCGTAAGGTGCTCCCTCACTGGATCTACCCCAGTCGTGTTCAGAGCCGACCCAAAGTCGCCTTCATTAGTATATTGAACAGCTGCCCATGGCGTGCCCCCGCGTGTAGAGTGTATGACTACTTGCTTTTCAGCAGCAGCCTTCATGCCAGTCCAGCCGCTAATGTCACCTTTATATGGAGTCACCAGGCGCGTGCGAACATCACCATGTTGCCAACACACCGCAGAGGTAGCTCCCGACAAAGTGGACCTTGGCCAAGGATGCGGATTTGCAAACACCTGTGCGCTGACGTTCATCGAACTCGGTTGCGCATACAACTGCTGCCCGAAAGAACTAATTGGGCCGAGCAGCAGCAGCAGCGCATGCACTACAGCCGCTGCGCCGCCCATCTCCACTCACTAATGTCTACTTCCTTAATGGCGGACCACAATTAGACTCCTTTTCCTCTTCCCACTCCTTCCTCCTCCCCGCCCCTGAGTCTCTCTCATCATGACCTTCGCCGTGATGAGACTGCAGCTTCCTCCCTCGGCCGGGGAGGGGTAAGTAATATGAATATGATGACGACTGACTCTACGATGATAGTACTACATTACTACATACAGTACGATACTAGCGTAGCATACATACAGTCGTCGCGTCCGACGCCTTTAATACATGCATCCATCCATTACCACCACCACATTTATGATGATTGGCGGAAGTACTTCGTTGTTAAATATGCTCGATCTCGACTCCGCGAACAGGGCAGACAAAACGTGCACAATAATTGTTTTCGTAGCTATTTCTTGAGCTAGAGTGATACTGTCCAACAACTCTCAATACCGGCAGGGTTGCTTGCTCTTGTGTGTTTGTGTGTGCACGAGTGTTCTATTTGCCACGTCGAACCAAAATGATACCCAAGGAAAAGTTTGTGAAAAAAATAGCCTTAAAAGCAGTTTTACTGGAATGTCAGAAAATTGGCATTTTTCAAAAAAAATGCAAGGATATGATGCTGCGTTTGCCAAAAGTGAAAAACATTATGTCAAGTCCGAACGGTGAAAAGAATACCCGTATGATTTTGCTAAAGGAAGATGTCGTGCTGTCGGCAGAAGACGACTCGTTTATTCAGTCGATGGGCGGAAAAATTGTAGAACACCAGTTGAAACTGGGTTACAGCTTTTTCAGCACCCACGAAGTTTTGAAAGAGTTACTTCCAGACTCCATTAAAGAAATTCCAGCTCGATTCGAAACCATTGGTCATATCGCCCATTTTAATTTGAGAGAGGAGCAGTTGCCCTACAAGGCGTTGATAGGCAATGTCATCATGGACAGGAACAAACACATACGCACTGTCGTGCACAAAACGAGCTCAATTGCGTCGGAATTTCGTACGTTCCCTATGGAAGTTATTGCGGGAGACGATGATCTAGATGTTGTGATGATTGAAAATAGTTGCAAATTTAAATTCAATTTCAAGGATGTGTATTGGAACAGTCGACTCCAGGGAGAGCATATTCATATCCTCAGTCTCTTGAAGCCATCGGATATAGTTTGTGACATGATGGCCGGTATCGGACCCTTTGCTGTGCCTGCCGCGAAATTGGGATGTGAAGTCTTTGCGAACGATTTGAATCCACATTCTTTTAAGTATTTGCTGGAGAACAGTAAGATAAATAAAGTGGAAAGCCAATTAAAGGCATACAATATGGACGGGCGTGATTTTGTTTCATCGTTGCGGGAAGAAGGCAAAATTTTCACGCATATTTTGATGAACTTGCCTGCTGCAGGTATTGAATTTTTGGACGTGTTTGTGAATGGGTGCATGGACACTTGGCCTGAGGATGCTCCTATGCCTATGGTACACACGTATTGCTTTAGCAGGAGCCCGTGCCCCGTCAAGGATGTCCAAGAGCGTGTCACTGAAGTTCTTGGCCACAATCCTTTTGTTGACGGAGCAGGTGAGGTACGTGAAGTCCGTGACGTCGCGCCGAATAAGTTAATGATGTGTGCAGAGTTTAGATTGCGGAGAGATATTAGCAGGATACCTAGCTCCAAAGCAAACGACCACGACCATGGAACCAAACGCAGCATTAGCGAAGATGATTCAAGTGACACAAAGAAGCCACGGATATAAGAACTCTTTTGGTTTTGTACGCATTCTATCGTACTTGGTACCATTACTTAATTTTATGTTGACACCTATCAAGTAACGAAAGCCCTTTTCGCTGCTCTCGGATCGAGCACAGTACTGGTACTCGTACCTGTACTGTACCTAGGTACCTAGGTAAGTACAGCACAGGTAATTGAGTGAACAGTGAACACTTTGTGACTTGGGATTTGGGATCGGATGTGATGGTGGAATTTGTCTGGCTTGACGCACGAAAAATCACACAAACTACGGTGAGTCGTCGCGCCAGAACCACACACCCACACCCTGAAAAGGCTAAAACCGTTCGCTCGATCTTTGGTAGAAAGCGAAGGTTGACTACGTCACCACCGTGTACTACCACTCCGTGGGCGTCGTGCCATGGCAAATCTGCCATATAGAATATCGGTGGTGGGGGATGCGAAAACGGGCAAGACAACCTTGATCAAGTGGTTTCTCGAGAGCGAACATTCTTCAATGGAAGATATTCTAGTGGGAGATTTTATGAAGGAAAGAGATTATGTCAGAGTTGAGGGGTCTTTTCACCTGTTCAAATCTGCACAAAGCCCTGCGAAGCCGGCAGACCGTTCGAGACAAGCAAAGCCCACTTCAAAGTATAAAGGCCACCAAGGCTTACTCCTACATCAGCGCAAAGATTTTTCAAAGGTTTACAACCCAACAATATCCCCCGTATTCGAAATGACTACTTTAGGAGATGATACACTCCAAATCTGGGATACGTCTGGAAATACCTCTTTTAGTCGACTCGCATTAGTTTTTGAAGAATTTAGAAACGTAGACGCATTTATTCTTACGTTCAGCATCGTTAATCGAGCATCATTTGAAAGCCTTCGGCGCTGGCGGAAGGAGTATGTCGACCCCATACTGCAGAAACGTAGAGTTAGTGAACATCATACCGTGCCTATTATTTTTGTTGGTACTAAGTTAGATCACGAGGAGAATCGTAAGGTGAATCAAAGTAGTGTCTACGAAATGACCCGAGAACCTGGCAAAGACAACATCCAATATTTTGAAGTCAGTGCGCGCATACCTGGGGAGGGGTCGTCCGCAAAGAGTGTATTCGAGGAAGCATTGAGGCTCGCAAAACTCGCCAGAGGAGGGGATGCATCGTTGATAATGAATTTGGAAGAAGCTGCTGAGGAAACAGCCAGAAACACTGAACAAAAACGGATGAAGCAACTGTCGGGTGGGGGCAATGATAGAAAAGGTTGTGACCCTAATTGTGCTATATCGTAAAATTGCTTTTCGTACGTACTAGAGAGTAAGCGTTAGAAATATATGATGGAAACTTCGTAAGTAATGGCTGTTATTAGATATAAGCTGAGTAATGGCTGTTATTATACAAGTGTAGATGAATATTGACACCGCTAGTACCAACATCCAAGAGAAGTGTGAACGACGATCGATCCATTAATCAAAAGCTTGTTTGCTTCCCTTGGACTGCAAGGTGTAGCCCGCAACAGCAAATGCTGATGTCCTGCTGCCCGGAGTTGACTTCACCATCACCTGCTTCCATTGTGGTTAAAAAACACAAAAGTGAAAGGTCACATAGTTCGCCCCAGTCCCAATTGAATTGGGTTTATCACCAACCAAGAAAAAAAGAAGGCATCGCCTGCTCCTAAAAGTTGACGGATCTTTCTTTCCTGCTCTTCAATACAGTATTTTTGGTATTCTTGTTTCGTTCTTTATCCGCAAAACATTTACGACGAAGTATATCATTTACGGTCTCGGATAAAAAATGGTGATGAAGGTGAATGCATCAGAGAATGAAGATAAGTTTCAGTAACATGTTTAAATTGCGTAAATAACAGCCAATATCTAGTTTATAAAAAGCGAGGAGGTAGAGGAAGTTTTGTTTTTGGCGGCGAGAATTATTTGAGAACCTCAGCACCTCAGCATCGACATAGCAGCCTGGTCGCCGGGTCACGGTAATAGGACCATAAATACGAATCCATCATACATTGCATGTATTATCATTCATGTTATCGTTACAGTCCTCCTGAAAAAGCAATATGTTTGTCTTACTTGAACTCGTCGTTCGTGCACGCAGAGCTGTTGCTCTCAGACTTCTCTCTGAACGTCATGCAAGCAAGCTAGTATTGTCCCCGACTCTGTGTTGTCGTCGGCAAGTTACACGATGTCCCGCAAAACATTGCTAGAGAAACGGCGCCAGCCAATGTTACCATTGATAGAGTCCCCCTCGTCAGCAAAAGTGACGTTTTCCAAAGCAATTAAGAATAATGAATTAACCGATGTTACCACCAGCTCGCCTAAAGAAGATCGAATAGAAATAAAAACGACTGTTAAATTAGAAGGGGTTGTCAAACGGTCTGTCGAAGAAGATGACCCGAAAATCACCATTGAAAATATTACAAAAGCTATTGCCAATATAGATGAAACGGTAAAACGAACGGGCATATTTAGCAAAGCTGCACGTCGAAGAAAAAACAATTTGATGCGGCAGTTGCAACAACTTCGATTGTCTCTTGTTCCTACAATCGACGTAAAACCATGCACAAAACCTATTTTAGTGCAGGCAAAGAAAGGAGGAATAACAATATCGTTTCAGTACCCAAAGGTAGAATCTAGTTTGAAAATATCTGGTTACGAAGTTCAATATTGTACCGGACGATCACTAATTCAGTTGGCATATGAAACGGAAAGACAGAAACGAAACCGTAAGCGTGGAGACCCAATGTTAAAGACGAAAAGGGAAAACGATAACGCCTATTTAAAAAAGCAACTAGTTTGGCGCACCGGAAAAATAATAGGGTTCGCTCGTGGTGACCATAACCGTCAAATTCACTACACTTTGACAAATTTACCGCCCGGCGATGCCGTAATGGTGAAAGTAAGGGCTCGGTACGATGGCAGAGGCTACTCACCATGGTCAAAATCATCGGACATGTTCCAAGTTCTAACAGGAAGAGAACCTTCTCCGTGCGAACGGCCAGTTGCAAAAACTCGCACATTCTCCGAGCTGGTCATAACCTGGCCTGCGACCTCCCCAATAGGCATCACAGGCTATTATGTTGAAAAAGCCCGGAGCATGGGGTTGCATCCTACAGATGCAGAGGGTAGCGACGACGAAGAACTAAGTGTCCAAACAAGTGACGATATTGTAGAGCCATACAGTTTGGACGATTTGGAATGGGAGCCGGCTACAAATAATTTGGTGTCTGAAAATGTAGTTGCGCTCAAAAATTTGAAAAATGGTATTGGATATAGGTTTCGTGTTCGGGCACAAAACACCGAGGGGCTATGGTCAAAGCCAGGAAAAATGTCGATGGAATTGAAATTGCTCCCGTTGCCACCCGTTGCTCCTCTAGAGCCAACTAAACAAGATGCTACAGAAAACAGCATAACCATCCGTTGGAATGAACCGGAATTGAATGGATCGACACGCATTGAAAGTTATGAAATTAAGTTAGCAACAAACAAATTGGGGTGGGAAGCGTACAATAACCGTATAGTATCTCAATACGGTGATTTCACGGAACCCATCACACCAGCCATTGTTGATTCTTTCGCGGGCACTACGCCGACATCTCCAGAGCATAACATAAGTTTCAATGATCGACCGGGAACAACAGAAACAATATATTCATTGGCATCTACCACAGCTCCCTCAGAAGGTATGATTGCAGACATTGAAGACGGTTTATACTGGCAGACTGTGCACGTCAATGTTCGTGCGAAAGCAGCTTTATTTGGACACGGATCGAAAATAAAATATTGCTTTTACATCATCGGCAACCTTGCACCAGATACTGGTTATAAATTCCGTGTCCGTGCAGTGGCAGCAAAAGGTCATTCACCGTGGTCAAAGGCCAGCGAATTGTTTTACACTTCTCAAGAAAATATTGATATGTGAGTATCCGTCTCTATTCTCATAGTTTCACTATCTACATCGACTAACCACCGCCGTCATGTTTCAGCCGTCAGATTGTGTGGGATGCTAAATCCAGTGGGCCCAGCGCAATTGTTAGTCTTATGCGCGAGGACAAATTTTTGAAGCATGCTGCTCTTCAATGTCGTGCTATTCGTGGGCTCCGAAGCATAGCGATGGCCTCTAAAGATGGTCAGCTCCGCGTTTTGAAGGCGAATGCCCAGGAAGAAATAGTTGAAACGATGAAGAACCATGAATCAAACCATCATGTTGTCCGCTGGGGCTGTCGCGCCTTGACCGCTTTAATCAGCAACGAAACTCCTTCTGACCCAGCCTTTTCCCAACAGTTTGTGCCAGCTTTGCTCGATAAAAAAAAGGAAACGTATAATTTGACCATGGATAGCGTGAACGAAGTGGTGTCAGCCATGGTTCGGATGGGGAGCAACGCAGCTATTCAACAATGGGCGTGTGAGTTTGTTGTAAAACTTTGTAAAAATCAAATGAATGGCTGTCTCATGATTGACAAAGCAGCTG
>ERZ807291.9757-NODE-9757-length-10299-cov-6.027821_pt1 | contig 10299 bp, 11 predicted proteins | sample MGYA00521257_ERZ807291 | MGnify/ENA primary metagenome ERZ807291 (study PRJEB31413, sample SAMN03169783) | marine metagenome | biome: Marine; feature: Water; material: Subsurface seawater | place: North Sea | collected 2011-04-28 | depth 1 m m ... | reverse complement strand
ATAGATATGCATTTGAAAAGAAAGAAGCAAGTGGAAAAAACATAAATTTAACATGTGGAAAACCAAATAATAAATGGAATTATTGTAATTATGATGACCCAACTGTTGGATTTCCTAGAGATTGTGGAAAAACTGAAGCTGTACCATATGAATGGAATGCAATTAATAGAGTATCAGCAAAATCAAAATATCGATTTAGCATAGAAGTTGGTCCTAATGTGTGGCAAACTGTTTATCAAACACCTACATTTTTAGTTCCTTTTGATGATATTAATATTGTAAGTGGTCAAAATAAAAATGAATTAAAAGACGATGCATCATCAATATATGGACCAGATTCTATATATGTATATGCAAACGATACAGAATTTTCATTTAATGGTGATTATATGAATGTACCAAATGAAAATAAATATAATTTATTAGGGGATTATACAATAATGTGTTGGGTATATAAAACACGAAATACTGGATGGACAAGAATTATTGGTAAAGCTTGGTGGGGTGCAGCAAATTATGGGTTATGGTTAGGAGGTAGTAATGATTTATACCAGGAAGTTGCATATAGTCCAGGTGGATATAGAAGGGGACAGCGGGGACCGAGACTTTCATTAGGAACATGGAACCATATTGCGGGATCTTTTAAAAAAGGTGGAGAACAAAAATTATATTTAAATGGAAAATTAATAGCTACTAGTCAAATTGACGCAGGTGGTATTTCATTACAAAATAAGGAACCATTTCAAATAGGGGGATGGTCGCAGCGTCCTAGTGAGGGATTATATGGATTAGTAAAAAATATAGCTGTTTATAATAAACAATTAAGTGATGAACAAATTAATGCATTGGCATTAAACCATGATTTACCAGTATCCGGCATTTTAAGTAAAAGTGGGGAAATTAATTCACAAGATAAAGGTCCACCAACTGTTGATATCGATTTAAGAGCATTGTCAATGCCGGGAGAAGTCTTGTGGCATTATGTTAAAGATAAAAATAAAGATGAAAATAAATTTTTATGGTCAGGAAGAATTTATAATTGCATGAAAGGACAAATTGGATGTGGTTCAGATTTTGTAGATGAAGGCGGATCAAGGCATAATGCTATACGTTATTTGGCAGACGATGACTCCGTCCCAAGTCATTGTATAACACAAACCATAGATAAATATAATTATATAAAAATGGGGGATGATATAACAAATATGGATCATGTGTTAATAGAAGTAAATGCAACAAATGATGCACATATTGCATTAGGAGAAGATACATCACATGATGGTAAACATTATGAAATTATATTAGGTGGTTGGAATAATAATAAGTCTGTTATCAGAGCACAAAATCAAGGAAATAGTTTAGTAGAACATACAGAAAAATTATTTAATCAAGATTTAGTTCCGGGATTAACATATAAATATTATGTTGTGACAAATTCCAATGGTTCATTTGCGAATGAACCGTTTAAAATAGAAACACTTAATTCACCAATAAATTATTGGTGGGGTAATGGTAAAGTATTAAATTCCAACAAAAAAGATCGTGTTGGATTAAATATATCAGGTTTTATAAAAGTTCCTAAATCTGGTAATTATAAATTTAGAGTTAGAACCGACGATGGAGTTAGAATTAAAATTTCAGATATTAATATTATCAATTCTTGGCGTCCTCAAGCACCTACATATCATGAAAGTAATAATGTTGAATTAGATTTAGGTAGTTATAAATTTGAAGTAGATTGGTATGAATGGGGAGGCCATGCTGTACTACAATTATATTGGAAAACACCTGGATCTAATTCATGGGAAGTAATTCCAAAAGAAGCATTTAATTTATTTGCACAGAAACCACAAAAGTTTTGGATATCGTGGAAAGATAATAAGTTAAAAGTTGGTAAAGAACATATATTAAATGAAAAACAATTAATGGAAACTAATATTAGTCAATATAATTATTCAATTAAAAATATATTGGTTAGTACTGGATGGGGATCTACTGGTATATGGAAATTATTTAGTGGATCGTGTAATAATAAACATTTAACTAAAGAAACTGCAGATAAATTATGTAATAATCCATGTTATTGGTATGGTAAACAAGGATCCGGTAAAGTTAGAAAAGCATTCGTTGATAGTAATATGTGTGACTGTTCTAAAGGATCTGATCCATATGGATGTCATGAAAAAGATGGTAAATGTGCGAAAGCAATTAATTGGGATGTACAACCAATACCAGGTCCAAAGGGTATGAATAGTTTTACACAATCAAATACGGCATCCATCACAAATACTAAAGAATATAAAAAAACAATAGAGGAAGAGGAAACATATGAACTTAAACATACGAAATATTCAGAAATGTCATCAGAAACAATTTTATTAGATCCAAGTATTTCTATATTTCCTGGTAAAAGTAAAAAAGAATATAATTCTCCTACTTATTTTACTATAGATGAATTAAAAAATGAAGAAAAAGCTGCAGATGAGAAATTAAAATTAACAGGTGGACCAAAAAATATTAATAATATTATTAAAACAATTAACAACCCAAATGTTGAAAAACCATCTAAAGAAATTACATCTAAAAAAACAGTTCAATCAGAATCAATATCATTGCCACCACCACCGCCACCACCACCCGTTAAACGAATACGGTTAATTGAAAATAGTGATCCAATTAAAGAACCTGAAGGATCTGGAATATCACAAAAGTTAATTGTATTAATAATAATTATTATTTTGTTATATATACTAAGAAAATAACTTCTAATGAATTCATCTGATTTTTTTATCTTAACATATAAAAAAATTGATATTATAATTTCTAAAAATAAACTGATTTTAAATATATAAAATGCTCGATTTAAACTATGATATAATATTTTCTACATCATATGCACTATGTCTTTTTATTATTATTTCATCCATTATTTCTAGACCGTATTCTAGTCACGACGCATTAAACTATATTTATCATAATAGATTTAATTTAGATTTTAGATATGAAATAATAGATATATTCCGTCCACGAGTTGGAGAAGTTGTTGAAGTTATATCCAAACCATGGAACGGTATGTTTGGCTATGTTACAAGAATGAATGATGATAATTCTTATAACATTAAAATAACAAAAACATTAAATCCATTTGATAGTCGTTTTCCAAAAAATGTAATTACTAGAGATTGTTCTGATATTGTTCTAACTACTTAAATATATAATTTATTTATTACTTTAATGGAAGATTTATTATGCTGCTAACTAATAAATATATAAAATAAAATAATTGACGGAGTAATAACTGTTACACTTACAAATAAACATAAACATAAATTTGGATACTTTGACTTTTGTATATTACTACCAATAGATCTACCTATTTCTTCGTATATGTCAATTTCATACATAAAACAAACTATTATTATACTTTTATATATCTTTTATATATTCTTAATATATATATGGGTTGCTGGGATGCATGGTGTCCAGTTTGTGGATTATGTTTTCATTCACCATTTATAGATGATTTAGAATCATCTTCAGATTCGTCATCAACAGATGATTTGACGATAGAATTTAAAAAAATAATAAAAAAAACTAAATGGATGAAAATGGCAACGATTTTACTTCCTGAAAACAAAGCACGTCATGGTTTTATTGAAATAGCATGTAATGTAGGATTTTCACATAAAACTAAAAAAGAGGGTTACAATTTAGATACAATGGCTGATGGTTTAGCATTGCACACTGAATGTTGGAAACTTGCTAAATGCAAAGGGATGGTTTTGACGTATGAGGACTTTGATTATAAACGTGTAAAAACATCTGGTTCCAAACATAAATTATGGAATCAATACATTTTCACATATATTGACTATCGTCCTGCTAATTCATATTATGCTCAAGATTTTGATACAACAAAACTATATAAAAATCCAAAAGATTGGTATATATTATACCGACCGAATAATATGAATTTACCCGAATCTAAAAAAAATATTGTAAGGATATGTAAAAATATCACTCAAATTAAAAAAAACAAACCTAAAGTAAGACCTTCGCCAACTGTTACCGCTACTATATTTAAAAAAGGAACTGAAAAAATTGGTAACGATGGTAATATGTACGTTGTTGATAAGAATAAAAATGGGTCGTTACGCTGGGTCAAAAAGAAAAATGTATAAACAGATTCAAAACATTAAGTACATGTTAGATCCTTGCAACAAAAAAAAACTAATTCTAGTATATATAAAATAAAATAATTGGAGAGACAACTGTTATACTTATAAATAAACATAATTTTGGATACTTTGACTTTTTCATATTACTACTAATAGATCTACCTATTTCTTTGTATATATCAATTTCATACATAAAACAAACTATTATTATATATCTTTCATATATATATGAAAATATTTTGTGATGGAGTATGGGATTTATTTCACAATGGTCATGTAAAACATTTTAAAAAAATTAAAGAATTATATGATGATGTATACTTATTAGTGGGTGTAATGTCAGATGAAGAGTCTACAGAATATAAAAGAAAACCATTTTATAATGAAGAGGATAGAATTAAATTTATAGAATCATGTAGATACGTAGACGAAGTTATTATTTATGAATCAATAACTGAAGATTTTATTAATAATAATAATATTGATTTAGTTGTACATGCATATGCAGATATAGATGATTTAAATAAATTAGAGAAATATTTTGATATACCTACTAAAATGAATAAAATGAAATGGATTGATTATAATCAAGGTATAAGTACATCATTGTTATTAAAGGAATTAGATAGCAAAAGTTTAAATACTGAATATGTAAATGAGTGGCAAAAAATATGGGAAAAGAAAGGTAATATGAATAGTGATAATCATTATTTATTAAATGGATATGAAGAAACTGGTAATGACTTTAAATATACATTAAATGATATTTATAATAAATTAAATATAAATGAATCAGATAATTTATTGGAAATAGGATGTGGTACAGCATTATATGGTAAAGAAATATCAAATAAATGTAATTATTTGGGAATTGATTATTCCAGATCATTAATAAATAAAGCAATTAAATTGACAAAATGTAAAGTTTATAATTGTGAAGCAAATAATTTACCATTTAAAGACAATTATTTTGATAAGGTATTTGCGAATGGGTGTTTTGAATATTTTAATGATGTTAATTATATGCATAGTGTTTTAAAGGAAATAGATAGAGTTGCAAAAAAAGGATGTATAATTTATATTTTAAATATAAGACATACAACTAGAATAGAGAAAGAGGAAAAATATAAATATGAAGGAGTATTTAATCATACTGTATATACAATAAATGACTTTCCAGGATATGAAATTAAAGAAGCAACGTTTCAAAAAGATTTAAGATTTAATGCTTATAAAATTAAAATATAATATAATTTATATATGAAAGTTGTTTATTATTTAACAACAAATACATCTCAATTTAGTTTTTTATATAATATATATAAAAAACATGATGGGCCAATATATTATCCTTCATATAATGATACTATTCCATCATATTTAAATGGCAATGCTAAAATATTAACAAATAATGATGAACTAAAAATATACAATCCAGATTTTATTTTATATACAGAATTAAATTATGAGGAAGGGCCATGGAAAAATATTTATATAGGACATGGATATGGATATGATATATTTGAAAATTCATGTGATGATAGTATTATATCACATGATGACTATACAAAAGATGGATTAATGTATTATAATAAATATTATAATTATATATTTGTTCCCAGTAAATTAATTCAAGATGATATATCAAAATATTATAATATTTATTTAGATAAAATTAAATGTATGGGATATCCTAGATTAGATAATATAAAAAATTTATATTTAATAAATGATAAAACAAAAAAAACAATACTTTATGCACCATCATGGAGTATAAAATCTAGTTTATTTGCGATGAGAAATAATATAATAAAATTATCAAATGATTTTAATGTAATAATTTTATTTCATTCTAATATGATGAAATCACCTACACATAAAATAAAGGTAGCAAAAGAAATAGTACAAAATAAATCAAATAATTTAAAATTTGTATTTCGTGAAGAATATTCTGAATTATTTAATAAATCTGATAAAAATATATTAGATTTTAAAGATGATATGTATATATTGCAGAATTTAATTTTATCAACAGATTTTTTACTGTGTGATAAAAAAAGTGGTGTGTCATGGGATGCAATATTTTTAGAAAAACCTTATTTACAATTAGATAATATTATCGAATTAGATTATAACGATTTAAAAAATAAAATAAATAATACTGAAGTTAAACGTAATTTTATACACTGTGGAAGTAACTATTCTATTGAAGATATATTTGGTAAACAAGATGGAAAGAATGCGGAAAGATGTATAAATTTACTTAAAGAATTAATTTAACAGGTGGTGCGGTTTCTTTAATATCATATTTGTCTGTAATGTGACCACCATCTATTGTAGGAATATATGAATATACTTTACTAAAAATTTCGTTACCATAAAATGTTTTTAATACATCTTTCGCATTATTTGGAACATTCACTATTGAATCATAAAAAGAATGTGTTTTTAATGGAAAAATATCGTCTTTTTTATATTTATATTCACCATACTCTGGATATGTTTTATAATGATTCTTCTCAATATTGATAGTACTTTTATAATTTACAATATCAATTATATTGACACCATCATTATATAAATAAGTACCATCTATTATTTTTGTATTAGATGATATTTCATATACATAATAGCCGGTAGGATGATCTAAATTAATATATTTTTTATTTTCATAATATTCTAGATTCTCGGGACCACCTTCTCTTAAAATCATATCTCTACATTTTTCACTTTCAATAAATTTATATTCAGAATTTGTAAATATACTTATAAGTAATTCACGATCAGTTATCATAGAATAAACATCCATATCATTATCATAACCATGATAATATTCTAGACCACCCTTATCTATAAAACCATTATGTCTTATTGTCATAACTAATCCACCCATTCTCATAAAAATAGGAATTTTGTTATTTTGAATGAAGGCAAATAAAATCTTTAATTTTTTATAAAAAATACCTAACATTGTATTTCTCTCTACTAATGCATTTTGATCAAGTGCATTTAATCTTTTATCTAATTCTATGGTCCAATCACTTGATGAACCTCCGTAATAATTATTTTTAGAATAATTAATTTTATATTTCATATATATATGAGATATAAAATTAATTATTCTCAATTTGGTGGAAATATTAAAGAATATTATACATCGCCTGAAATTAAAAATAAGTTAATAAATTTATTAGAAAAAGTACTTATTTTATTTAAAAAGCATAATATTAAATATACAATATCATATGGTACATTATTAGGTGCTATTAGACATAACGAAATGATTCCATGGGACGACGATATAGATATAGATATCGATAACAGTCAGTTGGTGAAACTGTCATCAGATGGTATGAAAACAGATTTAACTAGTATGAATTTAACTTTATTTGAGTATCATCATAATAATTTTGATGATAAGATGCCAATTTTTCTTAAAATTTATGAAAACAGTGGTTCAGAAACAGGTTATAATTGGAAATTTCCATTTATCGATATATTTGTTGTACAATTAGAAGATAATAGATATATTAAAAAATATAAACCGGGAATTTTAAGTGCTAATTATTTTTCTCATCTTGATTATTATACACGAGAACAATATGACAATATAATTGAATATAAATTTGGTAATTTAGTAGTAAATGGAATAAGTAATCCCGAAGAATATTTAGATAGATATTATAAAAACTGGCAAACAATTGCATATACACCCTGTTGGAACCATGAGAAAGAAATAACAAGTCAAAATTGTGGAATTACATTTGATTTAACAGATATGGATAACATAAAGATTATGAGATGATATATTTCATCAAAGTTATATGATTTCTGATAATAAAGAAATCGATAAAGAATTTAATAATTCATTGGTATATTTACCATCATTAGCCAATATGTCAGAAGATGAAATGGATTATTTAGTTCATAAAATTAATTTATTCAATTAATCATATACTGATAATCAAGGAATATAATTTAATAAATTATACTTCTCTAATACAGCGTTTTTATATATTAATAAGTTCTGTTTATGAGCTTACGTGTCATTTAATGTGCCCGAAGGCATTAATTAATATATTTATTTACAATATATTAATTAATCAATTTTTTAATTTTATAACTCATTCTGTGATGTGACGTATAACCATGATTTTGTATTGCATCTATATGCTTTTTTGTCCCATATCCCATATTATTTAATAAATCGTATTTTTCTAATTCTGGATTATCTTCTACTAACTTCTTTATGTATCTATCATGTTCTACTTTTGCAATAATAGATGCCAATGCTATACTTAAATATTTTGTATCGCCTTTAATTATACATTCATGATCTATTTTTTTATCATTATAATGATAATCCTTAAAACATTTACCATCTACTAATATTTTATCTGGTTTAATATTACACCCATTAATTGCATTATGAAATACTTTATAGTTTGCTAGTTGAATACCATATTCGTCTATTTCATTATTGTCAACATAAGATACTGAATATATTACATGTTTAATTGAATTTTCATAAATATACTCTCTTTTTTTAGCACTTAATTTTTTAGAGTCATTAATTATACTTTCTATATTTTCAGGCATACCATCTTTTGGATATAATACTGCTGCCGAATAAATTCTACCGAATAATACACCTCTTGCACATTCATCTACTCCTATTTCTACTTTATCTTTATCTTGATATTTCAACATATTAAATTTAAATATTATTATTTCTATAATTAAACCTGATACGATTTCATTCTAGTAATTCTTTATTAATTATATTTCTATTATTATATAATAACATTTTGATTTCATCTTTTATTTTATTTATCACAATATTATTCTCTTTTATTCCAACATAAGTATTAAATTTATTCATCATCTTTGGAAACTTGTTCCCATTCTCTATCCACTCTTCTATTTTATACTCAAATATACCTTCATTGTCATCTATTAAATTCATTAATTGTTCATCTCTATCTTTACATATCCATTTATTACCATCATATATCATAACATATTTATTCTTTAAATTTGATATATATACATTGTGATTTTCGGGTTTATTTTTATCAAAATGTATTTTCTCTATTAAATGTGGTATACAAAAATTAGAATGTTTCAAACATTTTATTATGTCTTTATCTGTTAAATGACTTCGATCTGTTTTACTGTAACTTAATAACTTTATATTATTTAGGACATTTGTCGTACTTATATTGTTTATTATACCTGCCTTTTTTATTAACTCGTCTATTTGTAGATCTCGTTTTATTAATTCATTGTCTCGTTTTATTAATTCTTTTTTTAATTCTTTATCTCGTTTCGTTAATTCTTTATCTCGTTTCGTTAATTCTTTTTTGAAATTATCATCACGTTTTGTTAATTCTTTTTTGAAATCATTTAATTGTTCATTTTTCTCATTTAATTGTTCATTTTTCTCATTTAATTGTTCATTTAATAAGGTTACTAACTTATTCATAGAATCTTTTACATCATCATCTGTCTTCTTCTCTTTACATGTTTTATAATGCCTATTTAATGATTGTACATGATTATAGATCTTATTACAATACAAACATTTAGTAGTATCATCTATTTTAATTTGCTCGTTTTGGCTCACATAATGCTCATTATGGCTCATTATTTGTTTATTTTTATTTTTATTTAAATATTCCTCAAAAGTCAAACCTTCTAATATGTATTTTTTACATACATCTAAAGTAATATTATTTAATGTATTATTACATATGAATTTACGTCTTAAGTGTACAGTAATCTTTGATTTGTCGTTTGTGCTGTATCCACACCTATAACATTGATAATTTACCATAATTATATACTATAAAAACTATATTATTTTTTGTATTTACTCTTAAAAAACTCTTAAAAAACTCTTATTTATCTCTTAATTATCTCTTAATTATATATATTTTCTCTTAATTATTTATATACATCTAGATATGATATATACTATTTATTTTAAATACATATTTGTAGACCTTATTAGAGATTTCTCTTATAATTTAGGAATCAAGAAATACGAAATATTTAAATATTTTCAAACAGGGGGGGGGGGAATTTTTAAATTTTCAAATTATTTTTCTTTTTTTGAAAA
>ERZ807291.9755-NODE-9755-length-10300-cov-3.216984_pt1 | contig 10300 bp, 3 predicted proteins | sample MGYA00521257_ERZ807291 | MGnify/ENA primary metagenome ERZ807291 (study PRJEB31413, sample SAMN03169783) | marine metagenome | biome: Marine; feature: Water; material: Subsurface seawater | place: North Sea | collected 2011-04-28 | depth 1 m m ... | reverse complement strand
CATTAACTGGTCGATCTTTGTCTCCAGTAGCATCCACAGCAATGTCAATGAGTGGCGGTTCGTCATATACGCCTTTGATGCTCCACGATAGTTGACAGTCGACAGGTCCTGAGTTAATGACTTTCAACATACGATATGCGTCGCCGGTACTCCTCAAGACATCTCCAAAAGCATACTCCGGGGGCGACGTCGTCTTATCCAACCCGACGCACGTGTCAGCCAAAGTTAACGGGGACCCGACGACAGTCGCTTTCGCTCGTATTCGCACCGGATCTAAACCACCGACTTTGCAGCAAATATAGTCTGCATATGACCCGGGCATGTCGTTGTAACAAACAACATCAACGTAAACAGTCCCCCATGGAGGGAGGGAGCCAGAATCTGGTGTCATTACAAACGCTGTTCCGCGACCCTTGATCAAGATTGCTTGGTTCTCAACGCTCTGTGACTTTTTCAGAATATGTTCATGGCCCATTTGCGATCTAAATTGTTCGCTGTTTTCATGCCGATCCCCTAATATTTCCTTGGACTCCCCTGTTTTACCACGCCGCGTCTTCGTCTTAGAACCCGCGGTGCCCATCTTTTTACTTCGGGAAGGGCTGGAAGTTTTCCGCTTGTCTCCAGTCGGTGGCCTTGGGACGGACGCGCCTGATGAGTGAGGGGCAGCCGGATCGTTGCCCGTCTTTCCCATAGCAGACCCAGCAGACTTAGGTGCTTCAACCACGAACATTTTTTGGTGCGCCGGCACTTCTTCTCCAGGATAACCTTCCGCAAAAATTTCATAAGACGTGGGTATATCGCTATAGTTTCTGAGCACCAAACGTAATTTATTGCGCGTCATCAATGGACATTTCTCTCCAAAGTCGAGCGTGGGGACGATCCGAACGTTAGAGGGCTCGTTTCCTTCCTTAGGTGGCGTCTCGTCTTGGTCTTGAATCCCCAAAGGCTCCCCAGGCTTCAACTGGATAGGCTCCGGTGTACTCAATGAATATGCAACTACCAGTCCTTTGGAAACAGTTTTTAACATAAAACCCAAGGGGAAGGGCATTCCCACGACATCACACGCGAACATAACGTCGACAGTTTGCGCAACCTTGGCATTAAATGTTACCAGGATTTCCCGTTCCTCTTTTTCTGATAACAAACCTTCTGCGGGTTCGAAAGTTAGGTCGAAACCATCGAAGATTTTTTCTTGCCCATTCCCAACGACAGCATTCCATTTAAAATCGGCTGGTAGGTTGGACAAATTAGTCAGTAGAAGTGTTCGCGTGACAGGAACCCCGATATAGGTAAAGCCCAAATCAATAGGAGCCCTGGACTCACGCAAAAATACTTTAGGCGATTGCACTTCCGCACGCGCGCGACAATAAGAAGAATCTCCGTTCTCTACTCGCAATTCCAAGGACGCGCGAAGACGCTGTGGTACTTTCCCTGCTGCACACAGAACGGCGACGGTCATTTCTTCATTGGGGCCGATAATGCCTTCGTTTGGATCAAACAGCACCCGGCAGTTGCTGTTTGGATTTTTGAATTTTCGGGGATCCTTGGGGGGAGGATCATCGATGCCAACTTCACCCATAGACCATGCCGCTTGTACATCGGAAAGATTTTTGAACGTCACAGACATTTCGCTTTTGCCGCCTACAGAAAGCAAACCAAAATCGATCTCTGGGTTTAAAATGGTCAATTCTGGACCTACACACTCTGCAGACAGACGAGCAAAAATTCCACTTGGCGGGCCGTGAGCTACCAAACAGGGCAAATCCAGGGAGTAGTACCCCACTCCATACGGCGTAAATTCAATGTTGACGTCTATTGCGTCAGCAGGTTGAATGACACTAAACGGCGGATCAAATTTAAGCTCAAAAGGCAACGGACCCACGGACGCCGTGTTGGGACGGCCACCTACCCAACGAAGCTCTGCTTCCGCGTCTCCCTTGTTGCTTACTGTCACCGAGGTCTTGTAGGTCTTACCCGGTAGCAATGTCCCAGGAAAATTACTAACAGTCGGGTTAATATCTAAATCTGCTTCTTTGCCTGCCCCAACCAAATCTATTGACATACAAGCAACGTCTCTCGCCGCTGTCTCGGGATCAAAATCTTCGCCAAGGTCCCCAGTGACTTCAAAGCCCAATGGGCCATGCGGGTCTACGTCATCCACACTCTTTGGAGGAACACCTTCGACGATCAGAAATGCTTTCACCTTCGACTTTAGAGCCTCATCAGGCGTGAAGGAAACATCGAAATGAACAGTCCCATTAAGAGGCAAGGACCCTACAGAAGGCGTCATATCGAATTCTCCAGCGTTTTCGCCACGAATGTCCCAACGATACCGTAGTTCTATAGGGGTCAGGTTCAGTATACTCAAGTCTTGCACCGCGGTAGCCCCGGGAGTTACAGGGTTAAAAATTACGGCGCTCGGCGCGACAGTATTCGCAGGTGCAAGATCAACTGGTAGCCCTCCTAAGGAAGTAATTTGCACCCCGATGCGGCACCCGGTCCCGGTCAAATTGAACGTCTTGACCTGGCAATTGTCACAGACCATCACGAATTCTCGTGAGATTTCCTTCACGCTTTGGGGTTTGAAGAGGACTTTCAATTCGATCGTCTCACCCGATTCCAGCGAAAACTCAGCAGGAAAGAGCTTGAACGGGGCAATATCAATCATCTCGTCGCCGTATTTGGCCACCAATGGATTTGGCCAATCTTCTTCTGGCAAGCAGCGAAACTTACCTTTCCCGCCGTGATTCGTGCAACGAAATGACACTTCGGACTGGGAGCCAATGAGCGCACAGCCTACATCCAGTGTGCCTGGGATCGACAGCGTTGGAGGCGGACGGAACGCCTCGATGGCTAACTTAAAGCGATTCTGTTCTGTGATGCAAATCATCGCGTCTTGGTAATCTGCCAGCGAATCTGGTAAAAAGCGCACGGTCAGCCGGACGGACATGCCAGGGGCAACGAGGCCATCTTCTCCAGGAAATTCTACCAATGCGATGGCAAAGTGTTCGGACCGCGGCGGTAACAAGCGCAGCCTGCGACTAACGGGGGTAATGTTTCGCAAACTAATGGTCGTTTCATACTCCCCACCAACTTCGTAATCTGTAAACTGAATTTTCTCCGGCTCGCAAACAAACGCCATCTCTTTGACTGGGTATGGAGGTTGCTCAATGGCAGTCCCTAAATCGCCAACTTTGTTTCCCAAGCCGTGTGCGCCCCCGCCTGAAGGGCCGCCGTACTTCTCCTTGTCAAATCGTGGATTTCGCATAAAGTTTAATTTATTCTGCATCCTTTCTAGCAAAATATCGCTAACTTCCTTCTCGCTCGGGTCGACTATCACTTTTTGGACCTTCTGCAACGCTCCTTCCCGTGGCAGCACGTCCTTCGGCGGAGGTGGAGGACGGAGCGAAGCCTTCAAGTCCCGAGCCGCCTTTCGTTCGGCTTCCCGCTTCAACCGAACGGTCGTCTGTTTCACCGATTCTTCACGGCCTTTTAAATTAATGTCACGACGCACTTTCATCGACGACGTGACTTCCATGTAATGCGGAGTACTATTTTCCAAAGTTGATTTTTTGATTTGCGAAGGCGGATTCCTAACACGTTCCACTTCCGCACTAATTTCAGCCAACAAGTCGGAGGCAATGATCAAGTGCCCGCCGAAGGACCCAAGACTTTGCAAATGTTGTTTGTCAATCTCTAAATGCGATTCACCCCGGGGCAATTCGCTCTTTAATAGCAAGCCCGTTGACTCCAACAGGTCCAAACGATCGATTTCATCCATCTCTTTCGCACGTACTCGTGCTTGCTCCAAGTAGCCTCTTAAAGCATCGGCTTCTTTCAATTTACTTCGCAATTCAGCGTCGATGGATTGCACCTTTTTGCGCCCCTCACGAATAGCTTCGCATGCATAGGGCAAGGGCAAGATAGGCGCCACGGGTGCCTCGGGTGTATTGTCCGCCTCGGAAACCGCCGGCGCTTCTACACCTCCATCTTCTTCTCCCTCGTTTAGAGATACCTCCTCCGTGGGGGGTGCGGCAGGCTCCTCTTCCTCCCGTGGCGTGGGCGCGGCGCTAACAGCCGTAGACTCCCCATCTTGGACGGCCTCGCTGGCATCCTCTTCGCCCTTTTCTTCTTTTTCTTCAACTGACCCGCTATTCTCCGCATGTTTCGCGGTGTTTTCTCCCGGTGGCGGTGGGGGCTTGTCTTCGTCGTCCGCCCCCGGCCGATACAAGTCTTGAAAGCATTTTCGAATAATGTGCCCTAAAGAGCCAATGCCCACGAAATCAGCGGTATCGTCTTCGGGGACTTTATACAACTCATTCCCTTCTTCAATGTTTAAAAAATCTAGACTATAATCGTGACCTTCATCGTCTCTGTTGAACACGGCCTCGGGATCATCTGGCATCGTGAGCACCGGTTCCGCCCCTGTTTCCTGGGTGCCGTCTTCGACGACTGGATCCGCCATTGTCTGGCCGCTCCGAGGGAAGAGGTACACGAGTGCAAATACGTGAGAAGCACCGACGGTTTCCAGTCAACACACGCACCCGACTCTAACTACGTCGTCGCCGCCAATCAGCAATCACGCGACTCACCCCGCGCTGCAGAACGGCCGATCAGATGCTGCTGACAAAACCACCCCAACGTGTCAACGTGCCAACGTACGTACGATTGAAAGGAAGCAAGAAAGAACGGATCATCTGATCGCATACATACCATGTGAACATAGGTTGTAAGTAACAAGAAGGGAGGGAGATGATGATCATGTAATGTAACGGGTCTAGCTAGCTACCTCCTCTACCTACCCCTACTACCTAGCAACTAGCAACTGACAGAAATTTCTAGGTAGGTACGTACGTGTATACGTGTACGTGTCCCATGTCCTATGTAGAGGGTAGGGGACGGTAGGTAATGAAGTACGTATGTTCGTATTCTATCGATCCACCGTCCTTGCCTTCCTTCCTTCCATCTTGATGAGCGAAATAACTGAAAAACAAACCGAACACCGTGTAGCATCGATTACCTCTGGTCCACAAGGTCATAGCAGCATTCAAACACAACGGTTTTTTCAACTTGTAGAAGACACTCGTTAGACTACCGTAGTTTGTAGTACTGTATGGTCTATGGACCGCGTCATCAATCAAGTACATGGACACATGGCCAGTTTGAACATATTTCAGATGTTGGATAGGATAGGTATGTAGGTATTCATACGTAATAACGTAATAGCACGGTAGGAACAAAAACACGTTCTCTCTGCTGAAGTCATGCGAACGAAAAGGAAAGGGAAGGGCCCATTTGAAAGACGACGTCGTCTTGCTAGGTTGGAGGTGTTGATAGAGTGACATAGAAAATATTAGTACGAATATTGATATTCTACACCTTTTAAATGAATCGAAAGTCTAGAATAGTAGAATACTAGAATATTCTCGTATTACTATTCGAATTGAATTTAAAAATCCACGACCAACCACCAACCACCAACCATCACCATCAACCATCCATCAACCATCCATCCATCCATCCATCCATCCATTCATGTGATTCGATGCTGTGCTTCGTAAGTTACTTACACACACTTACAACACATGCATGGTAGACTCACTCCATCCTGTTGATCACCATCCAAGGAGAACACAGCAGAGGTCCCTCCGCCAGCGCATGTACAACATAGTTCTGCTTCCTCACATAGACTACCAGAAACTATATAGACATAGCGCATGTCGATGCTATCCGAGATGAATCTCTCCATCTCTCCATGCATTCTAAATCGATGAAATAATGGATAACATGGGTGTGTAGTAAGTACATCGATCGATTTTAAACCATGACCATGATGATATGAAGGGCATGTATGTATTTATTTGATCAAATCATTTGTCTCTGGTAGACTCGTCTTTTCTATGATGAGCTCGTGGAAGCGGCCAAGTGTATTATTAGATTGGGACGTGTGGACCCCTCCGTTGGTGGGTGGGTACCAACTCCTATGTCTACCCGCCAGGTTTGAGTAATGTTTTCTTCTCGATCGTAGTGGTCCACCGAGGTTGCACGCACGCCCTTCTCTTCCGCATATCGCCGAGAGAGAGAGAGAGAGAGAGAGAGATAAGACATAGCCGGAGCCACTCTTGGACCTCAGCTGTTTGTTTTTTGTCTACATTAGTGGGGAAAACATAGTTTTCAAAGTGCCCCGCTACACGTGTTTTGCTCGCTCTTGTTGTAGTATATTCCCTCTACGGTCTCCAACGCACCGTGCTACTGTTACGTAACTCTCACATTTTTGTCGAATCATGTCCGTCACCCCTGAGGATGTGATGGCGTTTACCAAGCCCACGGAGAGATTCCTGTGCCCGCTGAGTGCCAATATTTATGGACTGGACTTCTTATCGTTCACCATTGAAGACTATGACACGAAGCGGGTGATTTTCGAAGTGAACAAAGAAAACATCGAACTCCCGGCTGGGTTTGACTTTTCGATGTTGGACGAGAACTCGTACAGACAAATCAAATACGATTTTAGTGCCGACGTGCTTCGGTTACCACGCATCAGTACCGTCCTGACGTTTTCTGTCGGTCCCCAACCCGTGGAAAAATTCAAAATGATCGAGCGCCATTACTTTCGAAACCGATTGGTGAAGAATTTTGAATTCGATTTCGGATTTTGCATACCGAACAGCAGGAACACCTGGAACGCAGTGTACGACGTCCCAGCACTGGACGAGGATTTAGTGGCGGAAATGATGGCAAACCCGTACGAAACGAAATCAGATAGCTTCTACTTTGTCCAGGACAAACTGGTCATGCACAACAAAGCCGAGTATAGGTACACCAGTCATTCAATCGAGGCGCAAGGGAAGGCAAACTCGGAAAACATCGATTGGTCCCAAGCGGGTGCAAAGCAATCGGACGATTATGATGCGGGAGCGAAACGAGGCGGTGACTCAGACAGTAGCGACGACGAGGATGGACGCAAGTTCTCGTACAAGTGAGAGGCTGTTCCCCCGTAGGCGATGGAACGGGGTGGATGGTGGAAGGTAGGGTTCTGGTCTAAATGCACTTCTAACCACATGTGACTGGCGTGTGGTTAGCATGTCCGCCTAGGTATGCTGCCCTGCCCGTGCCATATATTGTATGTGCGTTATGTGAGGGCGATCACCCACCCTTCCGTTGTTATTGCACACAGAGCAAACAAAGAGAGGTTCAGTTTCGAGTAGAAAGAGAATGGTTGTATGATCTCATCCGTTTCAATAAATGCTACTATGACCTGTTTCCCCGATGGACGCGTGCAAGAGTAACTTAAACCACACGGTCGGTATCTGAAGACAAGCTGACGCACAAACGTACCCGTGAATGGTATATTGGCTGTTATTTACGTTACTGTATATAAAAAAAAGTTGTCTACAGTACTTGGAATTGTAGTAATATCAGGGGGCAAAGTTATAGAGTACTAGGGATCCCTAGTACAGCGCAGTACCGCCGGTACGGCTTTTACCGCGGTACCGGTAGTACAAGGTACCACCGATCTTGCGGTACCTGGTACCGTACCCTATTTAATGAATAACAATGTTCGCACATGAAACTTATTGTATTCTGTAAATACTAGGCGCAGGCCCACCCACGCCCGCTCTTTTCTGCCTACCCTCTTCATCTTTGTACACATCCTTCAACCCTTTTTTCTCTTGTCTTCTGGCTTGGCGAGCGAGTTGCACGGCCTTTTTCCGAGCCTTCTTCTCTTCCTTGGTCTCCTTTCTATTCCTGCGGGCACCGAGATTAACTCGTCGTTGCGCCTCTTCGTCGTCGTCTTCTTCTTCCACCTCCCCCTCCTCCTCTAATATGGGCATACCCGTCTTGCGTGACAGACTGATCTGCTTCGGAATTCCATACGCGGGGCGTGCTCGACCGTCCGGAAGTTCGTACGAGGATAGCGAGCTGCTATCACAATTATCGCCGCCACGCTTGCCTTTCTGCCATCGTTTCATCGAAGGGTCTTTCAGCACTTTGGGGTGGTTTTCCAAATTACTGTACGTACTAGTGATTGATTCGACGTCCCACTTATGCATGAACCGCCTCGGCAATGGCCTCTCCAAGTCTGTGCCTAACAAAATTTCGCTCTTTCCCGATGTACTTTTAGCCACTTTCGCCACCGCTAGCTTAAGAGCATCCATATTTCCGTCCAACTCTTCTTCTTGTTGCTTTTCAACGGCCGCCATGATGATTGCAATGTCTTTCGCCTTCGTGCCTTTGGCGACGCGTTCCTCAATCAGCGTGGGCGCCTCATCTTCATCCTCCGAGTCCGAACCTCGAATGTCATGCGGAACCTTCTTCAACGCTTCTTTCTCCAAATAAGCATCCATAATGGCATCAAAAGCACTGCCGTCCTCCATGTCCATTCCGCCCTCTTGCTCTGCATACCCTTCTACGCCGATTTGCTCTTCCAGGTCCCCAATGTTCTCCTCGTTGTAATCGTTTTCTAAAAACTTTTCAAAATCTACGTCAGTTGGTTCAAGTGTTCTGCCACCGCCACGCGCAGAAGTTGTGTGCATGTCATCCTCTTCGTAATCCGAAAATTCTTCGCCTTCCTCGTCGTCCTCGTCACCCCCGCCTTCAGCATCGCTGTATATTCCTTCAGCTTGGCGCATCAGGCGTTGCACATGCGCATCGAAATCGAAGACTTGATCAGCCTGGTCTTTGGGGGTCTCTCCAGCTTGAAGAATAAAGTCGTCGTCCAGCTCCTCCCATAGCTCGAATTCTACGTCACCTTGCTCACCTAGGCATTCGGCCAAGTCGGGGGCCATATTCTCCGTACTCAAGGCGATTGCATCGACTACCGGCATGATTTCCTCCGCCGCCGTGATGCTGGTTTCAACGCTTGGGGGCACGACGGCGGCAGAGGCGTTCACGACCGAACCGTCAGTCGCAACAAAAGTTCCTTCGCCCATTGTTTTTGTATGTTGGTTATAATCGTAGCCATCTTTTGCTACGCCAAACTCGTTCACGTCCTCGAGCACTATAGGACGCCTTCGTAGCACTATGTTTCCGTCCTCGTCCTTCTCTTCGCGGAACAGTTGGTCAAGCTCTTCGCCACCCGCATTCTCGAGCTCCTCGCGCTTCATCTTTTCGTACGCATTTCGAGCCTCCATGTCGACCCTGGACTGAAGCTCCTCCAAAAATTCCTCAGTGTCAGGATTCTCTGTTTGCGGCCGAAGAACAAACTTTGAAGCCCCGGGAACGTCGAACAAAGGGTCGTGGTGCGACCTGTGCATCAGTGCGAACCGGTGCGCATTTTTCTTGTCGAAGCGCTTCGACTTATTCTTCTTATGTTTGCTACTCATACTGCGCAGACTTTGAGGCAATGGAGGTGGTCAAAAACAAGATTGGGCGGTTCGATTTGTACCAAGAATACATCGCACGACGCAAGCATCCCCCTGGGACTCCCGTAGAAGCACATCGCGACCACGGCACCACCACGCCCACCGGGAACATCATCCGTTGTGGCGTTGTGACGTAGCGTTGCATTGTGGCGCTCGATTGTTTTGTTTTTATTTATTCTTTGGCATTGTGCGAAAGAGCGAAAGATGAATGGATCGATGTTACTGCCCTGTTATAATGTTATAATACATACAGCACTTGCTCCTTGTACTCTCTCTCCCGAAGTAAAGTCATCCGCAGTCATCCGTACGTACATACATCTGAATCAGTACAGTAATCCGTATACTTTCGAACAAAGCAGGAGAAGACACTGACTGAGATCGTCTCATTTGATAATTTGTGGTTGCATCAACTGGTGATGATGTACGCAAGGAAAGAGAAACATGTCTGTACTCCTATGTATGAATTCCTTAATACAAATCATCATTTGATAGATCGCCATTCGGAATATTGGAATATTCATGTGATCGAATCCCGAAGGGTCGAAGGGTCGATCGAAGGAAGGGTACGGTGGGTGGTACGGTGCCTAATTAATCCGAGGAATCGATGTGACAGAGTACACAACGATATGGGTTCAAGCTACAAATGTATCTTGCGTGCTTGTTGACTCCCAAGGATCCAGTTGGTAGACGATTGATTTTTAGGCCAGGCCTTTCATACTTCCTTGCTGCCCGTGATATCGGCGGTCATGGCGCACCCGGCGAACTCTGCGAACCAGACAACGCTGTCCATACCAAACAATTTGCGGGAAAAACTAACCGCCTCCTTGTTCAGGGAACTTGACGAGGAGTATCAGAAGATATTGTCATTTAAAGCCTCAGAATTGACCAGACTAAAAGTGGTGCGGACACGACACATAGAAAGCAGCCGTAGCAAA
>ERZ807291.9751-NODE-9751-length-10301-cov-6.561390_pt1 | contig 10301 bp, 10 predicted proteins | sample MGYA00521257_ERZ807291 | MGnify/ENA primary metagenome ERZ807291 (study PRJEB31413, sample SAMN03169783) | marine metagenome | biome: Marine; feature: Water; material: Subsurface seawater | place: North Sea | collected 2011-04-28 | depth 1 m m ... | reverse complement strand
AAGAAAAATATGATCTTGCAGCATCTTTTCAAAAAACAATCGAAGAAATACTATACAAAAAAAGTAAAATTGCTTTTGAAGAATTTAAGAAAATGAACACGGTAGATAAGAATAAATTTGTTGTTGCAGGTGGCGTTGCTGCAAATAAAAAAATTCGAGAAGTTCTCACTAATCTTTGTTTAGAAGAAAAGTTTGAAGCAATATTTCCACCTATTAATTTATGTGGAGATAATGCAGCAATGATTGCAATGGTTGGATTAGAAAAATTTAAATTAAAACAGTTTAGTGATTTAAACTTTTCTGCAAAACCTAGATGGCCGTTGGATGCAGATGCTGCTTTTTTAAAGGGTGCTGGTGTAAAACTATAAAGTAGAATTTATAATATTTTAAATTTGTTATAAAAAAATATGTATTTAAAAAAAAAATTAAACGTATATTGTTATTTTTATAAATGAATTTTGAAATAAAAATCATAGATAATTTTTTTGACATTAGTGATTTTAACCTTGTAAATAACGTTAAATTAGACGAAATAGAAAGTAATAAGCTTAAAGTTTATCATAATACGATTGATAAAAAAAATGTTGTCCAACAAAGCTGTATTGATGAAAACTTAATAGAGTTTATACATAAAAAATATCACCAAAAAGTATTTGAAATTTTAAAAGAACTAAATCTTGGTAAATCTAAACTTTATGATTATACAGATTTGACCATTATCAAGACAGGAAAAAATTGTAAATTTCCAATTCATGACGACACACCAAACAAATTACTAAGTGGAGTAATATATTTAAATCCAGAAATAAATGCAGGCACAATGTTTTATAAAAATAAAAAAGGTGATAATAAAAAAACTATTCCATGGGAAAAAAATCGTGCAGTTTTTTTTTCAAGAAAAGAGAGAGAAACTTGGCACTCATATGAAGGGGATGGAAAGTCTAATAGAATTGCTCTGATATATAATTTAATGACTAATAATATTAGAGATGTTTATAAGGTAGAAAAAAAAAATTATTTTCTAGGTAATTTTCGTTATAAAATTAATCCTTACATATTTGAATACTTTAAAACTACCATTTAAATGATTAAAAAAATTTCCTATTTTTTTTATAAAATATTATTAACTTTAGATAAAATTTTTCAATTAATAACTAAAAGAAGTATTTTAAATTGGTTTAAAGATTTTTTTCAAAAAGATTCGTACAAGAAAATATCCATTCTTAATAAAGAAGTTAATTTTTTTATACCTAATCAACTTACAGATTGGAGAATTGAAACTTTTTTTACAAAAGAACCAGAAACATTAGAGTGGATTGATAGTTTTGAAAAAAAAGACAAAATAATATTTTGGGATATTGGTGCAAATATTGGCCTCTATTCAATTTATAGTGTTTTAAGAAATAAAAATGTGTCTACGATTTCTTTTGAACCATCAACATCTAACTTGAGAGTTCTAAGTAGAAATATTTCAATAAACAATTTAGAAAATAAAATAAAAATATTATCAGTACCCTTAAGTAATAAGGAAAATCAATTTCTAACTATGAATGAGGGTGATTTTATTGAGGGAGGGGCGCTCAATACTTTTGGAGAAAATTACGATTTTGCAGGAGAATTATTTGACACTAAAATGAAATATAAAATACTAGGAACTACAATAAAAAATCTACTGGATAACAGTGTTTTGGAAATTCCTAATTATATAAAAATTGATGTAGATGGTATTGAACATTTAATTTTAGAAGGTGCAGGCGAATATCTTAAAGATAAAAAGATAAAAAGTTTATCGATTGAAATCAATGAAAACTTTAAAGAGCAATATAACAAAGTAATTGAAATTATGGATCAAAATGAATTCAAACTACTACATAAAAAACATAATGATGAAATGTTTAATAACAGTAAAAAATTTTCTAAAGTCTTTAATTATGTATTTATAAGGTAATTGTAATCAATATAAGCAATACAAAATTATAATGGGTCAAAATAAAATTTTATCTAATCATTTTCTTATAATCATTTTAATAAGTTCAGTAATTTATTCTTTATGGTCAGTCAAATTACTAAATGATTTTCCCTGGAGATACGTCTTTACTGACTGGATAATTAATTATGAAGGTGGGTATATTAGAAGAGGTTTATTAGGCGAGATATCAATTAACTTGTCAAATTTTTTAGATTTAAACATCAAATATGTTTTTCTTTTAATCCATTTATTTATTTATTTATTATTTCATTTGATTTTTTATAAGTTCTTTATAACTTTCAAAAAAAATTATGTATTTTATTTATTATGTTTTTCACCTTTGGTTTTTTTATATCCAATTGCTACATTTGAGGCTTTCGCAAGAAAAGAAATATTTTATATAACTTTTTTTCTAATAAATTGTTACTTATTAATAAAAATTAACAACCGAAATATTGTTTTTTTTTCAACTAACTTATTAGTTATTTTATCTTATCTTATCCATGAATCTGCATTATTTTTTCTTATCTTTTTTTATTTTAGCTATTTGATTTTTTTAAAAAAAAATGATTATAAAATAAAGCTTAGTGAAATTGGTTTTATACTTATTGTTTATTTAATTTTACTCTCACTGTTGTTTATACCTGTAACAGATGAAAAATTGTTAGAGATGATTTATTTAGTAAATCAAAATTTTTTTGAATTAACTAGATGGTCAGGTGCAATTGCTTGGTTACAAAATGATCCATCAGTTGCATTTTTATTTTTAAAATATAACCACATAAGTATTAAATATATATTTCAAAATATTTTATACTTACATTTTTTAATAATATTTTTTTATTTACTTTATATAAATAATTTTTTTAAGTCTGGTAAATATTTTTTTGCATTAATAGTTTTATCTTTTATTAGCCCATTAATATTATTTATAGTGTGGAATGATTGGGGGAGGCTTGTATACATTATTTATAACTTCTGTTTAATTTTAACATTTTACTGCTTGCATGATGATAAGGAGGTGTTTGTAAAAATTGATAAATTACCAATAATTAATAATTTAAATTATAAATTTAAATTATTTTTTGCAGCTTCTTATATTGGTCTGTGGACTCCTAAAATTTTCTTTTATGATGATGTAGGGTTATTTCCCTTAACAGATCTTATTTCTGATTTAATTAAATATTCTATAAAATATGGTGCTCTGTTATTTTAGATAAACTAAAGTTTTTTTTCAAAAAAAGTGAGTGCTTTTTTTATTCCATCATCAAATTTGGTTGAATATTTAAATCCTAATTTGTGTTGCTTAGTTACATCACCTCCTCTAGCAAAAACACCTTCGGGTTTAGTTGATGTACCTTCAATTTTAGGATTAAAACCTATGATATCACAGGTTTTTTTTGCAAACTCAATAAAGCTGGTTAACTTACCTGTTGATAAATTCACAGCTGAACCATCATTAATTTTATCCATAGTCTTATAAACACCCTCTATACAGTCATCTATGTAAATGAAATCTCTTGATTGATTTCCACTTCCCCAAACATTAATTAATTTACTATTTTTATTTATTAATATTCTTTTACAAATACTGGGGAATGGATAATTTAAATCTTGATCTTCCCCATATCCTGAAAATGGACGATAACATATAGACTTAATCCCATATTTTTGAAACGCTATCTGGCCTAAGTATTCACATGTAAGTTTAGCCCAACCATATGTCATATCTGGCATTCCTATATTTTTTTCAAATGAAATATCTTCTTCCTTCAGCAATCTATTGTTATCATGTCTTTGAAGTTCTATTGGATAACAAGCAGATGAACTGAAGCTAACAACTTTTTCAGGTTTTGCTTTACTGCACCACTGCCAAAAATGGCTATCAATTGATAAGTCTTCAGCAACTATTAAAGGGTTATTTTCAATAATTTCTCTTCCACCTACCATTGCAGCAAGATGAAATACATAGTCAAATTTTTGATCTAAATTTTTAGTAAACCAAGCTCTACAATCTACTTTATGAAAAGTAAAGTTTTTGTAATCTTTAGGGTTATATAAGGGCCAACCTTGATCTGGATTTATACCACCTGTTAATGGTGCAATATTATCAACTGCTACCACGTCATATCCTTTTTCAAGCATAAACCCAACTAATCTTCTTCCAACAAAACCAGCCGCACCAGTTACTAATATTCTTTTACTCATTCTATTATTTAAAATGTGCTTGGTATCTCAAAAATGCTAGTCTAGATCTTTCAGGAATATAAGAATTAATATTGTTAATATTTTTTTTAAGATCTTTAACTAAATTTAAATTATTTTCATAACCAATAAATTCTTTCAACATATCTTTGGTTAGATCATGTTCATTTCTTTTTTGAAAAACTGATGCTTTGTTATAGACAACTTTAAATCCTTTGGAGAGAACGTAATACGATGCCCAGATATCATCCATACGACCAATATGTGGAAATAAAAAATAGTGAGGTAAAACTTTTTTTGAAATAAATGTATTTTGTGAATTAAAAGGAGACACCTTGTTTGAAGATAAGGGAAAATATTTTTCTTTAAATTTGCAAATTGGATGATGTTCCATTCTGCAAATGGCATCAATATCAGGATCTCCATTCCAAAAATCAGCTTGAATATCTGCTTTGATTATTTTTATTTGTTTTTTTGCATCTTTACGTTTGTCTAATATCTGAATAGGGAAACCTCGATGCCATAAATTTTTATGATTTGTGACAGAAATTGGATCAAAAGCGGGTGCGTTTGTTTTATAAAAATTTGTTTTAGTTTTTTTATCTATTAATAATTTTTTACCCCAATCTTTATAAGGAATATTATCATCATCAACTACCGCAACAATATCTGCTCCATTTTTCCAGGCATAAAGAATACCAAAGTTTCTTCTTTGTATACAATTCCATCCAATTAAATCAGAAAGTTTTTTATCAATATTTTCCTGTTTTTTTGGAGATAAATAAATTCCGTTTTTTAGTTTATAGTTTTTAGGAGTTTTTTTGTCTCCCACAATAACTAACTGCCAATCTTTCATTACATCAAATTTTTTAACAGCCAATGTTGGCTTATTTATAGAAGTACAAACAATAAATTTTTTTAATTTTTTCATTTTATTATTATGGTTGTGATAATTGCCTTATAGATCATAAATATCTAAAGAAAACCCTTAAGTAAGATATGTAGCTATCTGCAGTGATAGAAGAGCTACCTTCTACTCTTTTTTTCCATTTTGCAGGTAAAGTAATAACTTTAAATCCTTTTTTCATAGGAGCTAATAAAGTTTCTAAAGCAAAACCATGTCTCAATTCTTTAATCCTATGATTTTTTAAGGCATTTTTTGGATATACTCTATAAGCAAAAGTAAAATCTAAAATATTATAATTAAAAAAAATTTTAAGTAGTTTTTGGAAAGTAAAGTTAGCTAAAAACTTTATAACACCGTAGTCACTAAATCCTTTATTACTTATCCATCTATCTGCAGAAACTATGCTTTTATTATTTTTTGAACTAACATTTATCATATTTTTTAATTCGTAGGGGTTTGTTTCCATATCTGATGCCATTAATGCTATATGTTTTTTTGTAGCTTTTATAATACCAAGATCAATTGCTCCACCAACAAAAGGTTTTATCTGCTTAAAACATTTAAAATTTTTATATTTTTTTTTTAAAGAGTTAATTTCATCTTTTACTGAATTTTTAGTTAATTTTTCTGAATAAATAACTATGAACTCCTTATCAACTTTTATTTTATTTATAATCAATAAGGTCTTTTTTAAAGAGTTGATTTCATTTAAAATAGGGAGAATAATGGAAATTGAATAATTCATTAGATTTAGTGATATATTACATATTTTGCTTATATAGTTAATTACTTTATTAAGATTTTAATGAATAATTATTGTGTTTGTTCAGCGAAACTTAAGTAAAATTATAAAAATTATATTTTATGAAAAAATTTTTAAAAAATGAACTTTTTTTATTCATTTTATTATTTATTATTTTAATTTCTACAACTATTTTTCAAAGCATACATCAAGATTATACTTCTATTATTGATTTTGATTTAACTGTTATTCATAATTCTTTACAATTGGTTTCTAATCAATACCCAGATTTTCAAGATCTGACCTCCTACTCTCATTTTCTTACTTATGGTCTACTTTATAAAGTTTTTTCTTTTTTTGATCATAGTTTAATTACAAACATTACTTTACTTGTGAGGCTTGATAATCCAGAATTAGCTTTACAAAAATTGTATATTGTTTCGAGAATAGCTAATTCCATAATCCATTTTGTGGCAGTTATTTTTATTTATAAAATATTGAGTATTTTTAATATTGATAAGTATTATAAAATTCTTACGATTTTTTTTATAATTATTTCAGAAACTTTTTTAGCAAATTTTATAATCTTAAGAACAGACATTGTTGCTGTTTGTTATTTTCTTATATCTGCTTATTTTTTATTAGACTTCATTAACAATCCAAAATTTATCAATCTTTTTTTGGTTAGCTTATTCATGATTCTTTCATTACTAGCTAAAGTACAAATAATTTTTCTATATATGTTTTTATTTTTCTTTTTTATATTTTATAGCTCTTATGAAAAAAGAAATGAAATTTCTGAAAATAATTTTTTATTATTTAAAATTACAAAAGTAAATTTAAATTATTTCTTATTATTTTTAATTTTACTTTATTTCATTTTTCAAATTTATTTGAATAATTTTGTAAATTCATCAACAGGAGTGGGGTACTTTGACTTTATTTGTTTTGGTGCCTATTTTTTAATTATGTATCTGACAGTTTTTTATATAAGTAAAGTTAAAAATATTTCTAATAAATATCTGTACAATATTTTTACTATTATTATTTCACTTTCCATATTTCATGTATGTTTATTAAAATTATTTAGTATTTATGACTTAATCAAAATTGATTTTAGAATTATTTTTAGTCTGACAAATCCATTTTATTTTCTTAAAATTTATTCACCATTTCTAGACAAGGGAATGTCTTCAAATTTAGTTTATGAAATGTTTGCTCTTTTGATTAGAGATTTTAATTTTAATTTAATTTATTCTTTTATTTTACTATTTATAACAATAGTTTGTTTTTATAAAATATTCCTTAACAACAAAGATAAGGGGTTTAATCATAATTTTATTTATATATTTTTATTAATGCTGATGACTTTATTTTTATCGGCAATTACAAATTTTAGATACAACGTTTCTTATAATATATATTTTATTCCAATTTTTTTTCTTTTAATAGCCATCTTCTTTCAATCGATTCAAAAAAAAAGTAGGCTTATTTTCTCTACAATCATTTCGATCTTTATTATTTTTAATTTTTTTAAAAATTTAGGCACTTATCAGAATTATATTTATCAACCATCTAATCTTCATTATGTATGTATCAATAAATCTACTAGAGATTTCTATTATCATTGGGCAAGAAATTTTAATGAAGTTTTTTTTAAAAAAATTTGCTTAAACAATAATTTGTTATTTAAATAAGTTACATTATTTAGAAATTAGAGTATTAATTTAAATAGAATCAATGGACAATAAAACTTTTTCACGCCAAATAAAAAATCAAAAAAAACATTGGTGGTTTCAAGCTCGTAAAAAAATAATAGACCAAATAATTTCTAGTATAAATTTAAAAAAAAGAAATAATATTTTAGATTTTGGAGCTGGTAGTGGTGTTAATTTGGATATGTTAAGTAAATATGGTCTAGTAGATATTCATGAAAAAAATAAATATGCAAGAGCCATTATTAAAAAAGAAAAAAAAATTAAAAATTTATATTCAACACTTAAAATAAAAAAAAAATCTTATGACTTAATTTTATTGGCTGATGTAATAGAACACGTAAAGCAACCTAAAGTACTATTGAAAGATTTAAAAAAATTTCTAAAAAAAGATGGGTATATTTTAATTACTGTTCCTGCTTATCAATTTTTATTTAGTAAAAAAGATAAGGTATTAGGACATTACAGAAGGTATAATAAAGAACTTCTTAAAACAGAATTAAGTGGTTTTAAAGTGGAAAATATTTCTTACTTTAATACATTTTTATGCATACCAATTATAATAATGACAATGCTAAATAAATTTTTAAAAAGAGATTATATAAAACAAGTAGAGACAACCCCAAACTTCATATTAAATAAATTGTGCTACATCATATTCGCATCAGAGAAATATTTTATAAAATATTTTAACCTGCCATTTGGTATTTCAATTTATGTTTTAGCTAAAAATGATTAAGTCTGTTTCTATAATTTATCCTGTTTATAATGAAGAAAAAAGATTAAGAAAAACTTTTCTAGATATAATAAAATTTGAAAAATCAAATAAATTTTTGAAAAAAGAATATATTTTTGTTAACGATGGTAGTTCAGATCGTACCTTATCAGTAATCAAGAAAGAATTTAAGAACAATAAAAATATTAAAGTTAAATTAATAAGCTATAATAAAAATATGGGCAAAGGATATGCTCTCAAAAGAGGTGTGCAAATTGCAAAGAATGATTGGGTTCTTACAACTGATGCAGATTGTTCTGTGTCTAATTTTCAATTAATAAAATGGATTCAAAAAAAATATTTAGATCAAAATAATCTTATTTACTTTGGTTCAAGGAACCTCCCTTTATCAATTGTAAAAAAAAAAACTTTAAGAAAGATTGTTGGTATTATATTTAAATTTGCAATTAGATTTTTTTTTAACATAAAAATTTCTGATACTCAATGTGGATTTAAATTATATAAATTAAATACAGCAAGAAATATTTTTAGAAAGATTTCAATACATGATTATATGCATGATATTGAAATATGCGTAATTGCAAAAAAATTAAATATAAAAATTAAAGATTTACCTCTTAGGTGGACTCATGTAGATCAAAGCAAAATTAATTTTATCCAAGATTTTTTTAATGTAGCTTTTAGCCTTATAAAAATATCAAGAATTAACCATTGAACAAACAACTAACAGAAGAATATTTATTGCTTATAGACTGCTTTATTTACCGATTTTTCATAAAATTCTTAAATAACTCTTCTCCTAAAATTTTATTTCCATTTTTATTTAAGTGTCCACCGTCTATAAAATAACTTGTTTTTTTGAAATTTAATTCTTTAAAAAAATCTAATGGAATAAAACCATTTTTTTTTGAAATATTTATCCATTCATTATTTGGATAAATATGACCATCTTTGCACGCATCAAAAATATATAAATCTATATCGGGAAATAAGTTTTTTAATTTAAAAAAAATAGTTTCGGTTGTTGAAATTGAATTCTTTTTGTATTTATTTAAATTATCTTGATTTTTAACTATGTCTTCTGCAGATTTTATATCGAAAATAAGACTATAAAATATAGATTGAACAAGAACCACAATCCAGTCAACTCGGTTTACAATTCGAATATTTTCATAAATAAAGGATCTATAAATATATTTTAAGTAACCATCATAATACTTGATTTTATTATTTACTAAATATGGACGTCTAACGTATTGAGTACGAATAATACCATCACTTTCCCACTCAAATGAATTGTTGTAAAAATCATTTGTTGAACATAACTGCAAAATTACAAAATCTGGATTATAATTTTCTAATATTTCTTTTGCCAATAAATATTGTTGAAAATTACCATAACCTGCTGACCCTATTGCCTCTACATAAATCTTTTTATTTGATTTAATTTCAAGTTTTTGGGCAAAATATGAAAACCATGTTTCATCATTACTTGCATAAGGGCCATTAGTCATTGAATCACCAATGGCTAAAATTTTTATTTCTGTATCTTTTTCATTTCCATAAAATCTAGAGCCTCTTTCGTTAGTTTGAAAATTTACTAAATATTTGTTACCTAATAAATCTTTAACATTAAATTTAAGATCTAAATTTTTAATTAATCTCCAGCCTACCAAATCATCTTTTTTATTTAATGCGGGTGCTGTTGTTCTAACAAAATATTCTGCACACAATAGCAATACAAAAAGTAATATGAAAAAGACTATTAAATAGTATTTAATTTTTGAGTGCATTTTAAAAAATTTTTTCTGTAACCAAAACATAAACACTTTTTAATAAAAGTAAATGTGAGGTAAGTTGTGGGATACATGTTTTGTAGAAATAGTATATTATAAAAGTATTATATTTAAAAAAGTAAGTAAACAATGGAGATTAGTTTAGATGAACTACTGGTTAATGAAATCTGAGCCTAATGTTTGGTCAATTGATCAACAAAAAAAAGCTGGCGCTAAGGGTGCTCCTTGGGA
>ERZ807291.9749-NODE-9749-length-10303-cov-7.467018_pt1 | contig 10303 bp, 7 predicted proteins | sample MGYA00521257_ERZ807291 | MGnify/ENA primary metagenome ERZ807291 (study PRJEB31413, sample SAMN03169783) | marine metagenome | biome: Marine; feature: Water; material: Subsurface seawater | place: North Sea | collected 2011-04-28 | depth 1 m m ... | reverse complement strand
AGTGGATTGGGAGTTGAAACAGATAGTCGTTTTTGTATGCGTTTTTCGACAAAAACTTTCAAAGATTGGAGGACGCGAAGTCCTGTTCTTGGTGCAAGAATAAAGGTCCGATCACCAGAGCCACCGCCGGAAAGAAAGTTTCGTAGAAAGAACTTCTAATTCATCTTCCGACTTGACCTAAGATAATACTTGATTAGTGTTTGAGTTTTTACTTATGAGCATTGAAATAAAACTTCGTAAAGGCGAACCAATGGATCGAGCGATTCGTCGTTTGAAAAAGCGACTTGATCGCGAAGGAACAATTCGTGATGTGCGAGAAAAGCGTTACTTTCTTAAACGTTCCGACAAAAAAAGGGAAGCTCGGAAAGTTGCTGCATTTACTCAAATGCTTCGTACTCGATACGAAAAAATGTAACATTGCTGCCCATTCGGGTAATGAGTTAAATAAGTTTGGTTTGGGCTAGCCGTTTTTTAATATGTCCCAAATAAAGATTAACAGTAAACCATGTCTGAGGACAAAATGGAAATTGTTCGATCGTGAAAAATCGTCATCTTTTGAGTATTATAATCTATGCGAAGAAATGGTTGCCGTTGGCGAGTTTCTTCTTGCCCATGATGTTGCCAAAACTGGTCTAAGATATCACAAAAACGACAGGAAACTTTGTCAACGAGCAGCCCATGCTTTGTGTAAAGCTGGATCACCTAAAACTGCCTCCAGAATGCTAGAGGAACTAGTCGCTAGCGGAGACCGAGGGGTCGAAACTCAAAGCCTGCTGGCTAGTGCATATAAAGATTTGTGGGAATATTCAACCGATCAAGATTCAAAAAAGAAGTATGCTGAATTAGCTATTGCTCGTTATGGTGAAGGATTTTTCACTAACAGCTTCGATAATCTGAGAACAAGTCAACGCAAGGAACTGGAGACACAGTATTATCCCTGTATTAATATTTCTTTTATGTATTTCTTCTCCGATGAAATAGAAACAGCGAAAGAATATGCTGAAAAAGCAAAAAAGATTTGTGAAAAGCTGAAGAGTGATGGGAAGAATGAATATTGGGTCCAGGCGACAGAAGCAGAAGCACTTTTGGTGCTAGGTGAAATTAAAGATTCGGTAATATCCTATGCTGAGGCTGTTTCATTGCCAGATGTGCAACCATCTTGGATATCTAGCACGAGAAAACAGGCATTCCAAATCGCAGGGCAATATGAAGATGATCAAATTCTTGCTCAAATAAAGACTGCATTTCCAACACTTGGCATTGTGGCTTTTTCTGGGCATGTTTTGGATCAGCCTGGATCAGATCCAAGGTTTCCCCCTGAAGCAGAGGGAACAGCCAAGAACGAGATTGTAAAAGCATTAGAGGATATGAATGCAAGTTGTGGTTATAGTTCAGCTGCTTGTGGCACAGATATTATCTTTCTTGAATCAATGATTGAAAGGGGAGCTGAAACACATATTTTTCTGCCTTTTGCCAAGAAAGATTTTATTGAAATAAGTGTTAGGCGTGCCGGGGGAAATTGGGTTTCTCGGTTTGAAAGAGTTTTAGATTTAGCAACCTCAATACATTATGTGACTAAAGAAGGGTATTATGGAGAAAATGCACTTTTTTCATTTTGTAATAATATACTTCTTGGATTTGCGGCAATGCGAGGGAGGGGAATGGATGAGGATCCAAATTTATTGGTTTTTTGGGATGGGAAGCCCGGGGCTAAAGGTGGGACAGGTGAGATTGTTAAACAATGGAGGAGTTTTTTTAATGAACCGATAGTAATTGACTCAGTTAAGGTGCTTGAATCTGTCCCCAAAGGACAAAAAGTTGAACTTTTAAATGGTGAAACAAATCCGGGTATTGAGGTTTTAACCGAACCCCCTTTACCAAGGAGTATAAAAACTATGCTTTTTGCTGATGTTGCTGGATTTTCTGAAATTGAAGATAGCAATACTGTTCTATTCTTGGACAAATTCTTGGGTGGAATTTCTAATATTCTTAAAAAGTTTTCTTTTGACCCTTGCTTTGTTAATACATGGGGAGATTGTTTCTTTGCTGTTTTTGATGAATTAGATGATGGAATAAAAGTTGCCCTAGAACTAAGAGATTATTTCGCCAAAGGTGATTGGTCTGAATTGGGTTTGATGGATGGGCTTGAAATCCGCATTTCAATTCATGCGGGTCCCGTTTATGAAAAGTTCGATCCTATATTAGGAAAGTCAAATTTCTTTGGCCCCCATGTAAATCAAGCGGCACGAATTGAACCAATTGTATTACCTGGTTCCGTTTTTGTATCTGAGACTGTTGCTGCAATGCTTTCCCTTGGTTATGAGGGATTTGATTTCGAATATGTCGGGAACCTGGAACTTGCCAAAAATTTTGGAAGTTATCCAATTTATTCTCTTCAACGAAGTGGTTATAAATACGAGAATTAGAAGTTTTTGAACTGTGATTGCAGATAACGATACACCAGTACCATTTGAATCCTACTCAGGTGAAGGTCCGTATGTTTTTGTAAGTTATGCCCATGAAGACAAGGTCCAGGTATACTCTCACATGGCCGAATTTAAAAAAGCTGGAGTTAATATTTGGTACGATGAGGGAATCCCTGCTGCAAGTGAATGGGTGGAGGAAATCGCTCATGCGATAAAAAAGTCATCTCTTTTTGTAGTTTTTGTATCACCTCGATCTGTAAATTCTAAATTTGTGAGGGGGGAGATTGGCTTTGCTCTGTCCGAGAATAAATACATTCTTTCCATCTATTTAGAGGACACGATTGTTCCACCTGGGACTGCTCTTTGTTTACAGCAGTTTCAATCGATTAACCTTTCTGATAAAGACTGGATTAAGACTGCATGCTCTACGATGTTAGCAAAATTGAATTTATTATTCAATGAAACGGTCGAGGATTCTGAAGATGAGCCCGAAATTTTAGATCCGGGGATTGAACTTTGGAAATTGTGGGAAAATGTTTGGATTACACAGTTGGATAGAGGGTTGAATCGTTTGAAGCAAAAGTCGGGTGATTGTCCAAGTCTTGATAATAAAGTTTCGCGCACTGGTAAATCGGCTGATTTACAAACATACACTTCTGCCGAACTGAGAAAAATTAAAAAGTCACCTGGGCGTGGTAAAACAAGACACCCACTAGCACTGGATGTGTCTGTTGATAAAGAAAAAGCAGATCTAGGTTTAGGGAAAGAGAAATATTATGAAGACCCAAGTGCGGGAACTTTTTCTTGGATTCCAAGTGGCCAATTGTCGATTATTGTACCTTATGTCGATGAAACTAGAGTTGTGAAAATTGGCGAAGGCTTTTGGTTCTGCCAACATGCAGTTACGCAAGACTTTTACAGTCAGGTCATGGGTAATAATCCTAGTTATTGTGATCCAGATTACCATGATCCCGAAATCCTTAATAACTTGGGTGATTTACCGGTAAATAATGTTTCTTGGTTAGATGCAGTTTCATTTTGTAAGGCAATTACCATAATGGCAAAAAATCAGGGAAATCTTTTACCTGACCACGAATATAGATTGCCAACTGAAGTTGAATGGGAATATGCATGCAGGGCTGGTACAACGACAAATTATTATTTTGGAGATAACTTGAATGAGTTGCACATGCATGCATGGTATAAAGCAAATAGTGGGAAAACACTGCATCCCGTTGGCTTAAAAAAACCGAACCCATGGAATTTATATGATATGTATGGTAATGTTCGTGAGTGGGTTAGTACTTCTTTTCAGAATGCTTTGCTAAATGACAGTGAACAGGATGAATTTCGAATTAGTCGTGGTGGAGGTTACATGAAAAGTGCAACGGAGTGCCAGTCTTCTTCAAGATCAACAAATTCACTTACAGTACGTTATCGAAACCTCGGATTTCGTGTTGTATTAGCTAGAGTTCCTGCTACTTGATTCTATTTTGGATTTCCGTTGCTCTTTACGAGGGAAATAGCCATTAATAGACCTCTTATGAGTGACGATAAGCAAAGCACTAAACCTAAGCAAGATACTCCCTTGGATGGAAGTGATCAAGTGGCTGTTCGGCAAGCAAAACTTGATCTTATGCGCGAGAATGGTTTCGACCCATTTAGTTCAAACTGGGAACAGTCGCACACTTCTTTGCAAGCTCAAGGTCTTCTGCCTGAAGAAGATGAAGAGGGACCGGAGGTATCGGTAGCTGGGAGAATTGTTGCGTTTCGTTTAATGGGGAAAGCTTCTTTTTTAAAGATTTTGGATCGTGATGGTCGAATTCAGTCTTATGTGAGGAAGGACGAGATTGGAGAAGTGGAGTATGCTGCCTTCAAAAAGCTTGATTTGGGAGATTTTATTGGAATTCGCGGTAAACTTTTCCGAACTAAAACGGGGGAGGTCACAGTTCGTGCAAAAGAATATCGTCTGGTTTCTAAAGCACTTCGCCCTTTGCCAGAGAAATGGCATGGGTTGACTGATAATGATCAAATTTATCGCCAGCGTTATTTGGATTTGATTGTGAACGAAGAATCTCGTGAGCGATTTCGGACAAGAAGTCAGATAATACGTGAGATTCGAGAGTTTTTCTGGAGTCGTGATTTTTTGGAGATGGAAACCCCCATGTTACAGGCAGTTTCTGGTGGTGCGGCTGCTCGTCCATTCAGAACGCATTTCAATGCGTTGGATTGTGATTTTAATATGCGTATTGCATTGGAGTTACACTTGAAAAGATTATTGGTCGGTGGATTTGACCGGGTTTTTGAAGTGGGTCGGGTTTTTCGAAATGAGGGACTATCACGGAGGCATAATCCTGAATTTACTATGCTTGAGGCATACCAGGCATATACCGATTATCGCGGGATGATGGAATTGACCCGTTCTTTGATTCAACAAGTTTCCGAGCGTGCCTTGGGTACCCTGCAACTGGAAAGAAATGAAGGTGATACGATTGATCTTTCCGGTGAATGGAGAGAGGCGAAATATAAAGATTTGATTATTGATGCGGTTGGAAAAGAGGACTGGTTTGATCTTCCTAAATCAGCCAAGTTGGAAAAAGCGAAGGAATTGAAAATTGAAGTGGATCCGGCTTTGGAAGATTTCGAAATCACCAATGATATTTTCGAGAAAGTAATTGAGCACACACTGATTCAACCGACTTTTGTAACACACATTCCAAAGGAGCTTTGTCCGTTAGCCAAAATAACAGAAAATGATTCTAGCACAATCGATGTGTTTGAACTTTGTATTAATGGACAGGAGATCGCACCTGCATATTCGGAGCAAAATGATCCTGCTGTGCAAAGGGATGCATTTATGAAACAGGTTGGAGAGGAAACTCAGGAGTTGGATGATGATTTCCTTCTTGCACTGGAGCATGGTATGCCACCAGCAGGGGGTATGGGGTTGGGGATTGATCGATTAGTCATATTCCTGACCAAGGCAGCTAATATTCGGGATACCATTCTTTTTCCGACTTTGCGCCCATCGTGATTTTCAATCATTAGGAAAAAAATCTCTCTATTCGTGAAGGTTCAAATTAAGGGAGATCAGAAAGCAGTTATAATCAAACCTGTGCTTTGGAGGCAGGCTGGTTTTACTTTATTTTTACTTGTGGTCGCTGCTTTTTTCTCAATGGTCAGTTATGTCGGTGTTTTTTTCAGTTGGCTTGGTACTATCTTTTTTTTTCTGCTCGGGTTACTGAATTTATTGGATCAAATTTTCGAGTGGTCCAGGTTAAAGATTAATAAAAATGGTTACTCTTATCGTGGATGGTGGACAAGACTGCACTATAAACATGAGGAGATTGAGAGTTTTTCAACCGATATATATGCCGGTCGACCTTTGATTATGATTAATCTAAGAAAAAAGGCTTTAAAAAAGAGAGGTTTAGAGGAAAACCCAATCGCATTTCCATGCTCTTTTGGCAAACCCGTTGAGGATGTCTTAAAGACTTTAAAGAAAAATCATGACAAAACTCCGAGAGCTTCAATCTAGTGAATTGTAATCAGGTAGGGAATCGATATTTTCAGGTTTCTTATCTTTTGAATGGAATATAAGATTCCAAAGGAGAAGTAAGTATGCAAGTCCGATTATAATTAATTGAGAAATGATGAACATCATTAAATAATCAAATGCTTTATCCATAAATCCGTAGGAATGAAGACCCACACCAAGCATATTGGTTCCAAACCAAGACCAAGCGGTAACGACATTTCCAAAAATAGCAATGCAGGCAAGACCTCGAGTTTTTGCAATTCCCGAAAACCGAGCATGAAGAAGGAGTGCATTCCAAATCACAATGAGTAGAGCACCATTCTCTTTAGCGTCCCAACCCCAGAATCGTCCCCATGATTGATCTGCCCAAATCCCGCCTAGTATTGTTCCCACCAAGCTAAATAAAAGGGAAAAACAGGTGATTCCATAGATCATGGAATCTAATGTTTTCTTCATTTTGCTTTCTGGTTTACTGAAAATACTACATCCAATATGAAAGAATATATAGGCAATTCCAAGAAAACCAGCTAGGAATGTCGTGGAATAACCAATGGTAATGATTACCACATGAGTGGCTAACCAAAAGTTTGAATCCAATACGGCCCGCATCATTTCCATTGTGTCTCCCGTAGGATTTAGAGAAGAATCCAAGCTCAGGCTATGTGCTATAACCAGACTACTAAATCCGATCAGAGCACCCATCGCGGAGGCAATTCCTAACCGAATGTATTTTTCAGTACCAAGGCAGAGCAGGACAGAAGCCCATCCGATAAAGAGGGCGGAAGAATATAAGTTTGTAACTGGGGGGCGGCCTTCGATCCACATTCTTGCTGCCAAGCCAAAAGTGTGGCATATCAAAACAATAATAGTAAGGTAATATGCTGAGTTGCGAAGCGTTCCTATCCCTTTGGAATCTCTTTTAAATGCAGGCAACAACCAGGATAGAGCTGCTACAATAAAGATGACCACATAGGCAATGGCACTACGATAGAAGGGTTCGAATCCATTAAAGGTTTTTTCAAAAGAAAGAGTGGAAGCGGTTGAACCTGCCCGCTTGGTAGTTAGATCGTACAATTCATTAACCAAGCGGTTGAATTCGCTGAAATTTTGATCGCGGTATGCAAAGGCAAGGTCTTCGTATTGAAGAATGACCGGGTCGACTCCCTCTCTGACTTTAATGGCTTCCGCGTACTGAGTGGCAAATAAGGCTGAAGGGTCAAGCTTTTGGTTCTCCCTGATGTAGGAAATTCTTTCTTTGAGCACAGTTTTTTCCAATGAGAGTAATTCTCTTAAGGTAAGTGCAAATCGTGCGGGATCCATGTTTTGTTTCTCCTTTGATTCAAGGGGTTCAGATCCAACAAGAGATTCGGTCACTTTCATCCATTTTCCATCTCCTTCTGCAAGTACTGGCGGGATGGGAAGAAATTCAGTCCAAAGGTTTGCTTGATTATAGCGGTCAACAAAGAAAACGACTCTTGCAAATTCCTCGCTTCCCAATTGAACAACCGATGAGTCTTTAGAAAGCTCAGCAGTTAATTTCCGAAATCTGAAATATTCATCACTACGAGCACGGTCTATTTCCGTAGAGTAAACTAAATCAGTCACACCCAGTTGTTCGAGTACTTCAGGGCGATCGGGAGTATTTGGAGGTGATAAAGAATGTTTTAATTTTTTGTAAATCAAAAGGGATCTATAAAGCTCGATGATGTTTTGTTGAAAACTATCGCGAAGTTCCGTCTCAACTTCACCTGCCTTACGAGCTGATGAATCAATGTTCGATAAAAAGGGTTTTAACTCCTCATAGGAGTAAAATTTACCATTATCCAACAGTTTTTGATTAATCAAACCAAGAACTTGGTCGTGATCTATAAGGAATGTTTTGAGTTTGTCTGCTTTTTCAGGGGCAAAGAGAACTTGAGCTAGCCAATCAATTGCATCGACTTCGGTTACCGGTACTTTAATTCCACCTTGAGATATCGTTGTCTTTTTGGTTTTTGAGAAATTTTTGAGAAATTTTATCTGTTCTTCGCTTAATTCTTCCGTATTTTTCTTCAGGGTCTTGATAAGATTTATCTTTTCATTTTCCCACTTTTCAAGAACTCGAAGGGCGGTTCGCTTGTTTCTCAGAACGAGTAAAATATTTCGTGCAACACTATCGAGGGGTTTGACCCTGCCGCCACGAAGGACGGGGATTTTCGAAAATGCTTGGAGGTCAAAAGTCTCATTTTGATCGATTTCTTTTTTGTTATCTGTTCTCAGGAAATCGAAGAAGGACCCCTGAGTCCATGTATTCGGAAAAAAAGAAATGTATAACCCGGTTAAGAGAATCAAAAAGAAAAGAATCTTATGGATTTTAAACATCTTAAGCATTTGCTGGAGATTTTGAATTTTTCCTAAGAAATTTTACCAAGTGGAAGCTAAATTGCCAAAGCATACCAATCGAAACTAGAATGCAGGCAATATATGGAACGAGCCAACTCGGGTTGTTAATAACCTGAAAAACAGAATAGTTTGCAGCATCATTCATTTGGTATTGGTAAAAAGTCAGCCCTCCGTGGCGTAGTGGGGTATTCATGTAGACTAATGCTCGACGAGTTTGATTTCCCTCAAGGTGCAGGTTGATATCACTTTCAAAATTAAAAGGAATCTCGGTACCTTGATAAAACTCATTTTCTATATCTAGGAGTTCAATTGCAAACGGCAGGTATTCCCTCTGTTGTCTGAGAGTGATTCCCCAGAGCTTTCCTTCGTGTCTAACTGACTGAAAAGAGAGGTCAGCTAATTTGGGCGAGATCTGTGACCAAGCTTCATTACCTGCAGGATGAGCTATGGTTAACCAATGTCCAAGGCTTTTTCCTTGATCGAGCAATTCAAGGACAAGATAACCGAAGTTTGCACCGTCACTGCTAAAATCCTCCTCTTTTTTGATGACATTTAAATTTGCAGAATTCCCAACCCCACGATTTACAAATTCCACGATTTTCGATTTGGGCTTGTTTGGCTCAATAATATCAAAGTCGCAATTCACGCCAAAGTGATGAATTTTTATGGTGAAAGGTAAGGATTGATCTGACAGAGTTCCCCCGTCTTCCAAAATTTCCTGTGGGATAGTAACCACATGCTCTTTTACAGGGTCGGTTACATCACGAAGTGCCAGTTCAACCCCGTGAAACCGCTCGATGAAATTACTTTTTTCGCCCTTGTTTATCTGCATCCTGGATTCTTCCTGAATCGCCTGAGTTGTTAGCTGCCCGATCAATAGAAGAATGATGCCTAAGTGAATGAGTTGTATTCCGGCTTTTTTAAAGGTCCATTGGAATCTTACAATATAAGCTGCAGACAAATTTATGATAAGGAGACCTCCAAGTAAATAACCACCAGGAATGGGTAAAGGAATATCTTGAAGGAATTCACTACCCCAAAATTTTTCTGGGTAGTACCAAATGCCATAAAACGATTCAAAATATTCCGCAAGAGCTCCGCGGATTCCAATTCTTACCTGCTCTAATGTGGCCACAAAAATCAAAATCATGGAAAGGCTTAACAGGGTAATTGTGAGTCTGAGCGAAGCAAAGGGGAGGAGGAAAGAGAAGTCTTTTCTTCTCTGGCTGAGAGTGTTTTTTTTCTTATTTTCGTTCATTTCTTTTCTGATCCTGATTTGGGGGAGATTGAATGAAGGAACATGATGAAATTTTCTTTTTCTTTTTCTGCGAGGCTCTTATTACCTAGAAGTTTGAAGAACCAAGATTCTTTTTCCAAAAATAATGCCCCAGCAAGAACCGCTTCCTTTTCTCCATAGGCTTCTATGAAATGACCTGAATTTTCTGCTATTGTGAACGGGGTGCAATATTTTTCGAGTGATGATTGGCTAACGGGGGATAATTCAATTTGCCCGACCCAACGATTAACATTAGCGAGAAGGCCACCGACATCACCAGGGAATGTGGTTACAGAAATATCTAGTTCACTGCCATTTTGATCATCTACCCTTAAACTGGCTATTCGCATGGAGGAAGTTTTCCCATCTTTCCAGGTGGTTGGGATTTCCCAAATCCAAGGATTGTCACGTGGAGGGGGAGGGGGGGAGGGTTTATTCGTTCTATTTTTAGAAGGAGGAGAGCGTGCGATGATTGGCATGTTCTTTTCAGATCTGAGGGTGCAGGATTCAAGAAAACGGGTGAAGTTTTCTGATTCCTGAAGAACGAGTTTTTGGTCAGCGATAAAGGGAAATAGCCAGGTTTCACCATCCTGTCTTAGAAGGGCAAGAAGAGCAGTCCGTGGGGAAGAAAATGACGGATCGCTTTTAGCTTTCAGAACGAGCCATTCAAATGTACGGTTT
>ERZ807291.9748-NODE-9748-length-10303-cov-16.077674_pt1 | contig 10303 bp, 7 predicted proteins | sample MGYA00521257_ERZ807291 | MGnify/ENA primary metagenome ERZ807291 (study PRJEB31413, sample SAMN03169783) | marine metagenome | biome: Marine; feature: Water; material: Subsurface seawater | place: North Sea | collected 2011-04-28 | depth 1 m m ... | reverse complement strand
ATTTCTTTAAATGATCATTTTCTTTTGAAAAAGTAGATAATGCTTTTTGAACGGCATCTTCTTTATCAATTTCCTTTTGATCTAATTCCTCTCTCATTTCCCCAATATTGTTTTTGAGTAATCTTATTTCATTTTCTTTCTCTGCAAGCATCCTTTGAGAAAATTCCTCTTTTTTGACTACAAGTTTTTCAATATTCTCTCTGGAGTTAAGTAAACTTTGTTTTAAAACTTTAATTTCAGCTGTAAATTGTGCTCTTGTTTTTTGTACGCTTTCACTCTCTTTTTCCTGTGCTTTTTCAATTTCAATTCTTAGGTTTGTAATTGTTTCCCTATTATTGGATATTTCTGATTCGTATTTCAGGGTATTTTTGTAAATCAAGTCTTCCTGTCTGGATTTAGTAATTTCGAGTTGTTCTCTTAGGGAGGAGAGTGAATTCTTTAGTTGATTGATTTCAGAAATAGAACTGGAGAAAGCAAGTTGTACGCTTTCTTCTTCTTTAATTTGTGCTTTATCTAACTCTTCCCGAAGGGAAGAACTGAGCTTTTTTAAGGAATTAATTTCATTTTCTTTTTCTTGTGTTACTTTTTGCACAGAATCAATTTTTTCATTTTGAGAATTTTCTAATTGTTCTCGGATAGATGAGAGCGATTTTTTTAATTGGTTTATTTCTTGGGTATTTATGCTGTTAGCCTTTTGAACAGCCTCTTCTTTTTCGATAATATTTTTTTCAATTTCTTCACGAAGTTCAGAGATTGTGCTCTGTAAATTATGGATTAATTTATTTGATTGAGCCTTCGCTTTTTGAATTTTCTCCTCTTCTCGATTTTTGTGACTTTCAAGATTTTCCCTTACCATAGACAATGATAACTTAAGCTGTTTGATTTCACTTTGTGCAGCTGATTCTGCTTTTTGAACCGCGTCTTCCTTCTCTGCAATAGCATTTTCAAGTTCATTTCTGATCTCAGATATAGCTTTTTTGAGCGTACTGATTTCTATTTGAGAGAATGATTGTGCTTTTTGAAGGCGATCGGTTTCTCTTTCCTTGAATCTTTCCAAATTTTCCCTAGCAAGAGATAACGAGGATTTTAATTGTTTTATTATCTCCTGATTTTGGGATACCGCATCTTGAACAGCCTGGGCTTGTTTTCCGCCTGCGGTATCCAATTCATTGCGTAATGATTGTATGATTGATTTTAATGATTTCGTTTCTCGTAAATTTACACTTGAAATATTTTGAACATGATCTTCATGTTCAGATTTGTTTTTTTCCAGTTTTTCTCTGGTTAACAGAAGGCTTGCCTTCAAAGATGAAATTTCTGCAGTACTTAATGCCTGTGCTTTTTGCACAGCGTCAAATTTTTTATTTTCTGCCTTCTCGATCTGTCGCCGGAGTGTGGAAATTGTTTTTTTAAAGTCATTAATCTCCAACAGAAACTTTGAATGTATCTTCTGAATGTTTTCCTGATTTTCAAATATAATATTGTCAATTTTGCCACGTAGAAATGTTGCTGATTCTCGGAGTTGTTTGATTTCCTGCTGCGATTCTCTTTTTGAGTTTTGAGCAATATTATGTTTTTCGGATTCCGCTTCTTCTAATGCAATCCTTGCATCAACTAGACTCTTCTTTAATTCGATACTCTCCTTACTTTTCTCAATGCTTAGTTTTTGTATTTTATCTTCGAGCTTTGACTTTTCATGCTCAAGTTCATTTCTAAGTTCTTGAATGACATTTTTTAGTAAGCCCTGTTCGTTGGATTGTTGTGCGGTGACCTTTTGTACCTCATCAGCAATTTTTGAATTAGCTATTTCTATTTCGCTCCTTTGCCTCGTTATTATTTCTTCAAGTTCTTTTTTTGCGTTAGTAAACTCGGCAGTTTTATTTTGAATTAAAGTACCTTGCTCGTGAGATACTTTTTCCATTTCAATTCGTAAATTGAAAATAGTTTGTTTCAAAAATTGGTTTTCTTGTGAAAGCAAATCCGTTTCTTCTTCTGTCAGGTGGAGCATGGTGAATTCATAGTAATTGAATAAAATTCTTGCAATAAATAATGGGGTATTGATTTAAAATATGCTTGCAAAAAGCAATTTGGGGTTTTTTTTGAAAAGCTTACCCCATTGTATCCCATAAATATATGAAGTCACTGTTCTTTTTTGTTTTCACATTTGTTTTAGTCTTTACTGCTCTATGTAATAAGGATGGTAACTCAGAGATTGAAAAGGTTTTTATTTCAGATGATTTACAAATCAGTAAAATAGACCCAAATGGTAAAGAATATGATATCATAGATATTTTGAATACTTCATCATCGGATGATAAATCTTTTCCACAAACTCAAAAAGCAGGCTTAACAGACTACAATTCTGATGACATAGATTTCCAACCAAGCGAGACGAGTAGCTCAGGTATTTCAGATGCTTTGTCTCATTCATTGGATGTAAATAGAGATTGGGAGGCTGAGAAAGCTTTAAAAAAACTCGAGCAAAATGTTAACGAGCATCAAGCATCAATTAATAACCTAAGAAAAATAAACCTTACCAAAGATCAGACAATTGCTTCATTATCTACGATTAATGATGAATTATTAAACGAAATTAAAAGAATTAAGGCAATGGGAGGTACTAAACCATCAGAGAGTAATATACCCGTTAAACCTGAATTATCTCAGATAGATATTTTAAAAAATGAAGTAATGAAACTTAAAAATACCCTTATTTTAAAATCTAAGGAATTGGATAATTTGAGATTTAAAAATGACTCATTAGAAGGCCGGATATCTGAATTAGAAGTATTGCCATCTAAAGCAAGATACCAATACCGCGACACCATCACCACCGCACCTGCTAACCCGCAGCCACTTTACAATTCTATTGAAAAGAACTTAAGTGCCACAATGCCTAATGTTTACAGCATGCAAAATGTAGGAAGATGCAGCCTAGAATTTGATGCAGTAGTAACATTATTAAGTGGAAGAAATAAAGAAGCTTTCTTTACAGAATTTTTTATACTGCCAATCTCACTTGATAAAGCACTCCGAGACTCTCCCGCCATCAAGCTTTCGGACTACAAAGGGATTTCTTCCTATGCTGAACTTTGGGCTAAATCGAGAGAAAATCCATACCTTTACCAAAATGCTCAAAAAAATATTCGAAATGTGTTGTTAGATTTGATTGAAGATGGAAAAGGTAGGAGAATACGAACAGATGTTGATGGATATGCAAAAATTGCTGACATGAAAGTTGGTAGTTTTTTTATTACTGGCACTGCTACATTAGGAAAAGTTGGAGTTACTTGGGATGTCCCCGTGAGATTAGTTGGTGGTAATAACAAAATTTCACTTACTTTGGAAAATTCTGCTTGGAGTCTATAATTTTTAATATTGCTCATTTGCGAATAAGCATATGGATTAGTCATTTTATTCACAATCCCCACAAGTTATGGCTCCAGAACAATCGTCTGACCAAAGTAAGCTACAATTAAGCTTCAAGCAAAAAATTAGTATTTTATTATCCTTTGCTAAGGATAAAATTATGGAGCAGATTCAATGCGTTTGGTTCATAATTATGTACCTGGTAGTTTTCCAAATTCTCGTTTTGGGTCTTCCGATTGTTTACTCACTGATGATTGCCGTGGGCATACTAATTGTAATTGTTGGATTAGCATTTTTCATGGAAGGTTTGAGGTTAGGTCTAATGCCTTTGGGAGAAATTCTTGGATCGACTTTGCCTAGAAAGAAAATTGCCGGAATTCCTTGTCTCCCAGCCAGTTTAGCATTTGGTTTTGTTCTCGGTGCATTTGCAACTTTTGCTGAACCTGCAATTGGGGTTTTACGTGCAGCAGGTTCAGGAGTTGATCCAACCGCAGCACCATTACTTTGGACTATTTTAAACACCGGTGCCGGTTTGCTTGTTAATTGCGTGGGAGTTGGAGTAGGTGTTGCAGTTTTACTGGGTGTGCTACGATTCTACAAAGGTTGGTCTCTTAAGCCGTTTATTTATTGTGGTGTTATTATCCTTTCAGCTCTTACTCTTTACATGCAGTTTTCAGATGACCGCCTGCAGCATGTGCTTGGACTAGCCTGGGATTGTGGTGCTGTGACAACTGGTCCTGTAACTGTGCCTCTTGTCTTAGCACTTGGCATAGGAGTTTGCCGAATTGTTTCCACTGGAGGTTCAAGCAACACTGGGTTTGGTGTTGTCACATTAGCCTCTCTCTTCCCAATCCTTGCGGTTATTTGTTACGCATTGTATCTGTTTAACACTGACAATTATTATTTTGCATCAAACTCGAATGCTGAATGGCATAAAGATGCGGGTGAATACGGAAAAAATTACCCCGCCGACCTGCAGAAATTTGGAGATTTAAAAGCTCAAAGTAGAATAGAAACTTCTTCGGGTGCTGGAGAAGCTGAACTTTCTTGGTCTTTGTCAGAAAAAGAACGGAAAATGATTGAGGAGTATATTCTCAAAAATAAGAGCCTTCCTGATGGTTATTCATTAAAAACTAAAGTTGCCGAAGGCAGGATTACTTCAGAACCTCTCACATCAGGTGAACGTGAGAATGTAGAAATTAGTGGTGCTAAAACCTATGTCGTTCGTGACGGCTTTAAAGCCCCTGATGGGGTTTGGAATCCTGAAACCGATATTGCAAAGGCCTTTACCAATAAATTCGATTTTTTCCCTAATACATTCAAACCGCAAGAAACGGATAAGAATAAAAACGGGAAAGTAGATTTGGGTGAAGATTTTTACAGTATTGAGCCAGATGGAACTATTAATTATTCGAAAACTGATGGAAAATTAACAGGTCCTGATCAAGACCGCGGGGCGCTTGAGGGTGCAGTATGGGCTATTGTTCCTCTTTGCACTATCCTATTGGTCGTTTTGATGGTTGGGCTCAGGCAAAAGCCAAAACATCTTGATGAGTTGGGAATAGGAATTGTATGTGCAGTTATCGGTATGTGTTTATTCAACCTTGGGATTTCACTTGGACTTACTCCTTTGGGTGAACAATTAGGTGGAAATGTGGTTTCAAGCTTCACTTCGATTCAACCTTGGGAAAGCGAAGGGTTTGTAGAACCTTTATTTAACTCTTCGACTGCCGGTAAATGCCTTGCCATTCTTTTTGGCTTTATCCTTGGATATGGTGCAACTCTAGCCGAACCTGCTTTAAACGCTTTGGGGTCAACTGTTGAAAAAATAACTGTTGGTGCGTTTAAGAAAAACCTTTTAATGCAGGCTGTCGCAACTGGGGTGGCATTAGGAATCGCTACTGGTGTTGCTAAAATTGCTTTTAACTTAGAATTGTGGTACTTGCTGATTCCACCATATGCGTTTCTTCTTATACTAACATTTTTCTCAAGTGAAGACTTTGTTAATTTCGGTTGGGACAGTGCCGGTGTAACTACTGGTCCAATCACAGTACCATTGGTTTTAGCAATGGGATTGGGAATTGGGGCTAAAACGGGTGCAATTGATGGATTTGGCGTTTTATCTCTAGCATCGGTAGGACCAATTATAACTGTTCTAACAGTTGGTTTAATTGTTCGTAAAAAGCCTAAAGCAGAAGGTGATTTCACAGAAAGCAAGGAGGCTGTATAATATGAATAATCTACTAGAGTCAAAAGGTGTATCTTTGCTTAATTTAATTCTCCCCAAGGAGATGGTTGAAAAAGTTTCTCAATCAATAATTAAAAGTGGAGCAAAAGGGGTATTTCAAATAAGTGCTCGAGGTTCCGTTCTTACTGAGGGTGGTTTCTTTGAGAAAATCTTTCCGCCTCCTTCTCCCGAACAAGTTTTATTACAAGCTTTAGTTTCTGACGATTGCATAAGTAAAGTTACAGAATCTGCAATTTCTTCTGGAAATTTAGATAAAGTTGGTTCGGGTGCAGTTTTCTCAATGAGCTGCAATGATGCTCATATTTCTTCTTCATTCCCTAGTTCTATTTCATCTGAAACAAACAATAGCGAAAACCCAAGTGCTCAAGAAGACCTTGAAGCAATTTGCTGCATCTGTGAAAAGGGAGTTGCCGAAGATATTGCAAAAGCCGCACTTCAGTGCGGTGCACCTGGTCCAACAATAACCTACGGAGAAGGAGGTGGTATAAGAGATAAAATTCCTTTATTAAGGATAACTAAAGGGCCTGAGAAAGAGTTTGTTTGGTGCGTTGTTGACAAAGCTGATGCAGATGATGTTTTCGGTAATATGGCCCGGGCAGGGAAGATTACCGAACCTGGTAGAGGCTTTATGTATTCTATCCCGGTTCATTCAGGTTTGATAAATGTATCAAGTACGATTTCTTCCTCCGCACATGGTGCCAATATGGAGCAAATAATATCTGCCTTAGATGACCTCAAAGGCAGTAAGGATTGGCGTACATCTGTGGATTCTGTTAAGTCGAAAGCCCTTAAGTCAACATTCCTCGAAAATTTAGTAGGATTATATTGTATTGTACCTCGTGATTTTTATGGAGAGGTATACGATGCCATTCTTGATTCTGGTGCACCGGGGGTCAGTACTAATTTTGGAGTTATGATTGATGCTGATGTATCTGACTCTGAACAGAAGCAGAATGAGGAATGGGCTCTCGTTTATACATCCGTGGGTCCAAATAATGTTGATTCATTACGATCTTCCGTAGAATCAAAGATAGCCAATCTGGGCATTAATAGTTATGCGTTTTATACCCTGCCCATACCCAAAGCCCTGACTTACCTGGGTGGCTAATTTGTAGCAGTTTAGTTTATTTTGAATTCGAGCAGTGCCCATTCGTTCATTGTCTCGGAACGAGTTTTGAAATTCAGGCTCATTTTTTTAATCTTATTTTCGAAGTGACTTTTAACTATCGCTTTTTCAGATGTTAGAATGCCCGAAAGAATCAACGTCCCATTTTCACACATAAGATTGAGCAATGCAGAGCTATGTTTTTGAAGTATATCGGACTGTATATTAGCTACGATAGAGTTAAATTTTTTGCTTGAGGATAAATCCTCTAAGCCTTTCGCTCGAAAATTAACTTTATTTATCCTATTCAACTTGGCATTTTCTTTGGATACTTTTATTGCATCATCATCGTTGTCAATGCCTTGCACTTCACCGAATCCGATTAGATATGCTGTTAGTGCTATGATTCCAGAACCGCACCCGATATCAATTAATGATTTTGAACCAAGAGATTTTCTTTGCTGATATTTGATGATTGCATTCAAGCAAAGTTTTGTTGTTTCATGGTCGCCAGTACCAAAAGCCATTCCAGGATCAAGTAATAGCCGTTTGTCTCCATCGGGTATGTTATAGCTATTTTTTTCCCAACTGGGCACCCAATGAAAATTCCCTATATTCCAAGGCTTGAAATGTTTTTTGTATGAATTTTTCCAATCTTCATTTTGGACATCAACAAAAGAAAGAATGTCCAAACTTAAGTTGAAGTTTACATCAAAAATTTCCTTAAAAGAGGAAATGGCCAATTCCTTGCTTTTGAAAAAACCAATCAACTCACAATTACTTTGGAGAAGGTCAGTTGATATTAGCCAATTATGTGGAGCATATTCATACAAGATATCTTCAATTTGACTTGTAATTTCACTTGAAATTTGACCGGTAACTTTAATCATCTGGGAAAGTCTAAATTTCCAACTGATAATCCCTTTATGACTGAGGGCAGAAGCATATATTCTGCCGCATGAACTTTTTGTGTTATCGATAAAAGCGTATCTCCTTCCATTACACGAACAGGAGCTTGCGCAATAATTTCGCCTCCATCTATTTCCTCGTTCACCCAGTGAACTGTACAACCGGTTATTTTCACTTTTTTCTCGAAAGCTTGTTTAATTGAATTGAGTCCTGGGAAACTTGGTAGAAGGCTGGGGTGCAAATTAATTATTTTATTATTAAATGTAGAAAGGAATTTTTGTTTAATCACCCGCATGAATCCAGCTAGCACAATTAAGTCAGGTGAAAACTGTTTAATTTCATCAATCCAATTATCCTCAAATTTTCCAGTAAGTTTAGATGATATCGTACCTGGATTGATAAATCTATTACTAACTCCATGATTTTTTGCGTGCTCTAAAATACCTGCATCTTCAACATCACTTAAAACCCCAACAATTTTCGCTTCACCGAGTGCGTTTTCAGAAGCTAATTTGAGAATTGCAAGTGCATTCGAACCATTTCCTGAACCAAGGATAACAATCTTCATTTTAACTTTTTGCGGATTTAGATATTATACCTTGAATCAGATTGGATGTGCTTTTACCTGGGAGGAATGAAACGAACTTTATTTCTGCATTTACTTCCTTCAACGCAACTCTTTCTTCATTTGCAATAGTAGTTTCATCATAATCTCCAGCTTTTACATAAATATCAGGTTTTAGAAAAAGGATTTCTTGATCCAACCTCTTCGTATCAAAAAGCGTGACTCCTGATACACATGATAAATTTTTAAGAAGAAAAGCTCGATCTTTTTCAGGAATAATGGGTCTGGATTTGCCTTTTAAGCTTTTAATGCTGATATCAGAATTGAGTGCAATCCAAAGGCAATCGCCATGTTTGCTTGCTTCTATTAATGAATGCACATGACCGCTGTGTAATAAGTCAAAGCAACCATTTGTTAGAACAAATTTACGATTTTCCTGTTTTATCTTATTTCTAAATAAAACTGCGTCCCCCAGTGTAGTAAATGGATTATCTCTGTAATCTATAATGTCCAAAACTAATCGAATAATCTTTTTGCTTTTTCTAAAAACCCTTCATCTGCCTGTAAATCTTCCTCGCCGGATGCTTTTGCAAATTCTACCAGTTTTTCTCTTTGTAATTTGGTGAGCTTTTGGGGAATGTGAATTATTGCTCGGGCATAAAGGTCGCCCTTTCTATTTGGAGCACGCAAGTTAGGCATGCCTTTGTCTTTAATTCGGAATGTTTTGTTGGCTTGAGTACCACTTGGAATTTTAAGAGTAACTTTTCCTTCGAGGGTTGGGACTTGAACGGTGCCACCAAGTGTTGCGAGCGTAAAAGGTATTAAAATATCATGAAATAAATCGTCCTCATCACGGTCAAATTTGCTGTGCTCTTTAATATGAACATCTACATACAGATCTCCTGAAGAACCTCCCAAAGCCCCCGCATCACCTCGACCTCTTGAGCATAACCGATTCCCATCGCTAACTCCCGGAGGGATTTGAACTTTAACTTTATCTGGCGATTTAAGCCTACCTTGACCGCTACATTCTTTGCATGGATTTTCTATGGTAACCCCTGAACCTTGGCAGGTAGGGCAGGTTCTTCTTATACTTATAAATCCCTGATTTGTAGCTACTTGACCAATTCCTCCACAGGTCGAGCACATTATTTTTCCGGAACCTTCAGATGCACCAGAACCTGAGCATGAATCACACGAGGTTTGGCGCTGGTACTTAATTTCTTTTTCAACTCCAATGGCTGCTTGTTCCAGAGTAATTTCAACACTGACTCTTAGATCAGAACCCCTTGTGCCTTCACTATGGTTACTTGTTCCACCGCCCCCAAAAAAATCTTCAAATATACTACCAAATCCACCACCACCGCCCCCGCCGCCAAAAGCATCTTTAAACAAATCGAATGGGTCCACCCCTTGTCCGCTTGCTCTTCCTCCTCGAAATGCATCGTGACCAAACTGATCATATTGATTCCGTTTTTCAGGATCTTTTAATATTTCAAATGCTGCAGATATTTCTTTAAACTTTTCTTCAGCATTTTTGTCTCCTGGGTTTTTATCCGGGTGGAATTTAACAGCAAGTTTACGATATGCTTTTTTAATTTCACTGTCGCTGGCACTCCGATTAACTCCGAGCGTTTCATAATAATCTTTTTCTGGCATGGATCAGTCTTTTATTATTTATCTACTTCTGATTTAGAAAGTATTACACTTGCAGGTCGTAAAAGTTTATCCCCTAATCGATAACCGCACCTAATCGTCTTAACTACCGTACCCTCTTCAAGGTCATTATTAACTTCATAATTTATGGCTTCATGAAATTTGGGATCAAATTCTTCCTTTTCAGGTTTTAACACAATCAAACCATAATCATCTAGGGTGGAATGCATTTGTTTCATTGCCATCGCAAACCCTTCAACAATGTCGGTTGCACCTTCATGTTTGGTTGCTTCTGTAAGTCCCATCTGAAAAGCATCAATAATCGGTAGAAGATCGCTTATTAATTGGGAACGGGTTCTTTGAACCGCATCTTCTCTTTCCTTGATAGACCTTTTCTTGAGATTTTCTAAATCAGCATGAACTCGTAAGTACTTATTTTGCAGATCGTCCT
>ERZ807291.9745-NODE-9745-length-10305-cov-5.004195_pt1 | contig 10305 bp, 10 predicted proteins | sample MGYA00521257_ERZ807291 | MGnify/ENA primary metagenome ERZ807291 (study PRJEB31413, sample SAMN03169783) | marine metagenome | biome: Marine; feature: Water; material: Subsurface seawater | place: North Sea | collected 2011-04-28 | depth 1 m m ... | reverse complement strand
CCAAATGGTGTTAAGTGTATGATTTTATTGCATGGTTCAGCAACTAAATTAGCAAATACAAACCAGATAGAAAATACGGGTTCCGACAACTGTCGGGATTCAGAAGTAGACGAAAACAAGCAATTATTTTTAGTTATTGTTAACCAACGTTTTTATTCCAGATATATCTATAACTTTTATTCCAAAACGTCTGTAATTTCGCATTTCACGAACCGTTTGAACTAATGAATATTTAGCAATATTTGATTGACTTAGATTAATTTTTTCCGAAGGTGGATTATCCTCATAAGAATAATTATTATAAGCCATTACAAACTCTATTTTATAAACATCATTTAAGATGTCTTTATGTAATTCTTTGGCAATTAACCTATTTTTTTCTGTTTCAAAATTTTTCTCTTCTTTAATTAAAAATTCAGGTGCTGTACGAACATTTTTCTTATAAGGTTTATCGCTTACAACAGCATTCTTCACAAAAGTTTTGAGCATCAATTTCTTAAATCCGCTTGGTTTTTTATGTTTATAATCAAAAACGAACTCATAGGTAACATTGCAATGAGCAAGCATTTGGTCTGCCGACATTTTCCCCCACTGAGGTTTTGATTCTGGAGTAAGCCGATTAATTCGTTCTATGACTTCATTTGAAATATTTTTGTCAAATATGTTTTTCATAATTCGTTTTGTTTAGCTTGTTGCTAACGGGAGACTTCGCAATAAGCCCCATTTCAGTTAAAGATTAATATATTAGATATATTTACAGCACTTTTAAGCCGTTGTTTTCTTTCAAAAAAGTACTGTAATGGTATCCGTTTTTCTTTAAAATAACCCTTTAAATAAGCGATAAATGCCTTGATTTTTGCTGAATCTTTCAAAATTGCACGTACGCTGGAAGCGGAATATTGTTTTCTGTTCGGATTTTCAATTAACCAATAGTTTGGTTTGTACTTTAAAAGATATTTTTTCAAACAGATCCTAATCAGTTCAGAAAGAAGTGTAATTCGATCTTTTTTCCCTTTGCCACCTCGCACAAAAATGAAGCCTTTATCCCACACAATATCTTGTATTCGCATTCCAATTAATTCCCCCACTCTTAACCATCCTGAATAGAGTAGCGATACAATGTTTTTGTGTTTTAAATTCATTGTACTTTTTAAAAGCAATAAAAACTCATTTTCTGTTAACACCTCTGGTAATCTTTTTTCTTTATTGGGTCTCTTGATCTCAAAAACCATCTTAGGCTGTTTCAATACCTTTTCGTAGTAAAACTTAATGGCATTGATGTACTGATTTTGGGTTGAAGCACTTACTTTTTCGTGTTGGATTAAATGGAGTAAGAATATTCTAATATCCTTTTTTGTGAGCAAGTCAATTGATTTTTTCTCAAAGAATCCCATGAATTTCAGAAAGCAACTAGAATAAGTTTTTATGGTGTTCTGACTATATCGTTTTAAGATGAGCTGCTCATTATAGGCTTTGGGAAGTGCGATATTGTTTTTCGCAGTTTTGGAGGTTATTCTTTTTGGAGGAGCTTTAGGAGCATTTGTGTTGAGTTTGGAATAATCCAAATACACTTTTCCTTTTAAAGCTTGATAAAAAGAACTTAATTGAAAATCTTTTTTTGAAAAATACCAGGATTGGAGTGACTGACTCCAAAGGGCCCCCTTTTGCGACTTTACAAGTGCAATCAATTCACGATCGTAAGCAAAAATTGCTTTAACAATGGGTTCATGTTGATGTATGTCGGGTATAAGCCGCAGGTTTTTCATGGTTTTAGAACAGATTTGGGAACTGTATTTCAAATATAATAAAAAAAGTAAAGCCCTCACTAAGAGGTCTTTAAAAAAATATACAGGGATGGAGTTTGTTTACAGGTGGATAACTTCTCCATAAGCATCAGCAACGGCTTCCATCACCGCCTCACTCATGGTGGGGTGGGGGTGAACCGTCTTTAAAACCTCCTGTCCAGTGGTTTCAAGCTTGCGTCCCAAGACTGCTTCCGCAATCATTTCTGTAACGCCCACACCGATCATGTGACAACCCAACCACTCGCCATATTTGGCATCAAAAATCACTTTTACAAAGCCTTCAGGATTTCCTCCTGCCTGCGCTTTTCCAGAAGCTGAGAATGGGAATTTTCCTACTTTTATATCATAACCTTTTTCTTTTGCTTGTGCTTCGGTCATTCCAACAGAGGCAATTTCGGGGAAGCAATACGTACAACCAGGAATGTTTCCATAGTTGAGCGGTTCCACCTGATGACCAGCAATTTTTTCTACACACAAAATTCCTTCAGCAGAGGCAACATGTGCCAACGCTTGTCCGGAAGTTACATCACCAATGGCATAATAGCCGGGGAGATTGGTTTGGTAAAAATCATTCACCAAAATCTTATCTCGGTCTACAACAATCCCTACATCTTCTAGACCTAAATTTTCAATATTGGTTTTAATACCCACCGCAGAAAGCACGACATCAGCACTTAGAATCTCTTCTCCTTTGGCCGTTTTCACAGTAGCTTTAACACCTTTTCCACTGGTATCAACACCCGTAACTTCAGCGCTGGTCATGATTTTAATTCCACTTTTCTTAAAACTACGCTCAAGTTGTTTTGAAATCTCTTCATCCTCAACTGGGACAATGCGATCTTGAAACTCCACAACCGTAACTTCCGTACCCATGGCATTGTAGAAATAAGCAAATTCAATTCCAATGGCTCCAGAACCCACCACGATGAGTTTTTTAGGCTGCTTGGGCAAGGTCATCGCTTTGCGGTAACCAATTATTTTTTCATCATCTTGTGGCAAGCTGGGCAACTCTCTCGAGCGCGCTCCAGTCGCTATAATGATATTTTTAGCACTGTATTCTTCCGTTTTACCATCGAGGGTCACACTTACTTTTTTACCTGCAAGTATTTTCCCATGACCGTTTAAAACATCAATTTTATTTTTCTTCATCAAAAACTGAACACCTTTGCTCATTCCAGCCGCAACATCACGGCTTCGATTGACAACGGCGTCAAAGTCTTTGTCGTATTCTTTGACACTAAGCCCATAATCTCCAGCATGCTTTAAATATTCAAAAACTTGTGCTGATTTTAAAAGGGCTTTGGTAGGAATACATCCCCAATTTAGGCAAACGCCTCCCAAACTTTCTTTTTCAACAATAGCGGTTTTGAGCCCTAACTGTGAGGCACGAATAGCAGTCACATAGCCTCCTGGGCCACTCCCTATAATAATAACGTCATATGCGTTCATGTAGTCTGAAGTTTTAATTCAGTGCAAATTTAATAAACTATCAGCTATTTTTCGGAATCTTTGTCTACTTGATTTTCTGTAAAGTTGATGCTTGCAGAATTCACACAAAAGCGCAGCCCAGTTTCCGTGGGTCCATCCTCAAAAACATGTCCTTGGTGTCCGCCACAATTTGCGCAAATAATTTCGGTTCTAATGGTTCCCAAAGATCGATCTGGTTTGTGTTCCAGCGCACCCTCTATTGCCTTGTCATAACTCGGCCATCCACAATGACTGTCAAACTTATGTTCACTTTTATACAAGGGAGCATTACAGCCTTTGCATAAATAAGTACCCTCGGAATATTGGTCATTGAATTCCCCCGTAAATGGAGCTTCAGTACCTTGTTCTCTTAAAATATTAAATTCTTTCTCAGAAAGCAACTCGCGCCATTCTTGTTCTGATTTTTGAACAGGGTATTTTTTGTCATTCATTTTCTTTACTCGGTTTAAAATTTAATGCAGCAGAATTGATGCAATGTCTTACTCCTGTTGTTGCTCGGGGACCATCTGGGAAAGAATGTCCCAAATGTCCTCCACAGGTGTTGCATTTTAATTCGGTTCTTTTATAACCCAACTTATAGTCAGTGTCATACTCAATATTTCCTTCTATCGCACGATCGAAAGAAGGCCATCCTGACTTTGAATCATATTTGTGTTTGGATTCATATAAAGGCGTACTGCAAGCCAAACAAAGGTAAGTGCCTTCTTCTTTATTGTCGTTGTATTCACCAGAAAAAGCATATTCTGTCGCAGCCTTTCTAAGCACCCTGTAGGACAAGCTGGGCAATTGTGATTTCCATTCGGCATCACTTTTTTCAACAGCATAGGATTTTTTAGCAGCCTTTTTTTCTTGCGCCTTACCTTGGCAGCTGAACAAGAAAATGGCGAGGATAAGGGCGGTAACATTTTTCATTTAGGATTTTTTAAAAATTTAAATTTGATAGATTTAATGTTAGTTAAAGTTAAGTTTTTTTAAATTAACCAATATATTGTTTATCCCATCTAAAATGAATCCCTAAATTGTCAAGGTTATTGATCATAAATTTTAATGAATAGACAAATTCCACTAGAGAAAGGAGAAAAAAAGTTGATTAATGCATGGGCTTTTTATGATTGGGCAAACTCAGTCTATCCTTTAGTAATTTCCTCGACAATATTTCCAATTTACTTTACCGCACTTTCCTCAGAAACCAAAACCATTGCTTTCTTAGGATTTGATTTTAAGAATACCGCTTTGATCAGTTTCGTTACGGCCATGGCTTTTATCATCGTCGCGTTTAATTCTCCGCTGTTGTCTGGAATTGCAGATTACATTGGAAATAAAAAACGCTTTATGAAGATCTTCGTCTACACAGGATCTTTGTCGTGCATCGGGCTCTACTGGTTTGATTTACAGGACATCTATGTCGGGATGGCTTTTTATTTTTTTGCCTTAATAGGATTTTGGGCAAGTTTGGTTTTTTATAATTCTTATTTACCAGACATCGCCTATCCAGAACAACAAGACAAAGCCAGTGCAAGAGGCTTTTCCATGGGATACTTTGGAAGTGTTTTACTTTTGATTTTCAATCTCTCTATGGTCATGCAGCCCGACTGGTATGGCATCACAGGAACAGAAGGAGAAGCAGCAATGAAGGCCATGAAATATTCCTTTGTGGCCGTTGGAATTTGGTGGGCATTGTTCAGTCAATATACTTTTTATCACCTGCCCAAGGGAAACAGCAATTCGGGCAAAGTAACCAAAGATGTTATTTGGAATGGTTTTCAAAAATTAAGAATAGTTTGGAATCAACTGGGAGACAATCCTAATTTAAAAAGATTCCTTCCTGCCTTTTTTATCTACAATACGGCCCTTCAAACCGTAATGCTGATTGCAGCTTATTTCGGGGAAGAGGAAATACAATGGGGCAGTAATCAAGAAAAAACAATCGGCCTGATCGTCAGCATTATGCTGATTCAAATTGTTGCCATCTTAGGCGCGTTCCTGACCGCCCATGCTTCAAAACGATTTGGTAATATTTTAACTTTAATTGTCATCAACGTTATATGGGCTGGACTCTGTGTTTATGCATACGTCATCCAAACCCCTGTTGAATTCTATTTTGCAGCAGCAGGAGTAGGCATGGTAATGGGTGGCTTGCAAGCCTTGTCCCGTTCCACCTATTCAAAATTAATTCCTAAAACAAAAGATACCACTTCGTTTTTTAGTTTTTATGATGTCGCACAAAAAGTAGGAATCGTTTTTGGAATGGTCATGTTTGGCACGATCGATCAACTAACAGGGAGCATGCGTAATTCAATACTCTTTTTCCTAGTTCTGTTTATTGCCGGTGCGTTGATGTTGACCAGGATTCCCAATCGTTCTGGAGATCCCAAAACAACTTAATTCTGGACAATAATCTCACCAGAGCCGGTCACTTTTGTTTTTTGTTTCCTAGGATTTCCTTTACAAACAATATCTCCAGAGCCTGTAATAAAAGCGTTTAATGTTTGCTTGGCATGCATAACAATATCTCCAGAGCCAGTAACTCTTGCTTCTGCTGTGTCCGCCTTAATACCATCCAGAGGCACTGGTGTAGTCTGCATTCAATTCAATCTCTCCTGCTTTTTCGATCTCAAATCCTGAATAATCAGCGGTTATCGTACCCCCTTTGATATATTCTATGGAAGAGTTGGAGGTGTAATCAAAATTTAAAATATTATGAAAAGCATAGAGCTCTCCGATGATCATTTTTCCATAATCACAAATTTTATGTAACCACCCTTCAAAACTTCCCCCTCCTTGATATTGATCAAGCTTTTGAAAAGCAGTAATAAAGCCCTCTTGAACCGCATCTAAGGCATCATCTGCGTTTTTTACAATACGATAAGCACTGCAATAAAGACTTTGACTGTATAGCTGATAGAGTTCCATTTGTGCTTGTTGATCTTCCTTTTTACAGGCAAGAATTAGGGCGTTTATATGTTTTTTTTTATAATCCAAAATGCGACGTTCGCTTATATGACCCAAAAAATAATAATATGTTACACTTTTAAAGAAAATACTTCATTGGCATAACTATTGTCAATAATTAGTAACGATTATTAAATGGGATCAAAAGCAAATTGAAGCGTAGAAAAACCTTCAATAATTCCTTTAATTATGACACAATGACCTAAAATAATAAAAATGGCCAAATCAAATTTCATTTCATTTGACAATTTGTCACTCAATGATATAGAAGCTGAATCAGAATTAATCCCATTATTGACTACTGAAGATGAAGAAGCATTAAGCAAAGAGGATTTACCAGATTCAGTTCCAATCCTACCTCTTAAAAATACAGTTTTATTTCCTGGTGTGGTAATTCCCATCACCGCTGGTCGAGATAAATCGATTCAACTCATAAAAGACGCCAATAAAGGCAATAAGGTTATCGGTGTGGTCGGGCAGAAGGATCAAAACATTCAAGATCCAGGAATTTCAGACATTTATACAGTCGGAACAGTTGCACAAATCCTTCGTGTGTTGAAAATGCCTGACGGCAATACCACAGTTATCATTCAAGGGAAAAAAAGATTTGAAATTGACAGCATCCTAGAGGAGAAACCTTATTTGCGGGCCTCAATAAAACCCGTTGAAGAAAAAATACCAAAGAAAGGAGACTCTGAATTTAAGGCAACCATAGATTCCATCAAGGAACTGTCGCTTCAGATTATTCAGGAAAATCCGAACATACCTTCAGAAGCTTCTTTTGCAATTAAAAACATTCAAAGTCACTCTTTTCTGATCAATTTTGTGTCTTCAAACATGAATCTTTATGTCAAAGAAAAACAAGAGATTCTATCTATTGCTGACCTTCAAGAGCGAGCGATTTTATGTTTAAAATTTATGAATGTCGAATACCAGAAACTCGCCTTAAAAAATGACATTCAATCTCGTGTAAGAACTGATCTAGATCAGCAACAACGAGAGTATTACTTGAATCAGCAAATGAAGACGATTCAAGAAGAGCTGGGAGGCGTTTCCTATGAAGAAGAGGTGGAAGAAATGCGCCTAAGATCAAAAACTAAAAAATGGGAGGCAAGTGTTGCCAAACAATTTGACAAAGAATTGAGCAAGTTACAGCGAATGAACCCTCAAGTTGCCGAATACTCTGTTCAACGCAACTATTTGGATCTTTTTCTTGATTTACCTTGGAATGAGTTTTCAAAAGATAGTTTTGATTTAAAAAAGGCACAAAAAGTATTGAACCGAGATCATTATGGTCTTGAGGATGTTAAGAAAAGAATTATTGAATACCTCGCAGTACTCAAGTTGAGAAACGATATGAAGTCTCCCATCTTGTGTTTGTTCGGCCCTCCGGGGGTAGGTAAAACTTCTTTGGGGAAATCCATCGCTGAAGCCATTGGAAGGTCTTACGTTAGAATTTCTTTAGGGGGAATGAGAGATGAAGCAGAAATCAGAGGACACAGGAAAACCTACATTGGTGCTTTGCCAGGACGAATTCTTCAAAGCCTGAAAAAAGCAGGAACTTCCAACCCAGTTTTTGTTTTGGATGAAATAGATAAAATAAGTAGTAGTGCACAGGGAGATCCCGCGGCTGCATTACTAGAAGTGTTAGATCCAGAACAAAACAGTTCGTTTTATGATAATTTTTTAGAAATGGGCTATGACCTATCTAAAGTTATGTTTATTGCCACTGCCAATAGTCTTTCTCCCATTCAGCCGGCATTGAGGGATCGGATGGAAATAATCAATATTTCGGGCTATACGCTCGAGGAGAAGTCTGTGATTGGGAAGCGACATTTACTCCCAAAACAACTCAGGGAGCATGGCCTTAGCCCTAAGCATTTGTCTCTTAAAAAAGAAATTTTTGATCGTATCATTGAAAGCTACACCCGCGAATCTGGAGTGAGAGGCTTGGACAAACAAATTGCTAAAACAGTGCGATATGTTGCAAAATCTATTGCAATGGAGGAGGAGTATAAAAAAACACCTGCCTTAGAAGATCTTAAAGAAATACTAGGAACCGAAAAAGTACAACGCGATTTGTATGAAAATAATGATGTCGCTGGAGTTGTTACTGGTTTGGCTTGGACCTCTGTTGGTGGAGATATTTTGTTTATTGAATCTGCAATTACTGATGGAAAGGGTCAGCTTTCAATTACTGGAAATCTTGGCAAAGTAATGAAGGAGTCTGCAACAATTGCTTTAGAATATATAAAATCGAATAAAGATCTGTTAGGACTTAAAGATTTTTCTTTTGACAAACACAACATTCACATCCATGTTCCGGAAGGAGCCACGCCCAAAGATGGACCAAGTGCAGGGATTACGATGATGACTTCGCTGGTTTCCTTATTGACTCAACGTAAGGTGAAAAGTAAACTTGCCATGACCGGTGAAATCACGCTGAGGGGTAAAGTACTTCCAGTAGGAGGAATCAAAGAGAAAGTACTTGCTGCTAAGCGTTCGAAAATTAAAGAAATCATACTTTGTGCTGACAACCGGAAGGACATTGATGACATTAACAGTAACTATGTCAAAGGATTAACCTTTCATTATGTCAAAGAAATGCATGAAGTGCTAAAAATAGCTGTAATTTCGCAAAAGGTTAAAAACGCTAAAATATTCTAATAAGTACAAGCTTTTGATAGATTCATCCATAATCGCAATTGATGGTTTTGCTTCGACAGGGAAAAGTACCCTTGCGAAGATGCTAGCAAAACACTATAACTATAGCTATGTAGATAGTGGTGCAATGTACCGTGGAATCACTTACGCCGCTTTGCAAAACCATTGGATTACTTCAAAAGGGCTTGAAGAAGCTAAATTATTTGAAGGATTAAAATCTATAAATCTTAATTTTGAGCCACTAACAAACTCATTGTTGCTTAACGGCATTAATGTTTCAAAAGAAATACGAACCCAAGAGGTGTCCAACAATGTCAGTAAAATTGCAACCCTACCAGTTGTGAGAGACTTTTTAGTCAAGCAGCAACGTGAAATGGGTAAGAGAAAAAATATCGTAATGGATGGAAGAGACATTGGAACTGTTGTTTTTCCAAACGCTTCCCATAAGTTTTTTTTTACCGCGCAACCTGAAGTTAGGGCCAAAAGACGCTGGGAAGAGCTAAAGTTAAGTGATCCAACAGCTGATTTTGACTCAGTTTTGAAGAATTTAATTCAACGTGACGCAATGGACAGTCAACGTAAAGTAGCGCCGTTGAAGATTGCTGAAAACGCCATTGAAATCGATGTAAGTGATCTTTCTGTAGCTGAGGTTTTCACTCTTTTGCTTAAAAAAATAGAATCTTAAATATTTTCTCTCCTAATTGTTTGTAAATAAGTAGATTCCTTCTAAATTTGCGCACTCTTAATTGGTTGGGAAAACGAGAGTAGAAAATTAAAGATAACATCTTCTGTTGTTTCAATGAAGTTTCCCGAACGGCAGAATACAAAATTATCCACAGCCATGGCTGAGAAAAAATCAGACTCAACATCAAAAAAAGTTGAGGATGCTACCGAAAAAAAACCAGTAGCAAAAAAAACCACCACCACAAAAAAAACGACTAAAACCGAAACTGCTGCTAAGAAAGCACCAGCTAAAAAAGCACCTGCTAAAAAAGCTGTTGCCAAAAAGGCACCTGCTAAAAAGGTAGAAGAAGTTGTAGTTAAAGAAGCCGTTGTGGTTGAAGAAGCCATTGCAGAAGTAGCTGCTGTAGCAGTTGAAGCTCCAGGAGTTGAAGCCACAGAAGACAGTACTGACTCTATACCAGTACAAAGCGCAGCACCCGTTGTTGATTCTAAAGAATTTCTTAAAAACTTTAACTGGCACAATTACCAAGAAGGGATTGATGTTATCGAGGATGAGCAGTTAAAAGAATTTGAAGCACTCGTAACTGAAAACTTCGTCGACACCGCAGGAGACGATGTAGTTGACGGTTTTGTAGTTCACATGACGGACCGCGAGGCCATTATTGATATTAATGCAAAATCTGAAGGGGTTATCTCGTTGAATGAATTTCGC
>ERZ807291.9740-NODE-9740-length-10309-cov-14.760386_pt1 | contig 10309 bp, 8 predicted proteins | sample MGYA00521257_ERZ807291 | MGnify/ENA primary metagenome ERZ807291 (study PRJEB31413, sample SAMN03169783) | marine metagenome | biome: Marine; feature: Water; material: Subsurface seawater | place: North Sea | collected 2011-04-28 | depth 1 m m ... | reverse complement strand
AAAAAGTGTTAGATAATTCACCCACTTCTAATTTTGATAACTCAGCAACTTCTCCTTCTAACCAATCTTCTAAATATTGAGCCATTATAGTAAAGATTTATTATAATCTACATAATTTAGATGCATCATCATACAGCTTAACATAGCTCCAGATTTCATGTATTCTGATAAGTTAAAAAATACAGGTTCTAGTCCTTCATTAAAACATATTTTTTCTAGGCTTTCAATTTTATGCTTTTCGCCCTCATAATTTTCATCTGCTCTAGTCATTTCGGAAATATTTGAAGCACATAGTATAGTATTACCTAAACGTACAGAATTAGCAATTCCGTTAAGGGTATCATCAATTCCTATGTCTATTACGGTAGTATATTGTGATAATTCAGCTAATTCATCTTCATTATATAGTTCCGTGCAAACTAATGTTTTTTCTTTAGTTAACGGGAAAATAGAACAATCAAGATGATATAAATAATCGTCAACCATTTCTAATTTGATAATTTTCATATCAAACTTTTCCTCCATCCATTCATAAGCTTTAATATCTGAGCGGATTCCATATCCCCCGATATAAACATTGTCATATAAATATTTTAAATCTGCTTCTCCTTCCCACTTGAAAGGACACATATGGACTTCATAATCCATAGATTCAAAAAATGGTTTTCCTACTTCTTCTTCCCCTTGTCGAGGTTCAGAAGTAAAATTAGCCATAATTATATTATTTGAATCTTTAATATGAGGAAGATAAATACCTAGGTTAGCTACATAAACTAAATCTTGAAAATTACCAGTAGCAGGTAGTATATAGGCTAAACTATTCCCAGCTACAAATTGGTATAAATCTAAAAATTGACGATAAGCAACTCCTTTATTTACTTTAAGTGCTTCTTCTTCTAACTCTTGCATCCAAATATTATTTGGATTTGATGTGTCAAGTGTAAAAGGAAAATTCATAACGAATGCCGGTATAGGCAATTGTGAGGGGGTCTCTTTCATTTTATAAAACTATTTATTTATTTACTATAAATATAGTATACTACTAGGAAAATAAAAAAGCCCCGCGTAAGCGGGGCTTTCTCTATTTATATTCTAAAATTAGATTAGAGGGTATTTAAACCAGCAATCATAATCTTAGCATAGTATTCAGGTCTTAACATCTTCTTAGCATAGCGAGTCAAGAGACCTTTACGTGGAGTGAAGGTATTTGGATCGTATACAAGAGGAGTCATAATCAATGGAACATAAGGAGCGAATGTAGCACCTGTTTCCAAGAATTGTGAACCTTTGAATCCTAATAAAATTGCATTTTCAGTCATGTATGGGTTCTTATAAACTTCATACTTGCTGTTCAAGTTACCAACTTTTTGGATACCGAAAGCATACTTCATAGAGTCTGCATCAGCACCATCTGTAGCTGCGAATCCTGGGATTGATTCCAAGATAGTACCTACTGTTGGAGAACATACCATAAAGTTAGCACCTCCTCTCAAAGTTAACTGGTGGATCTTGTTAGATACCTTGTTTAACTTAGTACCGAGAGTTTGGAACCATTGGCCTTGTGTGTTATAGAACGTACCATTGCTGATAGGTGTATCACCTGATCCATCAAATGATTCGTTGTTTACAGCTGACCAGTAGTCAGTAGTAAGAGCATTCTCCAACAACATACCGAGGATTTCCAAGTCAATCTCAAGAGCAATGTATTCACTCATGATTGAAGTCAATTCAGCTTCAGCATCTAGTGAGTGGTATGCATTTAAATCTTGAGCGAACTCAGGAGTCCATACTGCTTTCAACTTTTTAGTTTTAGCAACAATCGCCTCAGACTTCATCTTAATGTTGATTTCTGGGATATCGATTGGGTTGTTGTTCAAGTTGAGTGAAGTATTACCTTGTTCGAAGTCGCCTCTTTCCGCAGCAGTAGTCTGTTGTGGGTAAGAAATTGTAAGAGCTGAAGGATCAACACCGTTAGTACCTTCAGTGAAGAGATAAACATTACCTCCACCAGCATAGTTGTATTGAGGTGTGTTTACACCAACTGCAGTACCTTCTACTACGAATCCTCTAACACCATTTACATCGGCGTTATCAAAATCACTAGTTGGAACTGTAATAACTTTCAAAGTACCAGCTGCTACTGAAGAAGATAGAGCTGCATCATATCCTGTTGCACTCCAAGAAGCTGAAGCAAATGTAGCATTTGTACCTGCAGATGAAGTCAAGTTGGTAGAGTAAGTCCACTTACCTGCACCATAAACACCATCTGATGGGGCCGTAGCAGTATCAGTAACACCATACATAGAACCTGATCCAAATACATCACCACCTACGGCGAATTTAGAACCAGATTTAGCTGTTCCGTATTGGAAATCAAGGAAGAAAACAAGTCCTGAAGGTAAGCTCATAGGTTGAACCGAAACGAAATCTTTCGCTGCGATTTGACCGAATACCTTTCTTACGAGAGGAAGAGCAATTCCAGACCATTGTTCACCAGTACCTCCTACAAATTTAGCACCGTCAGTACCGGCACCAGTAAGGGAGGATTCAACAACAAGCTGTTTAGCTTGGTTTTCGAGGATTAAGGCCATGTTGTTTTTCTCGGTTTCCGAAGAAATACCTTCTAACAATCCGGTCTTATCCCACTTATTGGCTAACTTAGCAGCATCCGATTGGACGTTTTTCCACTGGTTAGCACTCTCTAAAAGAGAATTTAAGTTTGACATTTTGTTTTGTTTTAAAATTTAAAATTAATTAATACCTGCTAGTTTTTTAAAGCGAGCTACCATAGCATCTTCTTGAATAACGTTTTCATTCAAAGGACGTTTTGGTGCAACACCAGCAGATTTTGAAGCCATACCTAATGACTCTCTAATGTTAGACTTAATAGACTTAGCTACTAAGTTTTCATTAAGAGCTTCAAAGATAGTTTTAGCTTCTTTTACTGTTTCAGCTTTATCAAAAGCTTTTAAAACCTTAATTTTCTGATTCTCAGTTAAGTTTTTAGCTTTGAAAATCTTATTAGTATAAAGTAACTTAGAATTTAATAAGTTAACTTCATTGAGTTCAGAACGCAAATGGTTAATAACCTCTTTAGCTTCATTCAGCTCTTCGGATACTTTCATTTTCTTAAGTTCGGCTTCGATGTCATCTTTGGCATCTTCAAATCCGTCCTTATAGCCTTCTTGTTCAGCATCTGTTCTAGCATTCTCTTCCAACTCAATTTCTTCAGTATCAGTAACATCAACTGTTACATCAACTTCTTCGTCTTCAGCGTCTACCATTTCAACTGCGTCTCCTCCAGCTTCTAATTCACCAGAATTAACCATGTCTTCGATTACATCTTCGATCATGTTTTTTAATTCTTCTTCACTCATATCATCAAGGTCAACATCATCATCCTCTCCAGCTTCTTTACCTTTTTCGTATTCATACTTGTCTACGTCGGCACGTTCTGCTTCTGATTCCTCTGAAATTTCCTCCTTAGCCTCGTCCATTTCCTCTTTAGCTTCGTCCATTTCTTTAGCTTCGTCCATTTCGTCCTTAGCTTCATCCATTTCTTTAGCTTCTTCGAGTTCTAACTCAGCTAATAATTCATCAAGATTAAGTTCTTCATCCATTTCTTTCTCCTCATCCATAGATTCTTTGCCGTAGCCTTCATCCATTTCTTCGGTTTCATCAATTTTTGTTGAAACTTCCTTGTCAAATTTGTTTTGACCTTTTAGTTTGCCTTTTTCATACTCATACTTATCAACTTTTGCTCTTTCTTTACGTGATTCTTCTGAAATTTCTTCGACTTCGTCGATTTCTTCGATCTCGTTAATTTTTTGAGCAAGCATGTCTTTAAGATGAGGTGTAAAAGCTTCTTCTAAAGCGGCTTTCGCATTAGCGATAGCTACTTCTTTGACTGCTTTAGCATCTGCGATAGCATCTGCTAACAAATCTCTGTTTGCCATTGTTCCTAAATTTTTTGGGAAAATACGCTTATTCTGTAGAAGCGTAATAGTGATTAATAATAATAATTAAGATGCTGTATAGACTGACAGCATATTCTAGAGATACATATGTAAAGAAAACAAAAGGACGCAAAAATGCGTCCCTTTATCCTTCTATTTTATTTTGTATAAATTTATATGATAGGGCATTGTCCGTTATTACAAAGAATTTCTGTAATAACTTCGTTTACTATATTATATTTAATAATGGGTTGGTTTGAGACATCTAAACCTTCGCTTATGGGGTGAACATATGCTCCGGGTGTAGATGGTGTTGAAACAAAATCCCAACATAGTAGTTCAAAATCATCTTGAACTTCTTGCACCCCATTAGAGTTGGGTTGTAAACTACCCATACCTCTAGAAGATACACCTACTGTAATTCCATTTCTGAATAACTCTGTTAATATATTACCTGAAGGAGTAGGAAGGATCTCAATAGTACCTATTACATCATCTCCATCCCATTTGATAAATTTTATATTATGAGAAACATTTTTTAAATTAATAATAGAAGAATCTGGGTGGTCTAATTCACCTAGTGCTCTATTTTCTTTAACAGGACCATCAATATAATTTTTTACTTCTCTTTCTAAAATTTCTCTAGGGTAGTATCTACCATTACCGTTTTTTGTTTCGGCGGTTTGTAATCTACCCTCAACTATTAAATTACCATTATCCGTTTTAAGGGCTTCGGTAATTGCTTTAGGGGCAATTTTAAAAAATTGAGTATCTATGAGGGTCTGTCTCATTATCCCATAGTATTCTTATCAGCAGTAACTTCCATTAACTTTTTTTCAAGTAAAGCAACTTCTTTTTGTACTGATTGAACAGCTGCTTGGTTAATGAATTCAGAAATAGATTCATCTTCATTTACCATAAGAGCATTTTTTCTTTCAGCAATTGCTCTTTCATAAATTTTAGCTTCAACCTGTTTTTTAGCCATTTCCCCTAGACGTTTTGCTTCTTTCATAACGTCTTTCATACCCATTCTGCCTTCTTTTTTTGCTTTCTTTTTTAGGTCTTTCTTTTCATCTTTCATACCGTCCTTGTACCCTTCTTCTTCGGCATCAGTTCTAGCATCTTCAGACATATCTTCCTTTTCATCTTTCATACCATCTAGATACCCTTCTTCTTCAGCATCTGTTCTAGCATTTTCTGCTAAATAGGCTTCGAACTTAAGTTCATAGGATTCTTGTTTACGATCTGCAAATGGGTTCCCAATTGATGGAATTCCCGCTACAGCTTCTTCTAATAGTTCTTTTAATTTTTCTGAGTTGCTCATTATTGCTTCTTTTAAGTCTCCATAGCCGGAGGATTTGTATTTACCTTTAATTTCTTTGGGAGTTAAGCCTACTACTTCATCTGTGTAGCCAATCCCTTCTACTCCAAATGCTGCATTTTCAATGTAGTACATAGGATCTTTTCCTAATTGTTTCACTACAATTTCCATTGCTTTTTCAAGGGGCATTGAATTATCTTTTCTTATTTCAATTGCTACACCATTTAGAAGTTGGTCAGGATTAATATTATTAAATAATTTAGGATCCTGGTAGTCATATACTTTTGAGTTTATTTCATCTACTTCTTTAGTAGGTTTCTTTTCAGTTGCTTTAGCTGCCTCTGTTAAGTACTTTTGAAATTTATATATCAGTTCGCTTGTCATGTTAATAAATATTAATCTTTGTATAAATCTATATAATCTATACCTTTTGCTTTTTTTCTTAGTGCTTTTTGATCAACAGGTTTGTATCCAATTGAAGTATAAGAAGAAATGTTAGGTTTAGATCCTTTTTTTTTAAATGCAAAAGGTGTATTATAACCCATCCCTTCTATTTCTTTAATACTATTTTTTACTAAAGAATATTGATCAGGATAATTTTTTCTAAAAAAAGTCCTAAATGAGTTAAACGTATCAATTACTTTATCTGCTTGAATTTGATATTCTTTATCACCCCTTAGTTCAGGTTTTGTTTTAAGTGATTTTGCTGCATTTTTAGATTTGCCTAAGTTTTTAAGCAAATTAATAAAGCTTGGAAGGGGAATAATAGTATGAGTGATGCCTCCTCCTTCACCCCTTTCTTCAGGTTTATTAGCTTTAGCATAATAACTCAAATCACCTTTAAAAAAATCATCCTTACTAGTAGGACCATATAAATCCTCAATTCTTTTAATAAAGTTTGGGCTTAGTTCTGAGGGTTTGATAGTCTCAGCCATTATTTAGTTGTTTTAAATAATTCTTCAGTTAATTGATAATATTGAAGAAGGTTGATTAAATCATCATTATTAATTTTAGAATTTTTATCTAATTCTTTAAGGAGTTTTACTACTTCTACTAATTTAATTTTAGTAGCTTCATCCTTTACACTTTTAATTTGGTGATTTAATACTTTTTTTACCTCATTAATTTTAGTATTATAAATCTCTTTTAAACGAGGAGTATTATCAATTGAGTTAATAAACTCTTTTAATATACCTTTTTGACCTTTGTTTAAATTAGAATATTTACCATTAAATTTTTCAAGCATTACCTTATAAGTAAGGATTCTTAAATCTTTATCGTATTTGCTAAACTCTTCAACTAAATCCTCTTTTACTTTTTTCTCACTAACAGGTTTTTCAGTTAATTGCTCTAAAATTGTTACTTTATTAGCAATAATTTCATCAGTTTCTGATAATTTATCTGAGTTGTAAATTTCTATAAGTTTATAGAATGCTGCATATCCTTTATAATTAGGAACTTGATGGCTAAAAAATTCTCCTAAATTATAATGTTTACGAATTTCATTAATTAGGTTATATTTATCTCTTCTTAATGCACTTCTATTTAATTTACGAGTAGCTTCTAATATCGTATTTAAAGTAATATCTGCTTTACCCTCACTTAAATTTTTAGTTTTAAATAAAGATTCGTAAAGTTTATATTCTCTCCCTAATTCGGTTTTAGCAAATGCTTTTTTTAAAATATTAAGAGAAGCAGATTCGCCACCTGATAAAGTATCAGCCGTTATTTGTCTTACTAAAAGTTCAAATAAAAGTCCTGTATTTTTATACTTAGAATGTTTGATTCTCATTGATGGGCTTTTTTATAAATATATAAAGATTTTCACTCCTTTAAGTTACTTTCATCTAGTAGCGAACTGTCTTGCTCAAATACTAATTGTTTACGATTAACTCGTAACTTTTTTAACATCTCTTTATTTTGTAAATAAGCTGTTTTAGCTTCTAAAGCTAAAGGTGAACCTCCTTTATACGAAGGTCTTATAGAATCTGATTCATTTTCTTTACCTTTCATTGCGAATGCTCCTAATCTATCTTTGCCAAAATTATCATTTTGAGTGTTACGATTAGAAACTTTTTCTTCGGGGCGGCCCAATTTTTCATTATATCCTGCGGGAACGTTATCAGGTTCATCATAATATCTACCTTTACCGTACATAGAGGCTAAATCATGTGGGGTACCATATGATTCTCCGGTTTCAACAGGATCATTACCTTCAGCTTCTATTTGGCTATTGCGGAAAGCACGTTTAGCATCTTCACTAACTAAATCTCTAAATTCTACATATTGATCTTCACTTAGGTGGAATAAATGATCATAAATGAAATCAGTTGGGAATAATTTAGTTTCCATCATTTGAGCAGCTAGGTCAACTTTTTCTTTCATTAACGCTACTCGCTCTTGGTCATAAATAATTGAAGGAGTGGTTAGATTAAGTTCAAAATTTGTTAACTCTTCACCATCAAATCCTTGAGTATATAAATGAACAACTGCAATTTTATATAATTCGGAGAGTACAATTCGTTGAATACGTTCTACAGTACGAGCAAATCTAATATCTTCAGCTGCTAATGTGGCTTTACCATCAGTATTTTCATCATAACCCAAAAATGCTTTAGGTACTTTAAGTGCTGCGAATAATTTATCTCTTAGATATTCTACATCTTGAATACCATCATATTGCATTCCAGGTGTAGTATCAATTTTAGTGGCAGTATCATTACCTCTAACAGGGATATAAAAATCTTCTAACATGTTTTGCATGTTATACTTTAAATTATAATCTCCAGTTTGTTGATCTACATACGGGGTACGTTTCATCTTTGAGATAGTCTTTTGCATAAAGTTTTCTATCTCAGCAGGTGGGATAGCTCCTACATTTATATAAAAAATACGTTTCTCAGGTGCACGAACAATTCTATGTACTAACATAGCATCTTCCATTAACACGTACTGCTTAAATAACTTACGAGCAGGTTCGATATAACTTCTACCATATGGGAGATAATTTACATCTGAGAGGAGTCTAAAATGGGCTATTTCGTAATTATCAAAATAAATTGCTGTGTTGCTGTCTCTGTCAGTTGTATATGAAGTACCCCCAAAATACCCACCATATTCTCCTCCACCACTTAACCCATCAGGGTCAAATTTAAATCTTACTTCTACATCTTTTTTATTTTCCCCTACTTTTTCTTCTCTTATAATATTATATGCTGTGTAAGGAATAACATTATAAACACCAAATTTTTCAGCTATTTCTAATTTAAGGAAAAAATCACCATATTTACACATTTGGCGAATCCACATCCATAAATTAAATTCAATGTTTAAAACATCATAAAATAAGTTATAAAGGATTTTTTGTACTTGTTCGTCTGAACTTTTAATTTGGAGTACCTCACCCATTTCACTTTTTAAAGTGGACTCATCAGATAGTATATCTAAAGAAGAAGCAATGATAGCATCTGTATCCATTGCTTCGTAATCTGAGTATAATTGGGTTCTAAGGGTTTGATAGTTTAATGCAGGATTATAAGCTGCCATTTGATTGGTAGTATATAACCTATTATATCTATCAACCATTGAATTGGTTTCAGTAGTCCCTGCCATTTGTTCTTGATTAAAGTCAAGAACTTTAAGTTGACTCCCTCCTACATTACGAATTATTACATCTGTGGAGAATAATCGTTTTAATCTTGTAAATACACTAGTATCAGCCATGTTTGTTAATATATGAATAAATATTACAGAAGCCAACTAAAATCTTCAGTTCCACCTTTTCCATCATCCATTGTATACGGGTTATCTTTCCCTGTGGAGAAATAGGCTCCATGATATTCAGTGGTGTTTTTAGAAAATGCTCCTAAAGCTGCTTTTGTTATATCTAATCCGTGTTGTTTAAATTTTAATGCAGTATCTCGTACATATAAGCCGATACCAAAACTCATAACTAAATCATCATTATAACCAATTTGAGCCTCTGCCCTTCCATGCTTCCAAATAAACGTTTTCATTTCTTCTAATAAACGTTTAGATTGGATTGTTACTCCTTTATCACTTACATATTCTTGACATTTACCTATTACCATAGGACGGGTTCGGGTAGACATAGTAAATCCTGCTGTCATGCTTGAATTATTTTCATAATTTTGTAAATAAGAATCTACATTTACCATATCAGATTTTGGTGAATAATATAAATTAGGATAATTACGTTCAATAATAGTTTGAATTGTACTCCATCCTATATTAGCATTTTCAACTACTAATAAGGCATTATTGTATTCAGTAGCGATTGCTGTTAAAATGTTTCCAAAATCCTTAGTACCTATTTGGCCCTTATATTCACCTACTTGAGTTGCTGATTCTACATCAAATATATGAAAGGCCGAATAATCCTTACCATCACCCCTAGCCACGTCAGCCGAAATTAAATATTGTCTAGTATAGTCAGCTGATTCCCAAATCCATAAATTTTGGTCTGCTCCCCTCCTTTCTAAAGGTTCTTTGATTGTAGATTTTTCTATAAACTCTAGATATTCAGGGTAGAAAACTATATCTCCTGATGTGCTAAAGTCGCAATCACATTCCTGTGCTGCCATTCTTGGGTCTCCCAACAATTCATCTTGTCTATCTCTCCAGTCTTGGTCTCGCTCAGGATGGACAAACCAAGGCAATTTAATAGGTAAAAATTCGTTTTCACTTGCTTCTGCCCTAACCCATGTTTGATGGAACCAATTACCAGTTCCATAAGGAGTTGAAAGTGCTATGCACCCCCCACCTGTGGCAAGTGTTTGTTGTGCTGATGCCCATATCTCACCAATATTATCAATAAAAGCAGCCTCATCTATTAGTAGAAGAGAAACTGCTTCTGATCTACCTGCATCACTTGATGCTGATGTAGCTTTAATTTGAGAACCATTAGTTAATCTAAGAGTTAATTTATTATTTTCTTCAAAATCTACTTTAAGCCAAGAAGGTAAATTTTCATACATAAATTTAACCTTTGTAACCATGTTTTTAGCAGTTT
>ERZ807291.9734-NODE-9734-length-10315-cov-8.831092_pt1 | contig 10315 bp, 9 predicted proteins | sample MGYA00521257_ERZ807291 | MGnify/ENA primary metagenome ERZ807291 (study PRJEB31413, sample SAMN03169783) | marine metagenome | biome: Marine; feature: Water; material: Subsurface seawater | place: North Sea | collected 2011-04-28 | depth 1 m m ... | reverse complement strand
AGTTTCTTCTTCATTTTTTGGACAATATTTAGATATTTCATCTGAATTTAAATCATTAATTTTTTTACATGGTTCACATTTACTAATTTTTTTATCTTCAATTACTTTTTTAATTTTACATAAAGTTGGATCAAATTTTGAAAAATCATTTATTTCTATTTTAAAATTACAATTATCATATTATAGGATATGCATAAAATTTATCTTTACAGCTCTAACAAATCTATTATTGGTTTATGAAATTGTTGAATCAAATCCATATACTAAAACATATATTTTATTGTATCAATATTTTCATAAAATCTTCTAAATAGATATGGTAACATTTTATTATAAGGTCCATATGGAATATAAACATTTATTTTTTGATTTTTATTTAATAAATTTTTATATTTATTTTCCTTCATTCCCATAAGATGACCAAATTCAAAATTAGTACTATTGTTATTTAATAAATAACCAAAATTGATTGATTCATTATTATGTGTTGCTAATATATTGAGTAATTTATTGTCACTTTCATACAATGTCAAAATACCTTTATTATAATTATTATCTGTATCACATTTTGAAATATATAAATGTCCTAATTTATTTTCGCTATTCCAATAAGCACCGCGTACTAATTTGGTACCTAAATATATATCTTTAAAATTAATCATATCATTATTTAAAATATTTAATGAATCTTTTCTATACATCTGATAAGTTTTAATTATATTAAAGTCATTTTTGTTATGTTTTTGGATTAATTTATTAGTTAAACTATGATATTTATTATTTAATTCGTTACTTTCTGCATCAATCAAAATTTTAATTCCTTTTTCTTTATACATATCAATTATATCATCAATTATTACTTCATCAAAATTAAACGATGATAATTTTAATGCAACTCTATATCTATTATCAATTTTATTATTTAATTCTTTATATTCATTAAATGTATTTAAACTATTATATGACTCCTCAATTGCATAATTTATTACTGGTATTTTATTTATTTTCATGACTTCTTTTGAAATATTTAAAACACATTTAATACTATTACCTGCTATATATTTTTTAATCATAATATATATAATAATTTAAATATTTTTATGATGAAATAATGACATTAATATTATTAAATTTTACTAAAATCGAAATTGTCGTTTGTAATTTTTATTTTTTCAATAAATTCAAATTCGCCTAATAAAAAATATTTAGACCAATTGCACTTCGTGTTTTATCCCAATAAAATTCATCTATATGAATTCCATTATTTTTATAAAGAACATATAAGGCAATCAAGTTAATTTTTGGTCCATCATAACCATAGTCAGCCGCAATTAGATGAAATCAAATTAACAGATGCATATTATAATTATTAATTATATTTCAAATCAAGTATAACTGGATAATGGTCTGAATTATATTTACCACAAAACTCAGAATACTTGTGATATATATATACATCATCTATATATTTCTTAATATTTTCGGTAACTAATATATGGTCTATCATTGAATAATCTTTATTTGATGTTGTATCGCAATTATTATCAGAATCATACCACTCGCTATATCTTTCGGATTGATCAAGTGTTTCAGCAATACTTGATAAACTGTATTCACCAGCATACTCACCAAAATTACCTTTTAAAATATTTAGAACTTGTGATATTGGTTTATTATTATTTATATCTATTATTTTATCATCAAAATCATTAAAATCACCTAACATTATTACTTCGTAATTATTTTTAATATAACCTACTATTATTGTTTGTAAGATTGATGCTTGTGCTTCTCGTTTCGAACATCTATCTGAATCTGTAGGATAAGCAATTAAGTGTGCAGCAATAAATGCAACATTTATATTATTAATTTTAAATTCTGTAATATAATGTTTACTTAGACTTGTTGAACTTTGGCTACCTGTATATCCACATTTAGATCCTTCAATTGGATAATTATATTTTATACTTGTTCTATATAATGATTTTACAGGATCTATTCTTGTTAACATCCCTACATTTTGTCCCGTAGATGTATCTGTTCCTTGTATTAAATATGGTTGATACGATGTATCATTTAAATTTGTTTTTACAATATTAAGTTCGTCGCATCCTTCAATTTCACAAAAATTAATTATATCTGGGGTTAAATCTTTAATTACATTAGTTACATAATTCATATGTGTTGTTGCTTCCGTCATATTCTTCCAGGTGCAACCATTTCCAGGACAATCCATATTTCTATAATAATCTATATATAACCACTCTACATTATATTGTACAATTCTTAGATTGTTCTTATTTATTCGCCTATCTTCGTGTGTAATAACAGTTGGACATTCAATATCACATGTGACAATAGTAAATAGTAGTAGTAAATTTAATAACACTTTATACATAACCTATTATTATAATATTATTTTATATAGTAATGTTAAGTATGAATTATAAAAATTATAAAAAATTATACTTAATATTACTTATTATAATAATATTAATTTCTATAGTAATATTAATTATGAATAATAAAGATCATAAAAAGTCATATATTAAATATAAACGCAAATATTTAAATTTAAAAGAACATGTTGGAGGAAATAAACAAAATCTATGGATAGAACAAAATTTCTTTTCAGATACAGAATTTACAAATATTTTAAATTATTGTAATCAACTATCATTAAAAAATGATCCTCGGAGTTTAGAAAGAGTAACATTATGTTTAAATCCAAGTGTTCATAAATATATATATGATTATATTTATAAAAATACAAAGTTTATAAATTATATTAACTCAATAAAAGACACTGATGTATCAGCTAAATTTATACCATCATACCCTATTGAATATCGTAAATATTTTACAGGCTCCAAAGGAATGCCATGGCATAAAGATACTTCATTATTTGACCCAGATTGTTTTGAAATTGTTTTAACATTAACTAATACATCTGATAGTAAGTTTGAATGGAATGAAAATAATAAAATTAATCAATTAGAACCAAAACCAAATACATTAGTAATTGTTAGACCAAATAGTGTTGAACATCGAGTTACCGAATTGACACGCGGTGATAGAACAATACTCAAGTTTATAATTGAATTTGTTAAAAAAGGTGAAATTAATAATATAAAAAAAAATAATTTTTCATTAGAATTTAATAAATGTCCGCATTAGTATACATGATATCAAATAGATATAATATAGAATATACACCTTCATTAATAGGTGGTGCCACAAGTGGTGCCACAAGTGATACAAAAGAAAGTACAATTAGACCCACCAGCACTAATACAAGTAAATTTGTTGATGAATTATCATATGATACATATTTCCTTTTAACAACAAATGTATTTACAAAGATTGAATGGGATAATCGAACAAATTTTACTTCTATGATAAATAAGTTCGGAATAGATATAAAAGAATTAAGTGGTGTATCCCAAGAATGGGGACAGGATTTGGTTAAACAAATTAAAAATACTAATAATAAATTAGAGATTGATATTGTTGCACGACATCAATCTGATCGATTGATTAATGAAATTCATAATATATTCCCACTAGAAAATATTAGTTATCATTTATTAGATAATAATACAAATAAATACAATTTAATGAAAGGAGGCAACTTTATAACTTTGCCAGAATATATTAGCGATGCATCTGGTGAAAAAATGAAAAGTATTATTACATTAAAATCAAATAAACAACTTTTAGATATTACTGAGCTTGAAAACAAGTATTCACCATATATATATCTAAAAGTATATTTTCCTGATTTTGAAATTGATACATATCATGGAATGTCTGTATTTCATATCGATGAAATATTAACTATAATTCCGACAGGATTAGGTAAAGATGATTATGATATTTGGTTCTATAATCCAACATGTTCGGATGAGTCATATCAAGAAAAACTTGTTGCTATTCAACAATATAATTTAAGAATTTTATATGAGTTTTTTCCAGAATCTCGAATTAAATTATTTGAATTAGAATTTGTTAAAGATGGTTTTATAAAAAACCCACCTCTTTTTAATCGAGTAATTTTAAGGAAAGGTAATAATTTTCGAGTTATTTTTCCAAAACAAGATGAAAAATTGGAGAACCAAATTAAATCTCAAATAGAAATATATAATACTAATAATAATATTTATATTGAAAATTGTTTTGTAGATACATCTCAATTACATAAAGAAAATGGTAATATTCACTGTGGATATAAAGCGATACCTATTATACACAGATAATAAATTAATTATGAATCCAAAATCGATTCCAATCAAGCGACTTTATACTACATTTATCTGTATGTGTAGTAGGTACACGAATTATTATATTTTTATAATTTATATCTATTGGATGGGTTTCTTTAGAAAATGATTGTGATGTTCCATGAATTATTAATTTATTATTTTTATTTATGGAGCCAAATTTTAGGTTTGTACCATAACACGTTTTAGTAAATCTATTAATACCATCTTCTTTTACGAAAGAATATATTAAGTATGTTAAAAAATACCATGATGCCATGTCTGAATGATTATTACTATAAACATGTACCATACCTGTATATTTATTTGTATATTTCTTATCATCGAAATCAAATTTTAATCTATTAAATACATGATATTTTGGAGATGATTCTTCGTTTTCTATCCAAGGATCCCATTTTCGTACACTATTTTTTTCTATTTTAACTGTATTTTGCATCCAAGATTCTCTTTTTCCTGTTAATATTCTTATTATTAAATTCACAAATGTTAACATATGACCTTGTGTATTTTCAAGATGAAAATGAAGTGATTTAAATTTATCACGATTTTTGTAAAGTCTAGTAATTTCTATTTTTAGTTCTTCTATATTATTATTACCAAATGAAGTAATATAAAAATGATTTTCTTCATTTATTTTAATTGATTTTAATAAAGGTAATTTTAATAAATTTTTGTCAATATACTCAACAGTATAATTAATACAATCTTGAGTTATATCTAATTTGTTTTTAATTACAAAAGATTGTATTTTTAATGAATTAATAAAATTTAATTTATGTAATCTATATAAAATATAATTAGAACTTATGTATGGATTAAAATTATCAGAAAAACACAATACATAAGAATTAATAAAATTTTGCCATTCTATGTTTTTATTTGTTATAACAGATATAATTTTATAATTTGTATACCTACCTGATAATATATTACCATCCAAATCAAACATAAATGGTATATATTTATGGTCTGTAAATTTTTTAATTTCAAAAACTGATATTTTTAACTTATTAATATCAGTCAGTTTTAATATAGGATTTAATTTTATTGGATAATTATCACTTAAAACTCTATTAATTTCTTTTACCAGACATGTATCTTGAATCATTAATGTATATTATATTGAATTATATTTAATAGATTTCATTTTTTCTGTATAATAAACAAATTGTTGTTAATATTAAAATCACTTTAAAAGATATTTTAATATTATAATTATATGGAATCTCAAGATAAAAAATCAATAAATATTGAAGACTTGGATGTTAAACAAAGTTTAGAAACTATATGGAATATGATGAATAAGGCTGCAAGTAAAGGTGTATTTAATATTGACGAATCTTATATACTAAAAATATTATTTTCAAAAGTATCAAAAAGTATCACTGAAGATACATCAAAAAGTATTGCATATAAAACATCAAATGATATTTAATCTTTATAAAAAATAAATGGTCCGAATGTTGATATTTTATTTCTAATAAATATAGGATCACCGTCTTCTAGTTTTTTTCTATATGGCAATTTATATGCATATTGTAAAATACCAACTTTTTCTCTAAAAAGAATATAATTATAGTTTTCGCTATCTATTTTTTTTCCAAAAACATGAAAACTTCTATTTGTATGATTATTAATCATCTTACCCCTATAGGTATAATGAAATACCATAGAAAATGGAATTGTTTTATGATAATGTAAAGCATTTCTAAAATAATAACCTCGGTTCCAATGTTTTTTGTTTAATTTAGCGAACTTATCTTTTAACATTACATATCTATTTAGTTCATTATTAGAATCTAAATCTAATAATGGATATTTGATTGTATTAAATTTAAAATAACCTACATGTTTTAATCTATTACTTGGCACACATTTTGGATGAGAATTTCCATATATTGATGTACATCTTTTATTTGGAATAGTAAATGCGTCATTTATACTTTGGAATTTTTCTTTATTTGCAGAATTATTTCTATTAAACACACAAGTAATATATATTATAATTATAGTGATTAATATAAAGTAAATTTGTTTCATATATCTATTACTAGAAAATAATTATATATTTTTGCAAAGATCTGGTATTATTTGGATACTATCTGAATAATTTGCAGGATCTAATTCTATTGTTACATTTAATTTATTTATATGAAATAATACCTTCTTTTTTTGAATTTTAATATATCCAACTTCTTCATCGCTTTTTTTTATTCCTATTAAACTATCATCTACTTTATTAATAGTTAATGTACTAATAGAAGTAAATATATCAATTAGATTAGTTAATATCGGAACTATCTTTGGGTTATCTTTATGAATAGATAAAATATCTATATCTGGTACATTATATTCAATTGCAGTAATACTTTTATTCATAGTTGATTTTACCTTGTCTATAATACTTTGAGCTGTATTATTAATCTCATATTGATAATCACGTAATTGAGTATAAAACATATCCATTGAATTTTTTATATTAGTACTCATTAAATAATAATTATCTCTTAATTTATAATTCTTTTTTATAATTATATCAAGTTCATTTAAATTTTTATTAATATCGTCAATAATCCATGGAAAAGTGTTCATATCACTAAAATTTTCTTCTAACTTTCTTATTATTTGTAAACCTAAATCTAACTTAATAATTTCATTTGATAAATTAGAAATTATAATTATCATATAAACTTCATTATTATGATTAAAAGTATGAATATCAATATCTTTTCTATTTTGAACAATTGAATTCCATGAAATAAATATACCAAATCGAATATGATTTGTTTTCATATCATTTTCCATTTTTTCTACTTCCTCTTTATTAATTCTATATGTATAATTTTTACTTTCTAACATAATTAGTTTTTTATTTGGCAAATATAACCATGCATCTCCTGAGTGTGGTGTTTTTGCTTTATTTTCATATGTTATATCGCCATAGCGTTGATTTATAATTTCTTCAATCATATTTTCACCAACTTCACCCTTCTTACTCGAATTATTACCTATACCTGTTAATTTATGTATAGATTCTAATAATTCATTTAATCGAGTATCCATATTTAAACCTTTTGAATGTTTCATATCTTCAATACTTTGTAGAATTGTATAATATTCGATTTCTTTTTTATTATCTTTAATATTTGGAAAATGAATATTATAACCAGTATTAAAAATATCTTTGATCTTATCCGTACGGTCTTTTTTATAAAGTTTATAAATTTCAGGATAATCCTCTTCATTAATATTTAAAGTGATTGACATAATTATATTACTATACATTAAGTATATTATTATTATTTGTATCAATTTTTTTACGGTTAAAAACATTCATCGAAGATGAAAAGTATGATTTTCGTTACACTTTCCAATTTTTATATATCAAGGAGTTTTACCAGGGTGCTATTCTTTTTGCCTTTGGCGAAAATAATACCCCTGCCAATTTTATTCTAAGAAAATCGAATAAGTTACTGGTTATCAGGACTGTGTAGTTTATATTTATATTTAAAAATATTATATATAACTTTATAATGAGTTTAGATGAAACGAATGTAAATATATATGTTTATGAAGGACATAATAATCATGGAATGATAGATACTAGTGGATATACAACTACTGGTATGATTTTTGAACATTATCAATTAAAAGAATTAAGTACAATATTAATACCAGATAATTTATTTATTGTAACATTATCAGAACAAAATACAGCGACGCAAATAAATAAGTCTGATATTATAACTATACTCGGATTTGAACAAAATTTTGAAAAAGATTCATATGAACTATTTGAATATGATAGTATTAATAGTAAATATAAAATTAATATATTAAAAGTAGGATACTTAAAAATAAATATTATGTTAAATATTGTTAAAAATATATTCAAACTAAATCAAAAATTTAGAAGTCCTCTATTTCCAACTACAGATAAAATTACAAATTTATTTAATAGTGATACAATTCAAGAATCTTTTAAAAGATTTCAACATAGGGGGGTGTATGAAAAACAAGATTTTGAAAATCTACTAATTAAAACAAAACAGCATTTAGTTAATAAAAACATTTTTAGTAAAATATTGCTTGATGAACTTGAATATAGTCTTGATGTGATGTACCGCGAATATAAAGATCATTTTATTTATTTGCTTCCTGCTATAGTTAATTGTTTGGATTCACATACAGAAATATTATTTTCCTATTTTATTATTGATAAATATATAATGTCCAATTATGGTTCTAATATTTATGAAATGATTGGTGAGTTATCTGTTGAAAAAAAACAATGTATAATTAATAAAGAAACGGGTATATTAATATATTTATCTGATATATTTATGTGGATAGGTAAGTTAGATATTAGATTTTATGCTCCTGGTGATAAATGTAGAAATATAAATTTTTTTAAAGAACCACTTAATATTGAAGAGGAAGAGTATATTTATTTTGAAGATGAGTGTGAAAAAATTGATTATACACATAGTAAATATGTGGATATAGGAAGGTTTTATTCTGACCATAAAACCAACTATAAAAATGAAATTGTATATTATATGGATAACTTGGATATATATCGAATTATAGATGAAAATATTGTAAAAATAAAGTATTATACTAAAAATAGCATAGAAGATGATAAACAAATTTATGACCAATATTACCCATATATAGATAAACGCAACCCAGATAAATATATAGAACCATATGAGTATCAATCGGAAGATCACGATCACTATGAAGATGATATGGTAGACTATGGGAGATTGTATTGTATTAGTAATACAAAGTCTTTTATATATGGTTTTTTTAAGTTTAATAATTATATTAACATGAAAGATGATACACAAAATTTTACTGTACCAAATAGAAGAGGATTGAATTTAAAACTAAACAATTCTGAAAGTAAATTTAGTCGAGTTAATAATTTATTACCTACAGATATTATTAAATTTAAAGATATGTATACTAAAATGAAACAATTAGATGTATCTAAAGAAAATACACTTTTAGTTATAACAGGATGTGGGAATTATAGCAGAGCATTAAACAATCATTACGAAGCATTACCTGAGTATGAAAAAATAAAATTTCAAAGATATATTGATAGTTTAGGTAAAATTGAAATATCATCACAAAAGAATTTTAATAATATACTTAAAAATATTAATGAAACTAATATAGAAATAACTGATGAAAAAATAAAATTTACTAAAATAAGTGAAACAGACCCACATTATGAAGCAAAAAAACAAGGTCATACGAAGAGACTCAATGAATTTGAAGAAAAAAAACGTCAGTTTGAAATACAACTTTATAAAAAAGATAAAATTAAATTACCGGATACACTCGATACTATACTTGGATTAATTAAAGAAGTTGATATAAAAATAACTGATGAAATACTAAAATTTAATAAAATAAGTGAAACAGACCCACATTATGAAGCAAAAAAACAAGGTCATACGAAAAGAATTGCTGAACTTAAAGATAATAAAAGTCTATTAACAAAAGAAAATCACAAAAATAAATATTATAATAAAAATTACTTTGAACTTTATATGAAATATAAAAATAAATATATTAATCTTAAAAATAAATAATTTTATTATTATTTAAATTAATTTAAATTTTTAATCTAGTTTTATTATATATGGATCCTTATTATTCAAAATATATAAAGTATAAAAGTAAATATGATGATTTAAAATTAAAAAATGGTATTAATACATCAGAAAATAATACTAAATCAGTGCGCGATACAAAATCTAATAATAAACCTGCTAATGTCCCTGTTACACAATCTAATAATTTATCAGATATATTCAAGGATATACTTCCTGATAGTACACCAAATAGTCCTGTTACTACTGTTACTAAGCCTGTTACTCAACCTGTTACTCAATCTAATAATTTATTAGATATATTCAAGGATATACTTCCTGATAGCATACCAAATAGTCCTGTAACTGCACCTGTAACTGCACCTGTAACTGCACCTGTAACTGCACCTGTAACTGCACCTGTAA
>ERZ807291.9730-NODE-9730-length-10317-cov-4.925843_pt1 | contig 10317 bp, 8 predicted proteins | sample MGYA00521257_ERZ807291 | MGnify/ENA primary metagenome ERZ807291 (study PRJEB31413, sample SAMN03169783) | marine metagenome | biome: Marine; feature: Water; material: Subsurface seawater | place: North Sea | collected 2011-04-28 | depth 1 m m ... | reverse complement strand
AAACTTAATAAAATGTCACTAGTTGTATTTTACCTTTCTTAAAATACGCATGCTTTTTTTATAAAGAACGTAAGCTTCTTCGCTGTAGTTGTATAGAAGCTTTTTTGACGATTTAAGCCTTGTAATCGCTTCTTCGATGCCGTTGAAATAACAGATAAGATATGTGGCAGGGGCATTTTTTAAATCGCTAATTTGCTCTAAAGTAAGTTCAGCGTCTAGTTTCAGCCGATCCATAAGAGCGTTGTTTGAATTAAATGTGTGGCGTAACGCTTTTTTGTCGTATTGAGGGGGTGAAAAAAGAAATTCTGAGTCGATATTATAGGTCGCATTATTTCCAAAAGTGATGGTGGTTTTTTCTAACTTGAAATATGAGTTTTCTCCATCAAGACCAAGATTAACGTATTCTGTAATTTCAAAGGAGTCCTTGTCATATGAAATTTCGACAGCGTCTAAAGCAGAATAAAACAATCTAACTTGTTCGTTTATTAGAGCGATATCAACCCTAGAATAGAACGTTTGATTTTTAACGCTTTTTCTAAGGCCAGACCAACACATAACAAAATATTCTTTAAATACTTTATATTTCGGATCAAAATCTTCTCTTTGAACCATAAAATCAAATACTCCATCTAATGTGTATTCAATATTGTTTTGCGCATGAGCTTCAATAGCTGTTACAATTTCAGAATTAAAATCAGTTAGTTGGGTAACGCTGTTTTTTGGGATGCTCATGCTCCCTTCTCTAAAAAAAACAGACCCAATACAATATTTCCAAATATTCTTTCTTAGAGATGTAATTTCTTTTGTTTCTTTTGGGCGAATAGTAACTAACCCAACGACTTTGTCGTTGTTAAGGTGTGGAAATGGGATGTTTTCATATTGAATTACAGGAGGGTGGCTCAAATATGCATTAACAAGGTTTTGAATCTTGCTGTCGTCAAAAAAATCAACTCCTATGATGTGATTATATTGGTCGTCGATCCCAATAACAATATAAGAATTGTTGTTGGGGTTGCTATTTGATAATGCACAAATATGCTTCAAAAACTTGGCTTTTCCTTCTTTGCTACTAATATTAATTTGCAGCTTTTTGTCATAAAAACTGCTCTCGTCATTATGTGCAAGTAGGTTTTTTATAAGAAGTCGCTTATTGATCATTTTTGAGGTGCCTTTGTGTTGTTTGTAAATCTAAAAACAAACTGCGTCATGTTTAGTCTCTTAAAGTTAATAAACAAACAGAGTAAATGAATTGAAATGAATTTAAGTTTTAACCATTTGTTAACAAGGGGAACGAAAATATTTTAACAAATTGCAAACTATAACTTATCAGATCAATAATTAGTTAAACTAAACATCATAATGGAGGGAGATAAAAACGGGGTTGATATTCAATCAATCAATGAAAAAATTGAAAAAGAAAGTGCCTTTGTAGATTTGCTTACGCTTGAAATGAACAAGGTAATTGTTGGGCAAAAACAAATGATTGAACGACTACTTATCGGTCTTCTTGGACAGGGACATATCCTGTTAGAGGGGGTTCCTGGTCTTGCCAAAACATTAGCCATTAACACTTTGTCTAAAGCGGTAGCGGGTAGTTTTAGCAGAATTCAGTTTACACCAGATTTGCTTCCGGCAGATGTTGTCGGGACTATGATTTACAATATAAAAGCAAATGATTTTAGTATAAAAAAAGGTCCTGTTTTTGCAAACTTTGTGTTGGCGGATGAAATTAATCGTGCGCCCGCCAAGGTTCAATCCGCTCTTTTAGAGGCAATGCAAGAAAAGCAGGTTACTATTGGAGATGAAACTTTTGTCCTTGATAAGCCGTTTCTTGTAATGGCTACTCAAAACCCTGTAGAACAAGAGGGAACTTACCCTCTTCCAGAGGCACAAGCAGATAGGTTCATGTTAAAAACAGTCATAGATTACCCGAAAATTGAAGATGAACAACTTATTGTTAGAGCGAATCTTAAAGGTGATTTTGAAAAAATTAAACCCGTAGTGACTGTTAAACAAATTTTAAGAGCGCAGGCTGCTGTTAGGGAAGTTTATATGGACGAAAAAATTGAGAAATATATTTTAGACATTGTTTTTGCCACCCGATATCCTGAAAGATATCGTTTGCCAGAGTTAAAGCCTTTAATTTCTTTCGGGGCTTCACCTAGGGGGAGTATTAATTTAGCTACCGCCGCAAAGTGTTATGCTTTTATAAAGCGTCGAGGGTATGTCATACCAGAAGATGTTCGTGCGGTCGTTTACGACGTTCTTCGTCACCGAATAGGTATCACTTATGAGGCAGAGGCGGAAAATGTATCCTCAGAAGATATTATTAGTCAAATTGTCAACGTTATTGAGGTTCCTTAGTTGTTGTTGCGTTTATTGTATAGCTTAATCCGTACCTAATTAATAGTGCACTTGTTTAATGGACACCAAGGAATTACTTAAAAAAGTTAGAAAAATAGAAATTAAAACTCGTCGGCTTTCCGACCATGTGTTTGGTGGTGAATACCATTCTACTTTCAAGGGCCGCGGGATGACTTTTTCAGAAGTAAGACAGTATCAATATGGGGATGATGTGCGAAACATTGATTGGAACGTAACGGCCCGCTGTAATGAGCCCCATATTAAGGTTTTTGAAGAAGAGCGCGAACTTACGCTTATGTTGATGGTGGATGTGTCTGAATCAAAAATATTTGGATCAGAAGCGCAATTTAAAAATGAAATCGTTACTGAAATTGCAGCCACGCTTGCCTTTTCGGCAACACAAAACAATGACAAAATTGGCCTCATTTTGTTTTCTGACGCCATTGAATTGTATATCCCACCAAAAAAGGGGCGCTCTCATGTGTTAAGAATCATTAGAGAGTTGATTGAGTTTGAGCCAAATAGTAAAAAAACAAATATTGCTCAAGGCTTAAAGTTCCTGTCTAATGTGATGAAAAAGAAAGCAATTGTATTCCTTCTTTCTGACTTTATGGCTAAAGACTATCAACACAACCTAAAAATCGCGTCTGGTAAACACGACATTACAGGAATAAGAGTTTATGATAAATATGAGGCTGAAATTCCTAACTTGGGAATGATACAGGTTCAGGATCAAGAGACGGGTGCCAGTTTTCTTGTTAACACCGCTTCCAAATCTGTTCGTAGGAACTATCAGGCAAGCTACAAAGACAGCGTTGATTACTTTTCTAACAGTTTTAAAAAATCTGGCGCTGGAGCTCTTGATTGCAGGGTAGACGAAAGTTATGTGAAAAAATTATTGGGCTATTTTAAACAACGTGGATAGATATATGAAGTCAACGTCAAACATAAAACAATTTTCAAGCCAAGTTGGCCTTTGGCTAGTTTTTTGTATGCTTTTTTCTCTGTCGGGAAATGGCCAAGTGACATCTAGTATAGACTCAACCGCCATAAAAATTGGCGAAGAATTACGATACAGTATTGAGGTAGACACAGACTCTACAGCTCTGGTTGTTTTTTCTGAAGAACAAACGTTTCAACCGCTTGAAATTATTAATAGTTACCCTGTAGACAGCACGAAAAAAGAGAGTTATTACAGGTTAACTAAAACGTACGGGCTAACTCAGTTTGATTCTGGAACCTACACAATTCCTAAACAAAAAATTGTAATTGGTGACAAAATATTTTATACAGACTCGCTAAAGGTTCAGGTAAATCCAGTTATTGTAGACACAACTAAACAAAAACTATTTGACATAAAGCCGATAACGCAAGTTGAAAAAACGCGATCTAATCTTTGGGCTAGGATCGTATTTTTTTTGTTAATAATAATAGTCCTTGCCGGTATAATATATTGGTTTATATGGTATAAAAAACCCTTAACTGAAGCTGAGAAAGTTGCTGCGCTTCCACCATATGAACGTGCTAGAATTGCTCTTGAGAAACTAAATGAAGATCAATATTTTAGAAATGACGATGTTAAACAGTTTTACTCCGATTTAACGCTGATCTTAAGGCAATATCTTGACGAAAAAGTTTACGACCAATCACTAGAAAGCACAACAGACGAGCTTGTCTTTCGTTTAAAAACACTTCAAGCCGCTAATCAAATTAATCTAAGCGCAAATACTATTCGGAATATTGATACAATATTAAAACGTGCAGACTTAGTTAAGTTTGCAAAGTCTCAGCCCGACTTTGAGCTAGCAAAACTAGACAAAAGTACTATTGAGCTTGAAATTAAACAAGTCAAAGAAGGGTTGCCTGAGCCTACAGAGCAAGAGTTGTTGAGAGACTTAGAATACCGAAAGGCTATTGAAGACAAACAAAAAAGAAAAAAACAGAGGCAGATCATAATGGGTGCTGTTGGGGTTTTAGTGATTTCAATTGCCGTTCTTGTTGTTAGGTCTGGGTTTACAAACGTAAAAGACACCGTTCTTAGAAACCCAAGTAAACTGTTATTAGAAAAAGCACATTGGGTTAAAAGTGAGTATGGGGCGCCCGGAATCACCCTTTCAACTCCCGTTGTTCTAGAGCGTCAAACTATTAAATATCCTGAAGAGATAAAAGACAGTGTTCAGTTCGTTAGCTTCGCTTATGCTGGGAAAGACACTCCAGTAGACGTGTTTGTAACAAGTTCTAAGTATGCTTCTAAAACAAAGCAAAACGAAAACAAAAAAGAGGTGCCAATTGATGTTTTAAAATTTGCTGAGTTGGTTCTGGATCGATTTGAAAAAGAAGGGGCAAAAAATATTATTTCTAGAAATGAGCAATTTATAACTCCCAACGGACAGGAGGGTATTAAAACCTTCGGAACTGCAGATTTTGTTACTAATAATGTGCTTTCCAAAGGAGCATATATTGTTTTAGGCTTTTCCACCCCTAATTTATTACAACAGGTTGTTTTAACCTGGAAAGAAGATGATGTATATGCCGATCAGATCATGGAACGTATCTTAGGCTCTATTGAGCTTATTACACTAACAGAAGAACAAAAATAATGTTTAAAGAAATCGATTTTACTCAAACAGAATTTCTATGGCTACTTGTAATAGTTCCGTTGTTGGTGTTTTGGTATGTCTTAAAAAACAAAAAACAAACAGCGCAACTAAAGGTTTCTAATACAAAAGGTCTCCAAGATAAATCAGTTTGGACAACCGTTAAACATCTACTGTTTAGCCTACGTTTAATAGCCATAATGCTTATTATCTTCGCCCTTGCACGTCCGCAGACTGTAAATGTCTCTTCAAAAACAAAAACAACCAAGGGGGTTGACATTGTTATGGCTATTGATGTCTCAGCAAGTATGCTGGCAAAAGACCTAAAACCCAACCGTCTTGAAGCGTTAAAAAATGTCGCTGCGGACTTCATTAAAGGGCGTCCTAACGATAGGATTGGTCTCGTGGAATACGCGGGTGAAAGTTATACTAAAACTCCGGTCACAAGTGATAAAAGTGTTGTGCTACAATCCTTAAAAGATATAAAGTATAACTCGATCATTACTGGAGGGACTGCAATAGGTATGGGGTTGGCAACAGCTGTCAACAGAATAAAAGACAGTCGGGTGAAAAGTAAAATAATTATCTTGTTAACAGATGGGGTAAATAATGCTGGGTTTATAGACCCTCAAACCGCTAGTGAGCTTGCCTTGGAGTATGGCATTAAAACATATACTATCGGGCTTGGCACAAACGGAATGGCCTTATCCCCTGTGGCGCTCAGAAATGGTGTCTTTCAGTATGGGCGAATCCAAGTAGAGATTGACGAAAAACTACTAAAAGAAATTGCCGAGGTAACTGGAGGTAAGTATTTTAGAGCCACTAATAATCGCAAATTAAAAGAAATCTATAAAGAAATTGATGCGCTCGAAAAAACAGAAGTAGAGGAGTTTAAGTTTTATAATTATGAAGAAAAATTTAGGCCTTTAATTTTGCTTGCTTTGGGATTGTTGCTATTTGAGTTCTTGTTAAGATTCACCTTATTTAGAAGTTTTATTTAATGTATCAATTAGAAGAAAAAATATGGTTTTGGGCGTTCATTATCATCCCTGTGATGTTACTGCTCTTTTTGTGGACTTTTTTATGGAAAAAAAGAACACAAAAATCTTTTGGGAGCGCCATTGTCCTTAAGAGGTTGAGCCCTGATTTATCATTTTTTAAGTCCGCGCTTAAGTTTGTAATTCTCTGCCTAGCAGTTAGCTTTTTAGTAATTGGGTTAATAAACCCGAAGATTGGTACAAAGCTTGAAACTATAAAAAGGGAAGGGGTTGATATTGTTTTTGCTATCGACGTATCTAAAAGCATGCTGGCTGAGGATGTAGCCCCTAATCGTTTGGAAAAATCCAAACAACTTGTAACACAAATAATCAATAATTTAACAAGTGATCGCGTCGGAATTATTGCCTACGCCGGAAAGGCATTCCCGCAACTCCCAATAACAACCGACTATGCATCCGCCAAAATGTTTTTACAAAGCATGAACACGGATATGCTGTCCTCACAAGGAACAGCGATAAATGACGCAATTCAGTTGTCACGAAATTATTTTGATGATGAAGAGCAAACAAATAGGGTTTTAATTATAATCTCTGATGGAGAAGATCACAACAATTTAAGTGTTGAGGTTGCAGGGGCCGCTTCTAAAGAAGGAATAAAAATTTATACCATAGGGGTTGGAAGTGAAAAAGGAGCGCCTATCCCCCTAAAAAGAAATGGTGTAATAATTAGTTATAAAAAAGACCAAAACAACGAAACGGTTATTACAAAGTTAAATGAGAAAACGTTGAGGTTAATTGCAAACGAGGCGAAAGGAACCTACATCGTTGGAAATCAAACAGCTGCTGTAGTTGAGCAAATAAGAACTGTTTTAAGCGCTATGGACAAAAAAGAGTTTGAGGCAAAAGAATTCGCAGAATATAAAGATCAGTTTCAGTGGTTTTTAGGAATCGGGTTGTTTTTATTGGTTTTAGACATCTTATTGTTAGAACGAAAAACAGCTTGGTTAAAGCGTCTTAATTTATTTAATGAGAACTTATGAGCATGATTAAAGGTTTAATATTGTTTTTTAAAGTCCCGCACAAACGATGGTTTAGAATTAATAACGTCCGTCTAATCTTTTTTCTTTTAGCAAGCTTTTACGGAAGTGCTCAGGATGAAGCTCAGCTCTCTATGTCGAATAACTATATTTTTGAAGGAAATTCGATCGTTGATGGTGATTTTATAGAAGCTGAAAAAAAATACCGTTTAGGGGTATCTGCAAAACAAAACAATGTAGTGGGCTCGTATAATCTTGGAAACGCATACTATAAGTCTGAGCTTTACGACGAAGCTATGCTTCGACATTTAGAGGCGATTAAAAATAGCGTCTCGAAATTAGAAAAGCACAACGCATATCATAACATTGGAAACACACTCATGCAACAGAAGCGTTGCCAGGAAGCTGTATCAGCCTATAAAGATGCTTTAAGAAACAACCCCACAGACAATGAGACACGCTATAATTTAGCGCTCGCTCAAGAATGTGCAAAAGAGCAAGGCAATGGAGATGGAGATGGAGATGACGAAGACAAGGATAAGGATAAGGATAAGGATAAAGACAAGGATGACAAAGAAAACAGCGACGAAAACAAAGATAAAGAAGAAAAAAACAAAGACAAAGAAGGTGAAGACGAAGACAAAAAAGAAGGAAACGATAAAGAAGATGAAGACGGAAAACCAAAGGAGGACAATGGAAACCAAGAGAACAAAGACCCAAACAAAGATAAAGGACGGCCAAAGCCTCAGCCTGGAAAAATATCTCCCCAACAGGTAAAAAATCTTCTTGAAGCGATGAATAACGAAGAAAAAAAAGTGCAAGAAAAAATGAACGCGTCCAAAACAAAAGGGATTAAGGTTAAAAGTGAAAAAGACTGGTAAAATGAAAATAAAGTTACTTGTATTTATGTTTTTTATCTCAGGCCTTCTGTCTGGACAAGTCTCTTTTAATGCAAAGACAAGCAAGAAACGGCTTGGGATTAATGAGCGTCTTAGAATTGATTTTACAATGAATAAAGATGGGGACGAATTTGAGCCTCCTGAATTTAAAAACTTTAGTGTGGTTGGCGGGCCAAGTCAGTCAATAAATAATTCTTGGATTAATGGAGTTCGGTCGTTTTCAAAAACGTACAGTTATTTTTTAGCTCCTAAAAAAAGAGGGGTGTTTACCATAGGGCAAGCTACTATTGAAATTGATGGAGAGGTTTATAAAACACTTCCTGTAAAAATAAGCGTTAGCGCCGCTATAGAAAAGCCTAAAGACCCTAATGACCCCAATTACATTGCTTCTGAAAAAATACACCTGGTTGCTGAGGTTTCTAATTCAAAACCGTATTTAAATGAAGCGATAACCGTGGTGTATAAATTATATGTCGCTCAGGGGGTTGGAGTTCGGAACTCCAGGGAAATAGACAAGCCGCGATATAGTGATTTTTGGAGTCAAAACATTGATGTAGAAGGCTTGGGCGCGCAACAAGGAAGCTACAAAGGAGAAGACTACCTTTATGTGGTCCTTAAGAAAACAGTTTTATATCCTCAAAAAACAGGTAAGTTAAATATAGAGCCGCTGTCTCTTGATGTTACTGTTGAGGTTCCGTCTAACAGAAGAGATGTCTTTGGCCGATCTTTTACAAATACTGTCAATAGAAGAGTTTCCGCTGGCAAGAGAACTATTAACGTAAAACCACTTCCTGAAAAAGGAAAACCAGAAGGTTTTTCTGGGGCTGTAGGGTCTTTTGATTTTAAGCTAAAAACAAACAAAAAAGAGCTAAAAACCTCTGAGGCCTTTGAGGTTAATTTAGAAGTTTCTGGAAATGGAAATTTAAAGCTTTTTAAGCTTCCGGCGCTAATTCTACCAAGTGCATTAGAGGTTTATGAGCCAGAACACATTGAAAAAGTAAGAACGCTTGTTTCTGGAATGAGAGGTCGAATAACAGACTCCTATACAGTCGTGCCAAATGACCCAGGAAGCTATCCTATTCCTAGTGTTTCTTTTTCTTATTTTGACCTTAAATCAAAGCGCTATAAAACACTCAGGTCGGAGCGATTAATTATCACAGTTAATGCTGGGGCAGAACAAAGCAACAGGCCTGAAGGTAAAACGAATAAAAACACTAACGTTGCTGATGTGAAACAATTTCAACCTTTTAGGACAACTGCCAACTTTAGCCCTGTTAAGTCTAAGTTATTTTTTAGATCTTTTTTATTTTGGGTGTTGCTGTTAGGCCCTTTTTTGTTAATTCCTGCTTTTCTGTTTTTCATAAGAAGTCGAAAAGCAAGGGCGTTAGACGTTGTAGGAAATAAAATTAGAAGAACAAACAGATTAGCACGTAAATATCTTAGTGAGGCTAAAAATTCTCTAGGTCAAAAAGATCAGTTTTACAATGCCTTAGAGCGTGCACTGCACAATTATTTAAAATCAAAATTAAGGATAGAGACCAGCGATTTTAGTAAAGATAAAGTCCGCGAATTATTAAATGATAAAAAGATAGGTCTCACGGACTTGGAGGGGTTTGTTTCTGTTTTAACTTCTTGTGAAATTGCAAGATATACTCCGCTATCAAGTGTAGACATGGAAAATGATTTTGAAAAAGCTGCACAAGTAATTATAAAACTAGACAAACAATTAAAATAAAACAATGAGGTATTTTCTTATTTTTTGGGCAGTTAGTTTGATTGGAAGTTCTCAAGCAGGTGAGTCCTTTGAAAGTGGTAATCAATTTTATAACTCCGGTAATTATCAAAAAGCGGCTTCCGAGTATAGGTCTGTCTTATCAGAAAACCTGCACTCAGCTTCATTATATTACAACCTAGCGAATTGCTATTATAAATTAAATGAAGTCGCGTTAAGTATTTTTTATTACGAGAAAGCCCTCTTGCTTGATCCCGCCAGCAAAGACATTGAAATTAATCTTGGTTTTGCACAAAAAATGACTGTTGACTCTATTGAACAAATCCCTGAAAGTGGATTTTCAAAATGGTTTACTCAAACATTAAATAGCTTGAGCGTAGACGGTTGGGCTATACGGTGCGTCGGTTTATCTTTTTTGTTCGTAACGCTCTTTTTGTGTTATTTGTTATCTTATTCTGAGTCTAAGAAAAGAGTGTTTTTTGTGTCAAGCAGCCTTGTCTTAGTGCTGTTGGTAAGCTCTCTTTTGTTGTTGTTTAATAAAGATAGTCTTAACCGATCGATACACCCCGCTATTGTTTTTGTAAAAGAAGTCGACGTTAAATTAGAGCCAAACCTTGGGTCTGAAACGGTTTTTATGTTGCATGAAGGTACTAAGGTCTTGGTGATTGAGCGCTATGAGTCCGATTGGTC
>ERZ807291.9726-NODE-9726-length-10319-cov-6.178975_pt1 | contig 10319 bp, 10 predicted proteins | sample MGYA00521257_ERZ807291 | MGnify/ENA primary metagenome ERZ807291 (study PRJEB31413, sample SAMN03169783) | marine metagenome | biome: Marine; feature: Water; material: Subsurface seawater | place: North Sea | collected 2011-04-28 | depth 1 m m ... | reverse complement strand
AAAATACTTAACTCTCTAGGATTTACATCTTCAGATATCATTGTAGGAATGGCTTCTAGTTTTCGATGGTATAATGATCTAAAGGAGTTATTTGAAATTATTTTACATACTATAAAAAAGAATAATCAAGTAAAATTTTTGTTAATTTCAGGAGACAAAAAAAAAGCTGATAAAATTTATTTACAAATCAAAAAAAACAATCTTTCTGAATTTGTAAAATTATCTGTTGAAGTACCATTCAGTGAGATGCCAACAATGTTAAATTTATGTGATATTTGTTTATCTCATTTTAATTTTCATAAAAAATGGCCCCATAATTGCTCAATAAAACATTTAGAATATCTAGCTTTAGCGAAACCAGTTGTTGCAACTGATGTTGGAGAGGTTAACTTTGCTGTTGAAAATAGTATTAATGGATATTTATGCAAAGAGGGTGAAATTGACGAGTATGTTGATGCTATTGATCGCTTAGCTAGAGATCATTTTTTAAGACAAAAGTTAGGAGATAATGGGCGAAATAAAGCAATATTAAAACTTACTTGGGAAAAAAATATTCAAAGAATAATAAATTTCATATCAAGTTTAAGTGAAAAAAATTAAGTAACAAATTTATAATTAATTATCTAAGTATTTGGGTAAATAGTGATCAATAATTTTCATTTTAAATAATTAAATGGTTTTATAAATTTTATGTGATAATTAAAATAATAATGAAAATTTTAGGAATTATCCCTGCAAGAATGAACTCTTCACGATTTAGAGGTAAACCTCTTGCTAAAATTCTTGGTATGCCAATGATAGGGCATTGTTATTTGAGGTCAAAAATGTCTTTAGAGTTAACAAATTTATGTGTTGCAACATGTGACAAAGAAATTTTTGATTATATTAATTCTATTGGTGGAAAAGCAGTGATGACGTCAAGTTCACATGAGCGAGCTACAGACAGAGCCGCAGAATGCATGCTTAAAATTGAAAAAGAACTAAATTGTAAATTTGATATTATTGTAATGATACAAGGAGATGAACCAATGCTTGTCCCGTCAATGATATCTGAGTCATTTACACCAATTATTAAAGAAAAAAATGTCAAAGTTACAAATCTTATGGCTGAGATAGATAATGAAACTGAATTTGAAGATCCAAATGAGGTAAAGGTTGTTACAAATAAGAGAAACGAGGCAATATATTTTTCGAGAGAGGCAATACCAAGTAAAAAGAAATACGATGAGAAAATATCTAAACTTAAACAAGTGTGTATAATTTCTTTTAAAAGAGATTTTTTAATAAAATTTAATGAAATGAGCCAAACTCCTCTAGAAATAATAGAGTCAATTGACATGTTAAGAGTAATTGAAAATGATGAAATTGTTAAGATGGTATTAACTAAAACAAAAACGTGGAGTGTCGATACAAAAGAAGACTTAATCAAAGTCGAAAGAAAAATGAAAAATGATAATTTACTAAAAGCTTATATTAATTAATAATGAAAAATTATTTGGTTACAGGAGGAGCGGGATTTATAGGCTCTCATTTGATAAGAAGACTTTTAAAAGAAGGAAACAATGTAACAACAATCGATAATCTTACAACTGGGTTTAAAAAAAATATTCCTAAAGGCACAAATTTTATAAAAGGTGATTGTGGAACTTCTAAAGTTTACAAAAAATTAAAAAATATAAAATTTGATGCTATTTTTCATATAGCAGGTCAAAGTTCAGGTGAAATTAGTTTTGATAACCCCGTCTATGATATAAGAACAAATACAATCTCAACCATTTTATTACTTAAGCATGCTTTAAAAATAAACTGTAAGCGATTTATTTTTGCCAGTACGATGTCAGTGTATGGTGTTAAGTCTAATAAACCTACAAAAGAGGCTGAAGAAACTTTACCAGAATCATTTTATGGTATTTCTAAGCTTGCAAGCGAAAATTATCTAAGAATTTTTGAAAAATATGGAATAAAGCATACCTCTTTAAGACTATTTAATGTCTATGGGCCAGGTCAAAATATGAATAATCTTCGTCAGGGTATGGTAAGTATTTTTATGTCACAAATGATTAACCATGGAAAAATCAAAGTTAAGGGTTCCTCATCTAGATACCGTGATTTTATATATATTGATGATGTTATTGAATATTTTGTCAGATGTCTGAATAACAATAAATCAATAGGTAAAATAATAAATGTTGGAACAGGAAAAAAAACATATGTGAGTCAAATTATTAAAAAACTAACTTCATTTAATTATAATAAGACACCTGTAAAATACAGTGGCTCTACTGAAGGAGATATCAATGGAATTTATGCAAATATAACAGTTTTAAAAAAAACCCTAGGAAAAATTAAACAAACTCCTCTTAAAAAAGGTCTTTTAAAGATGTACCAAGACTCAATAAAAAATATTAATTTTTAAATGAGAAAGTTTATAAAAATTTTATTTAAACCTATTGCTGTTTTGTTTACTAAATTATTTTTTGATATAGATGCAATCAAGCTGCATTTAAAAAAAGTTTATTGGGAAGAAAGCAATGCTTTCAAATGGGCCTCATCTTATGTTGTAAAAAATCAAATTAAAGGAGATTATTTAGAATTTGGAGTTTGGAAAGGTAATAGTTTTATAGAGATGTTTAGACAGATTAAAGTTAATAGTGAAAGTTTTTACCAAATTGGAATAAAATCTAAAAATTTAGAAAATATTTTTGATAAAATGAAATTTCATGCATTTGATAGTTTTGAGGGTTTACCAGACTCATCAACAGATAAACCAATTCAATATTTCTCAGGAAACTATTCCGCTGATCAAAAGCTATTTTTAGATAATATAAGTAAAGGGGGTGTGGATCTTAATAGGGTTACGATAACTAAGGGTTGGTTTAATGAAAGCCTTAATTTTAAATGTTCTGAAAAAATTAAATTAAAAGAAATATCAATAGCATATATAGATTGTGATTTATTTGAGTCTACGGTGCATGTTTTAAATTTTATTACTCCATTCATTAAGACGGGTACAGTATTGATATTTGATGATTGGTTTAGAAATGGAGGTGTAAAAAAAAATGGAGTTCAGGGTGCTGTTTTAAGTTGGCTTGATAAAAATAGTGAAATAACTTTACAACATTACCATAGTTCAGATACTAGAACTGCTACGTTCATCGTAAGAAAGAATGACCCACAAACTATGCACAAACAAATAGAATGTGTTTAATATAAAATTAGTATGAAAATTGGCCAATTACTTTTGAATCAAATTTTACCTAAATTTATAACATTGTTTGGAATAAAAGAGGGTACATGGCAATTTAAAAAAATAAATATCTTTGTTCAATCAATAATAATGATTCCTGTTAAAAAATTAAAAGGTATTCGTCGGACAACAAATTTTGTGGAAAAACAATATGATGAAATATCAGGTTCATACATTCAAGAAAATTATTACAAAGACAAAAAAAGATTCTCAGTAGTTCAAGGAAAAATTCAAGAAATATCAAGCATTAAAAATATGCAACTAATTAGAGAAGAAATAAGAATAATATTAGATCAATATAATTTTAAAAATATTTTAGAAGTAGGTGCGGGTGAATTAACAACTCTAGAAGATATATACAGTTTTAAAAATAGCAAAATTAATTGTTATGGTATTGATTTGTCTTTAAATCGTTTAGTACATGGAATTTGTGAATTTAAAAAAAAACATACAAAAACTCCTTACGTCACAAAGTCGAATGCAACTAAATTACCTTTTCCAGATAATTCTTTTGATTTAGTAATAACTCGACACACATTAGAGCAAATGCCTAAAATTTTTAAATTAGCAATTGATGAGATTATACGAGTGAGTAAAAAAAATATAATTTTTTTTGAGCCTTCATTTGAATTAGGTACCCTAACTCAAAAATTAAAAATGCTAAATTCAGATTATGTGCGTGGTATTCCAAAATATTTATCAACTAAAACTAATTTAATTATAAAAAAACCATATTTGATGAACAATAGCGCTAATCCATTAAATCATACTGCGTGTACAAAAATTCAAATTAAAGATGATTTAATTGAGAATCTAGATTATGAAATTATTCCTTTTGTTTGCCCAATCTCAAAAGAAAAATTGCAAATACATAAAGATTTTTTATATGCTAAATCAGCAAAAATTGCTTATCCAATTATAAATGATATACCAATTCTAGATACATCATATTCATTTAAACTTTCAAAGATATAATATGTTTGATGAATGATCTTATGAATAGTTATAAAAATTTTTTATTAAAAAATATTCAAAAGCATAAAGTTTTAATTAATACCATACCTCATTGTGGTACTCATTTGGTGTCAAGTATTTTAGAAACAATTGGATATAGACATTCAACATATAGAAAATTTGGTCTAATAAAAACAAAAGTAGGCTTGAATTGGAGATTATCAGAAAAAATATCAAATTTTTTACCTAAAAATTTTGATAACAGTATTCACGTGAGTGTTGCTAGTCCAAAATTAGTTCGTTTTGGCATCGTAAAAAGCTCCTTAAATAAAGTCAATTTTGGAGAGTATGCACTTTCGCATATTCCTTTTGATAAAAAGTTTAAAGAATATCTTTTAAATCATGGCTGGAAGTGTTTTTTTATATTACGCGACCCTAGAGACATGTGTCTTTCAATGCTAAAACATATTGAGAGCCGTCCAAATCACTTTGGGCACATGTATTTGTTTAATAAACTACAATCGAATTCTGATAGAATAGAAGCAATTGTTAGAGGTTTTATAAATGAAAAAAATAGAAAATTTATAGGTATAAATAAAATGTACTCAGCTATGTTGGGTTGGAGTGAAAGTTCAAATTTTGTATTTTTAAAATATGAAGAATTAGTTGGAAAAAAAGGAAATGGTAAAATATTGAGTCAATCTAATTCAATCAAAAAAATTTTCGGTAATCTAAATTATAAAGAAAAAAATTTAGATACTAAATTTTTACAATATGTTGGTAACGAGTCATATGGAAAATCAACCACTTTCAGAAAAGGAAAAATTGGTAATTGGAAAGAAATTTTAACAGAAAAAGATGTGATGGTTTTTAAAAAATATACTAATAAACTTTTAATGTCACTTGGGTATGAAAAAAATTTAAAATGGGGCCAATCTATAATCAAAAATGCTAACAAATAAATTAATACTTAAAGATATATTAAAAATTGAAAAAAAATTAGATGAAAAAAAATTCATAGTTAATGGGCTAAATTATTGGCCAGCGATCCGTATTCGGATTGCTTTTTATTTAATTCAAAAAAGGTATGAGCATTTAAAAAAAAAAAAATTTTTATTTCAACTTAAAATTTTTTTATTTATATTGTTTAATATTTGGTCAAAAAAAAAGAAATCTCATGTGATGTTTGTTTCACATAAGAATTATTTAGTCAAAGTTAATAAAAGTTTTTATGATAGAGTGCTATCAGGTCATATAAAAAAATTTTCAAATAAAAATATTTCTTATTGTTATTTAGATTTAAGTGAAAATAAATTGAATCATTATTTTTCTAAATCTATTTGTAAAACAGAGTATATAAATATTTTTTTAATAAAATTTGTTGCATATGTTAGTTCTTTTTTTTTTAAATCATTCCAATCAATTGCTACTTACTTTGAAGATTTAAGTATTTCAGTTGATATTAAAAATAGTAAAGATATCAGCTTATACAAAAAAAAAGATCTAATAATTTATTTGTCATATATACGAATACTCAAATTTTATTTTAAAATATTTTTAAAAAAAAGAGGTATAAAAGAAGTTTATCAATCAATGTATTATGATCCAATAGGATTAGCAATTAATTCAGCAGCTAATGAAATTGGTATAAAGACATACTGTGTTCAGCATGGTGGTCAGTCTAGAAATAATCCTGCTTTTGGTAAATGGAGTATAATCCCAAAAAAAGGATACTTGATGTTACCTAAAAAATTTTTATGTTGGGATAGTTATTCAAAAAAAAATTTAGATAGATGGGCAAAATTTACGACTTTTCATTCCACAGAGATAAGTGGATATTCATGGATAAAGATGTGGAGAGAAGGTGATATTAATTTTCCAAAAATAAAAAAAATTTCAAATAGAAATTACAATATAATTTTCACAATGCAGCCTTCATTCAATGAATTCCCAAAGTTGGTTTTAAATTTAATTTCTAAGTTTGATAAAAACGTAATATTTTGGATTAGATTTCACCCCAGACATCATAATACAAAATTTTATTTAGAAACAAAAAAAATTTTAAAAAAATATTCTAATGTAAATTTGCATGAAGCAACAAACTATCCATTACCAGCCTTAATGTCAAAAATGGATTTACATTTAACAGGGTTTTCATCGTGTATTTATGAAGCGAGCTATTTTAAAGTAAAAACAATTTTATTTGATAAACAGGGTAAGGATTATTTTCAGGAATTTATAGAAAATAAAAAAGCAATTTATTTGTCAAACGTTAATGAAATTATAAAATTTTTAACAAAAAAAATTAAACATCAATAATTAGTTGCAATATTAATGATTAAATTTTAGAAGAAATATACTTAATTTTTTAAAAACCTATGAAAAAAATTTCTAAAGTATTTATAGCCACATCATCTTTTAGTGCGAAACTAAGTGACCTTAGTAAAAATTTAAATATTAAAAATTATAAATTTATAAAAAATCCAGTTAAGAAAAAACTTACAAATAGTCAAATAGTTCAATTTGCAAAAGATTGTGAATATATAATAGCTGGCACTGAAAATTATGATAAAGACACAATTAATAAACTTAAAAGTTTAAAGTGTCTTTTTCGGATGGGCTCAGGAATAGATAATATCGATATTGATCATTTAAAAAAAAATAAAATAAAATTTTTCAAATCCAAAGTAACTCCAGAAGTAGCTGTTGCAGAATTAATAGTTGGATATATTTTATCATTTTATAGAGATCTACTCGAACATGACAAGAATTTAAAAAATAAAATTTGGAAAAAAAAAATGGGATCTGTATTAAGTGGTAAAACTATAGGAATTATTGGATATGGAAAAGTTGGTAGACATCTTCACAAAATTTTAAAAAACTTTGGATTAAAAGTATTAATTAATGATAAAAAAAAAATAAAACAAAATAACTCTAAGCTAGATTTATTAATCAAAAATTCTGATATTATTTCTGTTAACATAAATCTTACCACCAAACATCAGTTATTAAATAAACACAAACTTAATCTATGTAAAAAAAACTGTTTAATAATTAATACTTCAAGGCCAGAAGTTGTAGATAACAATTATTTATATAAATTGCTTAAAAATAATAAAATTCTTGGTGCTTGCATGGATGTTTTTGATCAAGAGCCATATTATGGTAAGTTTACAAAATTGAGTAATGTTATTTTAACTCCCCATATCGGGAGTTATTCAAAAGAAATTCGATCAGAAATGGAAAAAGAAGCTTTAAAATTTATTATAAACGCTAATGCCTAGAATTATATATAGTTAAATTTCTTTGTAAGTTTTTATAATAGTTATTTAGTTAATATTTTCAGAATATGTATTAAATATAAATATAAATGAACACTAAAATTATTTATTTTGAAAATTTTTTTTGTAAAAATGTATTTAGTTTTATAACTAAGATTTTAACTAAAAATTCTACAGTGTTAATAAGTGGCGGTAATTCAATAAAAAAAATAGTTAAAAATTCAAAAAAAAAAATTTATATAGACAAGGTAAGGACTATAATATTATCAGATGAGAGAATTTATAATAAAATCGATGATTTAAGGACAAATTATTCAAATTTTAAAAAAAATTTTTTTTCTTTTTTCAAATTTTATAAATTAAACTTTATATATTTTAGACTTGGACAAAATAACGGATTATTAGCTAAAAATTTTCTTAAAAAAATTAAGAATAAAATCCCAAAAGTTGCAATATTATCACTAGGTAATGATGGTCATATTTGTTCTATTTTTAAAGAAACAAAAAATTTAAATTCAAACAAATACGTTAATATTATAAAACCTAAAAATAAGATAAAAAGAGTAACAATAAATACAACTTTTTTAAAAAAGATTAAAAAAATATACTTAATTGTTTATGGAAGAAAAAAAGGGTTAGCTTTAAAAAAAATTATACTAGAGAAACAAACAATGTTTCCATTAATCAATTATAGTAAAATAATATTTATTTTAGATAAAAATGCATATGAGAAGATTAAATGTATCAAAAATATAAAGTATATAAAATATTTTAATTAAAACTGAAGAAATGAATATAATTTTTGATTTTGATGGAGTAATAATTAATAGTCACAAAGTTAAAACATTAGCTTTTTATAATGTTTTTAAAGTATATGGAGATCTTTATGGTTTAAAAGCTAAAAAATTTCATTTAGAACATATTGGTAAATCAAGATATTTTAAATTTAAATATATCTTAAAAAATATATTAAAATCAAAAGTTACAAAAAAAAAAATATTAAATTTAGATAAAGAATTTGATCATTTTGTACAAAAAAGAATAAAGAAAATGTATCCATCTCATCATTTAATAAGATTCTTAAAAAATAAGAACAATTTATTTAATATTTATATTTCTACCGGAACACCCCAAGCTAATATTGTAAAAACTCTTAAAGAAAAAAAAATATTAAAATATTTTGATAAAGTTTATGGATCACCAAAATCAAAAATTAAAAATATAAAAATGATAAAAAAAAATGATAAAAAAAATGATAAAAAAAATATATTTATTGGAGATAGTTTCGAAGATTTTAAAGCAGCTAAGAACTCTAACATTGAGTTTATTTTAAAAATTAACTCAGAAAATTTATTTTTAAGAAAAAAAGCAAATTTAAATACAATTAATTCTTTTAAATTTTTAGAAAAAAAAATTAAATTATTAAAATAATTTTTTTTATTTAAGGAAATATTAATAGACAGTCTTATAACAAAGATGATATCGTATATTTAAATTAATAAATTTTAATAAAAATGAAAAAAGCTCTCGTAATTGGTGGCAGTGGTTTTATTGGCTCTCATGTGGCCGATTGTTTAACTAATAAAGGATTTGATGTGACTATTTTAGATCAAAAAACATCCCAATGGTTGAACAGTAAACAAAAAATGACAGTTGGAAATATACTTGATAGAAATATATTAAACCAGTCTATTTCAAAAGCTAATATTGTATATAATTTTGCTGGAATCTCAGATCTTAATACGGCTCTAAATAAACCTATTGAGTCAGCGGAGATGAATATAATTGGAAATTTAAACATTTTGGAAGCTTGTAAAAAACATAAAGTTGAAAGATTTTGTTTTGCAAGTACAGTTTATGCTCAAAGTGAAGAAGGAGGATTTTATCGCTGTAGCAAAATTGCCTCTGAAAAATATATTGAAGAGTTTCAAAAGATTTATGGATTAAATTATACAATACTTCGTTATGGTTCTTTATATGGCCCTAGAGCAGATAGTAATAATGGGATGTTAAAAATAATAAGTAAAGCAGTGAATGATAAAAAATTATCATATGAGGGTCATATAGATACTATTAGAGAATACATACATGTGGTGGATGCAGCAGAATCATCTGTTTCAGTGTTAAAGAATGAATTTAAAAACCAAACCTTAACTTTGACAGGTCAGCAATCAATTAAAGTGATTGATCTTTTAAAAATGATTGGTGAAATATTAGGAATCCCTGAAAAAAAAATAAAGATAAAAAATAAACATCAAATAGGTCATTATATTCGTACACCATACGCACAAAAAACTAAATTTACAAAAAAAATTGTTCCAAATCAATATGTTGATATTGGAGAAGGGGTTTTGCAAATAATAAATGAATTAAGGCAGGTTGATGATAGGTGATTCTTGTTTCGACTGTTTAGGAAAATTTTATAATAATATAAATTTTATATATGAATAAGCTAAATTCAATAAAAGCAATTAGAAAAAAATTATTAACTAATCAACAAAGTATTGGAAGTTGGATGCAGATTCCAAATTCCTCAGTTGCTGAGATCATTGGGCAAATGGGGTTTGAATGGGTAGCTATAGATATGGAGCATGGAGCTATTAGTGTAAGTCAATTGCCTGATATTTTTAGAGCTTTAGAATTAGGTAATACACTTCCATTAGTTCGTTTATCTCAAGGTGAGGAAAAAGATTGTAAACAAGCCTTAGATGCAGGAGCCGCTGGCGTAATAATACCAATGGTAAATAATGCAAATAAATTGAAAAAAGTTATAGATTATTGTAAATGGCCACCAGCTGGAAAAAGAGGTGTGGCTTTTTCGAGAGCAAATGTTTTTG
>ERZ807291.9715-NODE-9715-length-10330-cov-27.145012_pt1 | contig 10330 bp, 8 predicted proteins | sample MGYA00521257_ERZ807291 | MGnify/ENA primary metagenome ERZ807291 (study PRJEB31413, sample SAMN03169783) | marine metagenome | biome: Marine; feature: Water; material: Subsurface seawater | place: North Sea | collected 2011-04-28 | depth 1 m m ... | reverse complement strand
TTTTTGCGCGGCCTCTTGGGGGCTGTGGCCTTCGGACATATAGTGATGGGTCAACAGCGCGACGGTTTCCGTGTCTGTGTCGGTTTCATGGCTCACACCAAGAGCGCTTAATGCGGAGCGTAACTCTTTGAAATTTTCCACAATGCCATTGTGCACCACAGCCACAGCACCGGCTTGATGGGGGTGGGCGTTCACGATTGTGGGAGTGCCATGGGTCGCCCAGCGGGTGTGGCCTATGCCCGATTTGCCCGACAAAGGTTCTGCAACCAAACGGTCAGACAGGTTGACGAGCTTGCCAACCGCCCGGCGGCGTTCGAGATGGCCTGCGTTTACTGTGGCAATACCGGCGCTATCATAGCCGCGGTATTCCAAGCGTTTGAGTGCTTCGACCAAGATTGGAGCGACTTGGTGATTTCCTAATACGCCAACAATTCCGCACATGGGTTCAATCCTTAGTTTTTATTTTGTTTTGCAGCCTTGAGCGCGCGCATTTTTTTCATCAATTTTAGAGCAAATCCGGATTTGTTATCCTGTTTGGACCGGGCAATTGCGAGATCTCCGGCGGGCACATTTTGCGTGATCACCGATCCGCTGGCCGTCATAGCGTCTTGCCCGACTGTGACCGGTGCAACCAGCATGGTATTTGAGCCGATAAAGGCCTCTTCGCCGATATAAGTGTGATGTTTCATCACCCCATCATAGTTGCACGTTATCGTGCCGGCGCCAATATTGGCCCGGGCGCCAATATGCGCATCGCCAATGTAGGACAGGTGGTTGACTTTGGCGCCTTCGTCGAGCGCGCTGGCCTTGATTTCGACAAAATTACCAATTTTTACATCCTCCGCCAGTTCAGCGCCAGGGCGCAGGCGGGCATATGGGCCAATGATGCAACCGCGCGAGACATGCGCACCTTCCAAATGTGAAAATGCGCGGATCTGGGCGCCACTTTCGACCGTGACACCCGGGCCGAACACCACGTTCTGTTCAATGACCGTATCTCGGCCGATGACGGTATCAAAGGAAAAATGCACGGTTTCGGGTGCCGGCATGGAGACGCCATCTTCCAAAGCTTCCGCGCGGCGCAGATTTTGGAACTCTTTTTCAGCCTGCATCAACTCAACCCGGCTGTTGACGCCCAGAGTTTCGCGTTCCGCGCAGCGGACTGCAGCACATTGCAACCCCCGCGCCACGGCCTTGCCAACGACATCTGTCAAATAGAGCTCACCTGAGGCGTTGTCCGTATCAATTTCAGACAGAAGGTCGAACAGGAGGTGCGCGGGCGCAGCCATGACACCGCTGTTGCAAAGCGTCACCGCTATTTCTTCCGGGCTTGCATCTTTGAATTCAACAATTCGCTTCAATTTGTCACCATCCGTGATCAAACGGCCATATCGGGCCGGATCTTTTGCTTCAAATCCGAGCACGGATACCGCCGAGTCGTTGAGGGTGGCCGTCAACTCTTCGAGGGTGCGCGTTTGGATGAGGGGGCAATCGCCGTACAGCACAAGGACCGTTCCATCAAAATCACCCAATGCGTCCCGGGCTTGATCAACGGCATGGCCTGTGCCCAATTGCGCTTCTTGCACGGCAATTTCCACGTCCGGATCTTCGGTGCGTGCGGCGGCGCTTACAGCTTCAAAGCCATGGCCTGCGACAATAATAGTCCGTTTAGGCTCCAAAGCCCGCCCGGCGCGCATGGCGTGGACCAACATGGGTGCACCGGCCACTTTGTGCAAAACTTTCGGCAGCTCCGATTGCATCCGAGTGCCTTTTCCTGCGGCAAGAATGATGAGTGCGATATTCATTTGCGGATCTAAGTCCTTTATAAATCAGTGGAGCCCTTTTAAGGGTATAATGGAAATCGACAAGCTGTTTTGCACAAACACCGTTTTTTGCAATCGGCAAAACTAAGGAGGCAAGAATATGCTCAAACCCTGTGTGGTCTTTGATCTGGATGGCACGCTTGCCGATACCAGTGGCGATTTGCTGAAAGCGGCCAACAGTTGTTTTCGAGGCCTTGGGCTGGGAGACGTGCTGCAGGCGCCAAGGGACAGCGGTACAGCTTTGCGCGGCGGTCGGGCCATGCTCTTGGCGGGGTTTGAACGAGCCGGCTGGACGGATATGTCCGAAATAGATCGGCAATATCCAATCTTACTCGAGGCCTATGGCGCTGATATCTCGGAATTGACGATCTTCTATCCCGGTGCCCTGAATGCTGTGGCTCGGCTGCGGGCGTCTGGATATGCGGTGGCGATTTGCACCAATAAGCCCGAAGCTCTGGCGATCCAATTGATGCAGGCTTTAAATGCCAGCGCCTATTTTGACGCTTTGGTGGGCGCCGATACTCTGGCGCAGCGCAAACCAGACCCGGCGCCGCTGTGGGAAGCGGTCGACCGTGCTGGCGGAGATCGCACGCGGGTCTGTTTGATTGGTGATACGGTGACAGATCGCTCAACCGCTGCGAATGCTGATATCCCATCGGTGCTGGTGACCTTCGGGCCCGGCGGGGGGGATATGGAGGCCTTGGCGCCTGCAGCTTTGCTGCATCACTTTGACGATTTGCCCGATGTCGTGGCTCAGCTGATTGGTTGAGCCAGAAGATCAAGCAAGGGCTGCGCGTTGGAGCCGTGATCAAGGGTTTCAACAGCGTGGTGGATCGCTTGGCTGCGCGCGAGGCCCAGAGCGGGGCCGGCATAGCTGAAAAATTTTCGCTTCAAATCCTCTTGGCTTGGTGGGGCCGTTGGGTCCCATTCTGGTTCGAACCAATCAGATTTCAGGTGACCTCCTGACGCCAAAGTAATCTCAGCTCGCGCCATTCGCCGGTTCGGAAATGCCGAATTGGCAGACGCGTCTTCGCCCATGGTTAAAATTGATGACAGACGCTGAACCTCCGGGTGGTTCAGCGCTGCATCTGCGACATGTTCGGGCAAAATGGTTCCATGCACTAAGGCCAGGGCGCAAGGGAAAGAGGTTGAATACTGTGCCTCTTCGGTCGTTGTGACCTGTTTCGTCCCCAATCGTACTGATTCATGAAAGGATACGATGTGCAGACCCGTGATATCTTGGCTGGCAAAGCCGTGGCGCTGTTGCAGGTCCAGCACCGCTGCAATCGGAGCCTGTGCCCATCGGCAGACTGGATAAGGCTTGAAATATTGTTGGCAGATGAGCCAGCGGTCTCCCAAATCTTGCCAATGGTCTGTGCCAAGCGTGAGCGCAGGGGCGCCGGTGAAGCCTGCCGCGGCCAACCGTGCCGCCGCGACCCCGCACATTGCGCCCCAACCTGAGCCATCCTTGAGCATGGTCGGATGATCTATGCAGCGCATCATTTGGCTCCGGGGTCCGTGATACTCTGCAATCCCCATGGCATGCGCAGTCTGCGCATGGTCCAGCCGCATCAGGCGTGCGGCCATGCCGGCGACAGCCACCGCCACCCAAGCCCCGGAGGTGTGATAATCTGGAACGCTGGCGTGCTGCGCCAAAGCAGTGCGGCAGGCCAGCTCATAGCCAAGCGTGAGGCAGAGCAAAAATTCTTTCCCCGTCACATGGTTTAATTCTTGCGTCAGCCCGTATAGCGCCGGCAGCACGCCGCAGCCCGCATGCCCTTTGGCCGGGTTAAAGCCATCATGGCCATCGAGCGCATCAATGGTCATCCCGCCCGCAAGCGCCACACCCGAGGCCGAGGCGCCACGCCCGTCGAACATCATGGGCAGCGTACCGCTCATATCCAGAGCGCAATAATCGCGGATAATGCCAGACAATTTTGTGCTGGCGCCACCGGCTCCAACGCCAATGAGATCCAACAGGCACAATTTGCTTTGCAGGCGGACCTGCGGTGGCAGGTCGTCCCAGGTGATCTCAGAGATGAAGTCTAAAATTCCGTTTGGTGTCGTCATATCGGCTTCTCCCGCAGTCTCAATCCTGCCCTGCAAGCATGCAAATTCTGATCTGTTTGCGACATGGCAGGTAAAAGTGGATTGACTTTGCTGGCTGCAAGACCAAAACCTGCCGCATGACAGAGATATTCACGGGTAACTTCACCCAGCAAGAACCCATTTTGGACGAAGCGATCGAGGCGGCCGTGGCAGTCATGCGGCACGGGCGGTTGCATCGCTACAACGAGGCGGCGGATGAAGTGGCGCAAACCGCACTTTTGGAGCAGGAGTTTGCCGCGCAAATGGGCGCGCGCTATTGCCTTGCCGTGGCCTCGGGTGGCTATGCGCTTGCGACTGCTCTGCGCGCGCTGGGCGTGAAGCCTGGCGATCGGGTTTTGACCAATGCTTTCACTCTGGCGCCTGTGCCCGGGGCCATTGCCTCTGTTGGCGCTGTACCGGTCTTTGTGGGTGTAACGGAAGGTTTGGTAATTGATCTTGAGGATCTGGCGGCCAAGGCCGATCAAGCCGATATTTTGATGTTGTCTCACATGCGCGGGCATATTGTCGATATGGATGCTTTGATGGCTTTGGCGCAGGCGCATAATCTCAAAGTGATTGAAGACTGCGCCCATACAATGGGCGCGAAATGGGGCGACACTTGGTCGGGGCGCGCTGGGATCATTGGGTGTTATTCCTGCCAAACCTACAAGCATGTGAACTCTGGCGAAGGCGGTCTTTTGATCTGTGATGATGATGAGATTATGGCGCGGGCCATCATGTTGTCGGGCAGCTATATGCTCTATGGAAAACACCGAGCAGGGCCGCCGAGCGAAGCTTATGAGGCGGTGCGGCTGGTCACCCCCAATATCTCAGGGCGGATGGATAATCTGCGCGCCGCGATTTTGCGACCACAGCTGCGCCAGCTTGAGGCGCAATGCACCGCTTGGAATGATCGCTATCGCGTGGTGGACCAGGGGCTTGCTGAGGTTGCAGGCCTCACGCGTATCAAGCGGCCACAGCAAGAAAAATTTGTTGCCTCCTCCTATCAATTTCTATTGCTCGATTGGCCAGCAGAGGCGATCCGATCTGTACTGGCCCGCTGTTTGGCCCGTGGGGTGGAGCTAAAATGGTTTGGGGCTCCAGATCCGGTTGGATTCACCAGCCGTTATGACAGCTGGACCTATGCGCCGAGCAGCGCCATGCCAAAAAGCGATCGAATCTTGCACGGTATTATTGATATGCGTTTGCCTTTGACCTTCTCTTTGGATGATTGCGCCACTGTGGCCCGTATTATCGCCCAGGAAGTGGCTGAAGAGGCTTCGGCAGGGTGAGACGTCTGTCTGGCCCCTTTGAGCTTATTTGCGACAGGTGGGGTGCATAGGCTGGACAGGGTGACAAAACTTTGCTTAAATTGAACAACCGTTCAATAAATGGAGGTTCTATGTTTACAGCCAGTATGCGTTTCGATCTTGGAGAGGATATCCACGCGCTTCAAACAGTGGTGCATCGTTTTGCCCAGGACGAGATTAAACCCTTGGCTGGAGCTGTGGATCGCGACAATCAATTTCCTGCGCAATTGTGGAAGCGGCTTGGGGATCTTGGGGTTCTTGGGATCACTGTAGATGAAGAATTCGGCGGCGTGGGTTTGGGCTATTTGGCCCATACGGTGGTGATTGAAGAGATTGCCCGAGCATCGGCCAGTGTTAGCCTGTCTTATGGGGCGCATTCGAATCTCTGCGTCAATCAAATAAGTCTCAACGGAACCGCAGAGCAAAAAAGCAAATACCTGCCCAAACTGATCTCGGGCGATCACGTTGGGGCGCTGGCGATGAGTGAGGCAGGCTCGGGCTCTGATGTGATCTCGATGAGCCTGAGAGCCGAGAAGCGCAATGGATACTATCGGCTCAATGGCAATAAGTTCTGGATCACCAATGGGCCAGATGCTGATGTCTTGGTCGTTTATGCCAAAACCGATCCTGAGGCGGGATCGCGTGGTTTGACCGCTTTTTTGATCGAGCGTGATATGGTGGGGTTTTCGACCAGCAGTCATTTCGACAAACTTGGTATGCGCGGATCAAATACAGCGGAGTTGATCTTTGAAAATGTGGAAGTTCCCTTCGAGAATGTGCTGCAACAAGAGGGTGCCGGGGCAAGGGTTCTTATGTCTGGCCTCGACTATGAGCGTGTGGTTCTGGCCGGCATTGGCCTCGGCATCATGGCGGCCTGTTTGGATGAGGTCATGCCCTATATGGCCGAGCGCAAGCAATTCGGCCAACCGATTGGCAACTTCCAACTGATGCAGGGCAAAATTGCTGATATGTATACAGCGATGAACGCCGCGCGGGCCTATGTCTATGAGGTGGCCAAAGCCTGTGATCGCGGTGAGGTGACACGCCAAGACGCGGCGGCCTGCTGTCTTTTTGCCAGTGAAGAGGCAATGAAGCAGGCCCATCAAGCCGTACAAGCGCTGGGAGGGGCAGGATTTTTGAACGATGCACCCGTGGCACGTTTGTTTCGGGATGCAAAATTGATGGAAATCGGAGCGGGGACCAGCGAAATTCGTCGCATGTTGGTTGGACGTGAATTGATGGGGAAAATGGTATGAAAAACTTTTTATTGAGTGTGGGCTTGGCGGTATTGGCCACGGCGGCTCAGGCGGATACGAAATTGCCGCAGAGCCATGTGAATTCAATGGCCTGTTTGGAGAACATGGGGCAAAGCACCAGTTGGGGCCAATGTCTGAGCTTGATTTTTGAACCCTGTGCCAGCTTTGAGGTGGCCTCAACGGCGCATGTGGCTTGCCTGCAAAGCGAACGCGAAGGTTGGACCGCGTCTATGCGGCTTTTGCAGGAGGATGTGACGGAGGCCATCACAATAAAATCTGCCGAAGATTTAGCGAGTATTTTGAGTGGCTGGATCAACTATGTCTCGCAGAAATGCCAGGCCGATGGGGATCCTGAGGGCAACCTACCTTTGGCGGCCAAACAGCTTGGCTGTCAGATCACAGAACTTGCCGGTTTGAGCGGTGAATATGCAGCCTGCCTCGAAGGGCGCTCCACCGCAGACTATTGTGTGTTGAAAAATTAGAGGCGGGCTGCGGTGACACAGACGAACGCCTCAAACGCCAAACAGATGCATCTGGAAGCCTTGGCGCGGGTTGAGCAGGCCGCAGCGTTGGCCGCACAGGGCGGCGGAGACGCGGCGCGGGCCCGTCATGTTGCGCGCGGCAAAATGTTGCCGCGAGACCGGGTTGCCAATCTTTTGGATCCTGGCAGCGCCTTTTTAGAAATTGGTGCTACCGCAGCCCATGGCATGTATGATGGCGCGGCGCCCTGCGCTGGGCTCATCACCGGTATCGGCAAAGTGCATGGGCGCGACGTGATGGTCATTTGCAATGATGCCACGGTCAAAGGCGGTACCTACTATCCGATGACCGTGAAAAAACATCTGCGCGCCCAAGAAATCGCGCAGGAGTGCCATCTGCCCGTGGTCTCCTTGGTCGATAGCGGCGGGGCCAATTTGCCCAACCAAGATGAGGTCTTCCCAGACAGAGACCATTTTGGCCGAATCTTTTACAATCAAGCCCAGATGTCCGCCAAAGGCTTGGCGCAGATCGCCGTGGTGATGGGGTCTTGTACGGCTGGGGGCGCCTATGTGCCTGCCATGGCGGATGTGTCGATTATCGTCAAAGAACAAGGCACGATTTTTCTTGCGGGTCCGCCCTTGGTCAAAGCGGCCACAGGTGAGGTGGTTTCGGCGGAAGACTTGGGCGGCGGAGACGTGCACACGCGCCTGTCTGGCGTGGCCGATTACTTGGCGGAGGATGATACCCATGCTCTGGCGTTGGCGCGGGAGGCGGTGCGCCACCTGCCTGCTGATGCGCCGCAAGCCGCTATTTTTCAGGCGGACGAGGTGCCAGCGCCCTGTATGGATGATATTTTTGAAGTGATCCCGAGTGATTTGACCACGCCTTATGATATTCGCGATGTGATCTGCCGCTTGACGGATGGCGGCGCATTCGACGAGTTTAAAGCGCGGTTTGGCACCACTTTGGTCACGGGGTTTGCGCATATTGAGGGCATGCCGGTGGGTATTGTTGCCAATAATGGCGTATTGTTTTCGGAGGCGGCTCAAAAGGGCGCGCATTTTGTTGAACTTTGCTCCCAGCGCAAAATACCGTTGATTTTCTTGCAAAACATCACCGGATTTATGGTGGGGCAGAAATATGAGAACGAGGGAATTGCGCGCCATGGGGCGAAAATGGTCACAGCAGTCGCCTGCACCTCTGTGCCGAAAATTACCATGATTGTGGGTGGCAGCTATGGGGCTGGCAACTACGGTATGGCGGGCCGCGCTTTTCAACCGCGGTTTCTATGGAGCTGGCCCACATCGCGCACGGCCGTCATGGGGGGCGCGCAAGCGGCCGGTGTGTTGGCCACCGTCAAACGCGATGCGATAGAGCGAGCGGGGGGTAGCTGGAGCGATGAGCAAGAAGCGGCCTTCAAACAGCCGACGCTTGAGATGTTTGAGACTCAATCCGATCCGCTCTACGCCAGCGCACGATTGTGGGATGATGGGGTGATTGATCCGAGAGACAGCCGCAAGGTCTTGGCTTTGTCTTTGCGCGCCGCGCTCAATGCCCCGATCAACGAGACAAAATTTGGCGTCTTTAGGATGTAATGACATGAGTGATGAAACGACCGTTATGACCCAGCCGGACAGTTTTGGCCGCCATTGGGTCTATGTTACCGAGGCGCAAGTGCGCGGCCATACCAAAGGGCGTTTTGGTCTGGTTATTTGGTTGATCTGCCTTTGGTTTGTTGCGGTTGGGGGTCTTGAGATCGTCTTGGGCAGCAGCAGCTCTTTGCCGCGTTTGGTCTTTGGGGTGGTTTTATTTCTGACGGGCGCCGGCTTGGTGCTGCGCAGCCGTCAGGCCTATCTGGCGGCCTTATTTGTGCCGATGATTTTTCTCATCCGCTTTTTTAGCCAAGCCTCAGGATATGGGGGGCTTTTGAGCGGGCCAGCGCAATATTACGACCTGTGTAACGCTTTGGGGGTTGTGGGGGGATGTTTCTACCTATTTGAGGGGGACCGCCCCAATTTCATTTTCCGGCGGCGCTACCGCAGTTATCGGGCAGAGAGCGCGCAGAAATGATAAATAAGCTGCTGATTGCCAACCGCGGCGAAATCGCTTGCCGCATTGCCCGCTCTGCCCGTGAAATGGGAATTGCCACTCTGGCGATTGCCTCGGCGGCAGATGAAGAGGCGCTGCATGTGCAGTCTTGTGATGAGGTGGTGCATTTGGGCGGTCACAATCCGGCCGAGAGCTATTTGCGCCGCGATGCGATTATTTCCGCGGCTCTAGAGCATGGCGCGGATGCGGTTCACCCGGGCTATGGTTTTTTGTCAGAGGACCCTGAATTTGCCCAAGCGGTGCAAGAGGCAGGCCTGATCTGGGTCGGACCGCCCGCTGAGGCCATTCGGGCCATGGGGCTTAAAGATGCTGCAAAGGCGCTGATGCAAAAGGTCGGCGTTCCAATTGTACCGGGGTATCATGGGGAGGCACAGTCTTTGCAGGTGCTCCAACAGGCAGCCGCAGAGATTGGCTATCCCGTTCTCATCAAGGCTGTGGCGGGCGGTGGTGGCAAAGGCATGCGCCGTGTCGATCGGCCTGAAGAATTTGCCGCCCATCTGGCCTCCGCACAATCCGAAGCGCAAGGTGCCTTTGGCAATGCGCGGGTGTTGATTGAAAAGTTCATTGCCAACCCGCGCCATATCGAAATTCAAATTTTCGGTGACGGGCAGACCGCTGTGCACCTTTATGAGCGGGATTGCTCTTTACAGCGCCGTCACCAAAAGGTGATCGAAGAGGCGCCAGCGCCGCATATGCCACATGCGGTTCGCGATGCAATGGGACAGGCGGCCGTGCGGGCGGCTGAGGCGATTGGCTACGTCAGTGCCGGCACGGTTGAGTTCATTGTGGATGGCAGCGCATCCCTGCGCGAAGACAGTTTTTATTTCATGGAGATGAATACGCGTTTGCAGGTGGAGCATCCCGTCACGGAAGAAATTTTGGGGATAGATCTGGTGGCCTGGCAGCTTCAGGTTGCAGCGGGTGGTGTTTTACCACTGAAGCAAGACCAAATCCAAGCGCAGGGCCATTCCATCGAAGCACGGCTTTATGCGGAAGATTCCGATCAGGGATTTCTGCCTTCAATCGGCCAGTTGCACCATCTAAAATTTGGACCTGGGCTGCGTGTAGAGACAGGTGTGACGCAGGGGGGGCAGGTCACGCCCTATTATGATCCAATGATTGCAAAGCTGATTGCCACTGGTCCAGATCGGGCCAGTGCGCTGCAACGTTTGCTGCGGGGATTGCAATTGACCCAGATCGCAGGTCTCAAGACCAATCGCGATTTTTTGGTTGCGCTATTGCAGCACAAAGATTTTGTCGCCGG
>ERZ807291.9703-NODE-9703-length-10341-cov-8.156329_pt1 | contig 10341 bp, 5 predicted proteins | sample MGYA00521257_ERZ807291 | MGnify/ENA primary metagenome ERZ807291 (study PRJEB31413, sample SAMN03169783) | marine metagenome | biome: Marine; feature: Water; material: Subsurface seawater | place: North Sea | collected 2011-04-28 | depth 1 m m ... | reverse complement strand
TCACCTCATAGGGTTCTGGATGCTCGGGTTTGTAGGTTCCTCTATGTCTTGCCATATCTATTATCCTAGAAGGCTATCTTTTGTGATGTTCACTTGATAGGTATTTTCTCCTGACAAGCGTTTAAAGTGCATAAAGATATTGGAATTTTTTTCACCTGATTTTATCTCTGACCAATTTGGAATTTGATTCTTCAGAAAATCAGTAAAATCTGCATTCCATTGAAACTTTAAACTTGAATCACGCCCAGCATTCTTAAGGACTTCAAAATTAAAAGTTAATTCTTTGCTGGCAATAATTTTAAAGTGGGCTCCGACCTGCAAACCAAGAGGTTGGAAAATATGATGGAGCGCCTGAGGAATTCCAGAAGAGCTTGAATCAAAGCAGCTATGATCTACTTCTTTAACCGCATGTTTATCTGAGATAATCGTCCATGAATAAAACGACTTAAAATTGTAGCTGTGAGTTTTTTCGTATTGAGTAAATTCAATGTATGAGTATTCTTCAAGCCAAGTCTCAAAATTTTGGATAAATTCTTTTACCCCTCCTCTGTAAGGGGGCGGATCGTCAAGCAATGCATTATGCAGAGTGCTGCTTAGCCACCCAAAATTTGCATATCTGTTCTCTGCCAAACGCTCCATCAGAACATTGATAAACCATTTATGCATTTTAGATGTATGAAAACTAGCAATATCTATTAGGTCTTGATCGCTCTTTTTTAATGCCCAAACTAAATCTGTACCAAAGACAGGCATGCTGGGTGAATGATGGTCCCACTGTAAAATGCTTTGACCAATTAAATCTTTATCATGTGAGTAATCCTCGTCAGGATCATTCACCTCACCAAATTTTGTGTAAAAGAGGTCCTTTGTCCATAAACCTTGGGTAGGCGGTTTAATAAGATCTTTTAATTCATCGCTCCAGCCAAAAGGTTTTGGTTTACTTTCAATGATTTGATGAGCATCAAGTTCTTTTTTCATTTGCTCATACATCTCATCATTCATCCAGGTAACTTGCGAATAAAGAGATTTAAGTGAGATTCTATCCTCATCAGATAACTTAACCTCGGTGCCCATCTCTATGTTTCCATAACCATCAAGGTTTAAACCGCTTGAGGTAAAGTTTGCGCTACCTAAAAGAGCTATATCATCGTTAAAGATATAAACTTTAGAGTGAAGGTTTTTAATAAATCCAAATTTCCAGCCAAGCTCAGAGCATTTCTTATAAACCTCAAGGTCTGAAGCTCCAACATTAAGATCGTTGGGTTGAAATCTAGCAACAACACTAACGGCACAATCTTTTGAAACAAGCTCACTCAACCAATCGATAGGATCATTTTTAATGAAAGCAGAAAGAAAAGTTATGCTTTTAAGGTGCTCATTTTCTAGGTGCTCATCAATTGCTGTTTTAAATGCTTGATTAAATAAAATCGTCAACAATCAATCCACTAATTTAGTTAACTCAAGGTATTCAGCAATAAATTTACCCCATTCTGATCTTAATCTTGGAAAAATTTTTCCATCCATGTCATAAGTTCTAGACAGAGAATCTTCAGCATGAGCATAGCCCTGGAGAATAATTTTTAAAGCCTCATGAGGTTTTTGAGTGCTCTCATCTATTTGAAATTGGTAATAATACTCATCATAAAAAGGATGAGAAGTATTGAGAACGACTTCGAGACCATTTCCAAAAGGATTGCATTCCATAAAAGAGCCATATTTATCCCACGTCGCTGAATTGAATGTGAGAACGAGCTCTAACAAATCATTAGCTTTTGCCTCTAAATCCTCTTCAGAAATTTCAGGTTCTCTTTGTTTAATTCTATCTCTTGCTTCCTTTAACTTTTCCTCTAATAATTTTGCTTTTGCAATTTCACTTGATTTAGTTTTAGGGTTTTTCTTTTTCAGATCATCATTTAATTTTTTTTGAGGATCGCCTTGTTTGGGTTTTGTGGATTTGTTAACGCCTCTTCCTTTTATAACAGACATCATCTTATTTACATTCGAATTAAACTCCGTATAGATTAAAAGATTCAAAGCTTTTTTTAGATCGCCCAAAGCATCACCTTGAGCTGCTTCTTGCCAGTTTGATATTTGCTCGGGTCTAATTTTTTTAATGTTCCTGATTCGTTGCTTTGCAGCATCTACTCCAAACAAAACATCAAGCTCATCATTAAACCTTACTTCTGCGCCCCACCATCGATTTCGCTCATCCTGATTTCCTAATAAATTTTTATCAGAAAATTCAATCTCCCTTCCAGCTCTAACAAATGAGATCCCATCATCATTATTTCGGTAATGCTGTCCCAGCTCAGAGCCTCCTCCAAGTTTTTGAATTGAGGCTTTTGCAATAGTAAAAATAAACTCAATAGTTGAAGTTTTTAGATTACCTGAGTTATCAATATATCTAACTTCTTTTTGATATCTTTCGAATTCATCATTAGTAGCTGTATTTGTTAGATCTTTACCCAATGTAAAATCTGTTGCATAATTTTCTTTAAAAGCTTTTATATTAATCTCAGGAAGACTATTCGGTTTAAGCATGTATAAAGGATCATTAGGAATTAAACGATCTGGTTCTTCAGTAGGGTTTTTACCAACAACATGCATACACATTGATCTTCGCTCACCATAGGAATTATTATCATCTAAAAAATGCCTAAAAATTCTCTCTAAGTCCTCTTTGAGTGTTCCCATCAAGCCCTTTTGGGTTGTGAAGTCTAGTTGATCACATTTTTGCCAAATAATAAGAGTTCCTGACTCTTTATTTTGAAATTTATGAAAATGCTTTGGTATCTCCTTTTCAGATGGAATTGGGATGTATGGATCTTTTTTTATCTCATCCAGATCAAGATAGGTCATAAGAGGCTTTTCATTGTTTTGCCAGGTATAAACCTCAGTTCTTCTACACTGAGAAATTGAACCCCCTTTAAGACCGTAACCAAATTTACCTATAGATTTTTTACCCCCGCCAAGTTTGGTCCCTTGACCAATACTTAAACACCTAGCGAGGCTATCCTTATCAAAACCATAACCATCATCCATCAGTCCAATTTCTGTAACGACATCTTGTCGCCTTCCACCAGGAGAAACTTGCTCTTCTTCGTGCAAAATTATATCTATATTTTCAGCGCCTGCATCAATTGAATTATCAATCAGCTCAGCAATCGCATAGGCAGTATTCCTATATCCAGTTTCTCTTAACGCATCAAAAGCAAAAGCATCATTAAGAAACCTTTCTCTTTCACCATTAAGTATGTTTTCATTGATATCAGTCATTTTTCCACCCCTCCTCAAAATATTTATAAGCATGATTTAATTCTGGTTGATTTAAAATATTATCAACCACATTTACTATCTTGCAGGCTTTAGTACCCCCATTCTCTGTTCCCCTAAGGCCTCTGCCAATCATTTGTGAATAGAGGACAACGGAAAATGTAGGTCTTGCAATAACTATGCAGTCTGTTTTAGGAGCATCAAACCCGGTTGAAAGAATATTGTAATTTATTAAGATTTGAATTTCGTCCTGCTTAAATCGTCTGATATTTTCTCTTCTATCACTAGTGTGAGAATCAGATGTTATAGACTGAGCTGATAAATTATGGGAATTAAGCAAGGCAGAAAGTAAATTTGCATGTGCAACTGAGATTGCAAAGACTAGAATTTTCTTTTTTTCCTCAATTGCTAAATATAATATGTGATCAATAATTTTTTTATTTCTAAGAGAGTTTGAAGCAAGTTCTTTAATTATTGCAGCTGGAAGATTTTTTGTCGGATCTGTAAGTACTTTGATATCGATGTTTTCAAAGTTAAGTGTTAATCCAGTATCAAGTGGTTCATGCGTTACAGCAGAAAGTACATTTTTCTTTTGTAGGTATAGAATTGGATCGTCAATGCTGTATACAGATCCAATGTCAATAATATTGTCTTCAAAAAACCTGGAAAGTTTTTTAGTTTCAATTAGATCGGAGTCTATTCCATCTCTCCCTGGAGTAGCTGACAAGCCTATTTTCTTTGTTTTATGGCTAGAAAAGAAATTTACCGTTTGCTCGAAAGTTTCTGCCATTGCCATATGAGCCTCGTCAATAAAAATTACCTCTAATCTACTTCTTAAATCTAGCATTAAATCAGCAATAGAATCATGCTGAGTTTTAAGCATAGAATATGCAGACTGAAAGGAGCAGACAACAAAATTTACACCCAAAGGTATCCCATTAATTTTGCTAACATTGCCCCACAATCTAACGAAGTTTACCGAGGTAGTTCCTATATTTCTCCAGCCTATCTGGAAAGACTCGATAGCTTGTTCGCACAATTCATCTGTATGTGCGAGCCACAGTATTGTCATATTTGAATCTTTATCAGCCTTAACTCTTATAAGGTCATAAATAGACTCCATTGCAACTCTTGTTTTGCCTGCACCCGTGGGCATTTGGACCATCAACGACTGTTTGTTCGAATCAATTAATAGTAATCGAGAAATAGAATTTTTTATATCTATCTGATAAGAATGGAGTTTTGATTGTGTAACAGCTTCCTCAGTTATTGGTACAACAGTTTTTATCCTAAAAAATAGTTCGCCATCAAGATTATATAAATCAGCAAATTCCCTAGAGAGTTTATTATTTCCCCAGCGAAAATTATCTAACCCAAGCGATGCTAGTATTGCTTCAAATAATTCCTTGTGCTCAAAAATACCGAAGCCATGAATCAACAAAAGAACTTCAGCGATACTGTAGTTATCAAGATCAAAATTATATTCACGAAGGCTGTCTATCAGATCATCACCAGCTGCATTTTGGAGTTTATAAGCAGGTAATTTACTTAAAAGGGGTAGGATTGGCTTTAGCTTTACATCGATCATAGGCTACAAGTAAAGCATGGTTTCTCTAAATCATCATCTTCGTCTTCTTCCTGCTCAATAATATCTTGCCATCTTTGGACCTTGGAGGTTCTATCAGAAGCGATTTGATTCGATTGATTCTTAATCATGGTTTCAATGATTGCTTGAGCTCGATGGCCAAGCTCAGTCTCGTCATACTCCGGAAGCGCCAAGACCTTTAACTTTGATTCAACAATTTTTAGCGACTTATCATCAGTATCATCAATGTACTGCTCAGCCTCTTCCTTGCTTGAGCACTTTAAAATTAACTTGCCACCTTTTGCATCAAGCACTTTCCATTGAGAATAAGTCGTTTTAGGGTCTGGGTACAAACCTGTATCCTCGCCGTTAAGCTCCATCTCTTCATATACTTGTTTGCGAATTTTAAACTTCTCAGCGAGCTCAGCTTTTGCCACAACATCATCAAGGGTGCCCTCCTGTCTCCAGGTAAAGCCATCGCCTTCGTTGTCTTCAAATTCCTGAGATCTTTTAAATAAATCTGGATGAATTCTTTTCAACCACAACCACTCATCTTGACGCTGAAAGAAACAAAAATAGCAGCCAGAACGTGAGCGCCAATTGTAGTATTTAGGCACACCCACGGATTTGTCTAGCATACCAAATACATCTCCTCGCATGATCCCATCTTCAACGAATGGAAAGACTGGACGAATAGTCTCCTTATTGCTTTCGTAGCCCTGACGATTTTCATCTGCTCTTATTCCGATGTAGCTTATGACGTCGTCGTCACCAATAAATTCCTCAAAGGGTTTAATTTTCATGGTGCGAGTGCACCAGCGCTGTTTGGCAGATGGCAGGTAATTGTTATGTACTTTGAGCCAATGTTCAAAAGGCTTACCGCTGCTTAGTCGGTGAATCTTCGTATCTAAAAATGCTTCCATGCTATCTAAGAATTCATAAACCTCTTTCATCTCAGAGCCTGTGTCGGTGAAGAAATATTCCATCTTAGCGCTGAGTTCAGGGTATTTATCTCTAATGTAAATGGCCAAAGCAGCGCTGTCTTTCCCGCCCGATAACCCTAGTACATGTCGAGTGGTATTAGAGTCTTTTAGCTCGGAGAAATGCATTAGTCTTTAGGTCCTTTCACAATTTTTAATTTATTCTTCATCTCAATCTTATTGTTAAGCATCTCATCAAGCAAGGGGGCTAAGTAAGTTAAATGGTCCTCTGTGTTAGAAGAGAATTCATGAAGAGTTTTGAGCATCTTGATTTTAAAATCTTCGTATTTAACTTGATCGTTCTTACTAAACATCGTTATAAAGTCTTGTTCATCAAAACCTTTTTTCTTTAAGCGCATAACGTATACATCTATGTCTTTGGTGCTGATCGTATTATTGTTCGCCTCAAAGACCTGAAGTTTTGATATATCTTTCATTCGATCTGATATATTTCTCAGTTCGACTTCTGCCTCTGAAATAGTCTCATCATGCCATTTGGTTGGATCTCTTTTAACCAAGAAACTTAGTAGACCCTCAAACCAGATACGATCATCGTTACCTTGCTCAAGAATTTTAGCTAAAAAAGGTTTCAGGGTTAGGGAGTCCACAGAATAATCACCTAAAGAAAGATATTTAGTGCGTAATTTAGTTCGCATTTCACGCAAATTGTTCTTTGGATTAAATTCAAATGCTAGGTTAAATTTTACAATTTGATTGAGCAATAAGTTCCCATAGGATTGCTTAAGCTCAGTTAAAGTCGCATTCAAATCATTTGAAAAGGCTTCTATTTTAGATTTCTTGCTTAAATCTTCAGGCTTATAACCCAGTGCAATCGGAATATCTTTTAGGAGAAGATCTTGAGGTGACTTTGCAAGATTGTAGGAGGATCTAAACTTAATGGCTTCTTTCGATAAGTTGGCTCGTGTATTAAACACATAATCAGGGAGCTCTTTCATAACGGTCGAAAGCGTTTTAACTAAATTCAATATATTTATCTCCTTGGAATCTTTCTCTTGAAATAAAGTCTGGGCATATTGAGAAATAATTGCCTGCTGCCCTTCAAAAGCATGCATCTGAAATGCAAAAGATTGAGTCTTTGCAACCAGACGATCTATGTGCTCATTGTTGATGTAGGGTTGAAAAATACCGTCCTCATAAACAGCCAAAGTTGCTTCATTGGCAAAGTAGAAACCCATAAATATTAATGGCTGCAATCCTCTTTTTAACCCATAGGGTATAGCCGATAAAGCCTCTTGAATCTCTGAAAAAGGCACCGGCTCATCTGTTTGGAGTAAACGCTCTTTAAGAAATTGATAGACGCTAAAGAGGTTTGTACCTTTTAATGGTTCTATAAACTTACCTTCATCTCCCTCATAGGTGTACAGATTGTTTGCAACGAACACAGCATTAAATACCGTCTTCTCTGCTGGGAATTTATCAGCCTCATAGCCTAGATTAAGCTCAGATAAATTATGTAGCATATCCTTCATTAACTTAGTGCGAGCACTTTGGCCTTGCGCGGAGACCTGATCTTTGTTTACAAGTTCATTCCTTATAACTGGCGATTCTGAATACACTGATTCTAAGATCTCTGAAAGCTTGGCCTGAGCGTCTAAATTAGTTTTTATTTTGAGCTTTTGCCCCTGCCAGTACCAGGATGACAATAAAGGATCTGTTAGACGTTTCAGTGTCATGGTGAGTGTTGATTGACGATGCCCAATTTGATCTGACAGCTCTTTTTTTGCTATTGGGTCTGATTGAATTGTATCGTAGGTAGAGTCAATAATTCGAAGTGCCTTCAATTCTTTTGCCTGATTCTCTAAACCAAGATCAGAGCTGACATCAAGGACAATAATATGATCTGGAAGAGATTTAAGAATGTTTAATGTGCTCGACTGGATATTTGGTTTATCTTTTAACAATAAAATAGCCTGAGGGACTGAATGAGATAAGTTTTCCGCTCTAACTGGCAGCTGATCTTCCGCAAGATAGCTTGATGGCAATATCCTGAGTGTGCCGCTTATAACAGAATACCGTTTAGCAATTAAAGGTAATGGAGGCATCAAAGCATTTAGCTCGTTTGCTAGATCAAAGCTTTCAAATTGGGCTATCTCATGGCTAAGAGATTTCTCGAAATCAAAATCACTGCCTTGCCATACTCTATATTCATTGTTAAATCTTCGGTACGTAATAATTGATTTCTTCTGCAAGACCTCAAGAGCTTTAGCAAGCTCAGCTTTAGAGTAAATGGTTTCTAATATTTCATTTGAAGCCCTAAGGTTTTGAGTTGTCGAGCCTACAAGATTAAGCAGCCCTATAGTTTTCAGAATATTTACGGTAGTTTCTTCGGAGTCACCCAGCCTATTTATGGCTTCACCAACTTCGACCCACTGCTTGTGAGTAAAGTGATCATAAACAGAAGATGCTTGATTGGTTACAAAATAGTCAAACATCACAGAGGGCATAATTAACGATGGGTAATCAAGCTCTCTAAGCTGATCTTGAAATCCAAACTGTTCTGAGCTTCCGAGATAAGTAAAAACTGTTCTCTCGTTTTGACCTAATTTTTGGGCTAATGCAGGCAAGAGAATTGCGGTTATGGGGTGAAGAGGATAAGCGCTAGAAAAGAAGTCTACTGCATCTCGAATTTTGGAGATGTCAGGAAAAATTTTATTATCGACTATTCCTTGAGCGGCTGCTTTAAGAGCTTTTTTAATATTCACACTCTGAGCATTAGAAAAATTTGGGATAATGGCTTTTGAGATAATTCGAATTGTTTGCTCGACACTCTCAAGGAACGGCGTCTCTGTGAAGCGACCTTTAATTTTCTTCCACTCTGCTTTGGTTTCAATATCCAATTCTTTTGCGTAGTACTCCAATGATTGATGCTGCATGCCTATTAAGAACATGGGTACCAATGTGTTTCGCTGTCCCCATTCAGATAAAACTTGCAGAATACTGATGTCACTTTCACCCTTATTTTTTGCTGCATATTCAGCAAATTTACCCAGCTCATCAATCACAATCACAATGCCGGCAACCAAACCATTATTAGATTCAAGACCTTCCTGGATTAACTTCAATAGATTTACTACAGTCTCGGACGATGGGCTCTGTGTGGCAGATTGTATGCAAGCATTAATTGCAGATTGGTCACTCTTCTTGAACTTAACCTGATCTATGCTGTGAAGAATAGATTTAAAGAGAGCTCTTTCCAAGGAAGCATAGGAGCCTGTAACCATGATGGTTAATGCCCCACCCTGGGTTGCAATAGCAGCAAACTGATCGGTTAGAGCTGGATCAAGAGGCCTTAGCTTGCTAGCTGCAGTTTTAAATAGAGCCGTTTCCTTGTCCTGGAGCAGCGCATTTAAAAAGATTGCAAAGGAAGATTTGCCTGAACCATAGGGTCCAATGAAGGACCAGGCCCTATCAAACTTTGAGGGAGAAAAACCATTTGCAATATTTTTAAGAGTTTTTAATGCCGTGGAAGTGAGAACATATGCATTGACAGCATCAAGCGAGGATCCATCTCGCTCAACATTGATTGATCGAGAAAACCAACCATCTATCTTAACTAGCTTATCTAACTTCATTTGTTTGCCTTAAAAAAATCATCTAAGAATTTATATGGTTTAAGCGCCTGGAGGATAAATAAACTTTTTTGGCCTACCGTATCAGAGATTTTGAAGAGATCTGGGTAAGCATGTTCAAGCTGCTCTAAGCTAATATACAAAGAGTCTTCAGTCGTTTTGAAGATTTTCTGAATAGAGGGAAACTCATCCGAGTTGAGGATTTGAGAAACAGGAATTTGCTTAAAATTTTTAGGCTTGTCAAGCATATCACCTGCGGTAAAAAATTCCTGAATGTCCGCTATAAAAAAGCCTAGCAAGCGGAAATCGATGGTCTCGCGATCTCTCACAAAGCAGTTATAGACATCACTGGCGTTTTTGGAGACAAGATTCAATTCATGAAATGGATTTTCTAATTGATCCTCAAAAGCTTTATCTTCGGTGTTTGCGCCTAAGTATGCTTTAAGAAGAAGGCTCACATCCCTTTCAAGAGTCTTTTGTGAAACTGACTTGGTGGTATTATGTTCTAACCAGCTAGACAGCTCGTTTAGCACCTGCAGTTTTGAAAAAGTTGTTTGTGTGAATTTGTTAAAAAACCAATAGTACATGGTCGCCAAGTCAGGATTAGTGCAAAGTTTCCAATGCAGCAACCACAAAGTATTGATGTCTTCTAAATAAGGATCTTTGCCCTTCTCTGGATCAAGCAAATAAGAGGCAAACTCAGTGAACTCTGAAGAATTCGTTTTTTCTACTAGCTGATAGGCTGAAAGCCAGTACTTCATAGAGATCATCATGTTTTTGCCTACACCAAGTGTTTGGAGGGCATCTGGGGAAGTAAAAATATCTTTATTTTCTTTCAAGGCACTTAGGCCCTTATAAATCCAGTTATACCTGAGAGAAAAGGTTTCATTGCGACCAAAAGCAACTGCTGAGC
>ERZ807291.9695-NODE-9695-length-10350-cov-6.917436_pt1 | contig 10350 bp, 9 predicted proteins | sample MGYA00521257_ERZ807291 | MGnify/ENA primary metagenome ERZ807291 (study PRJEB31413, sample SAMN03169783) | marine metagenome | biome: Marine; feature: Water; material: Subsurface seawater | place: North Sea | collected 2011-04-28 | depth 1 m m ... | reverse complement strand
AATATCTGCCCGATGCCAACCGGTTATCCGGGGACATAAATATGCGGTGTACCAACCGCAATAGCGCAGGGAGACGGAAAAATGGCTAAAACACTGATCAAGGGCGGCACGATTATTTCCATGGACCGGAAGGTCGGGGATTTCGCCAAGGGCGATATTCTCGTTGACGGTGACAAGATCGAAAAAATCGGCAAGTCCATCCGTTCACCCGGCGCCAAGGTCGTCGATGCGACGGGGATGATCGTCATGCCCGGCTTCGTCAATGCGCACATTCACACCTGGCAGACCGGCATTCGCGGCGTCGCCGGTAACTGGTCGATCCCCGAATACCTGCATGAAATGCATGCCCGGATCGCTCCCCGCTATACCGCGAACGATACCTACCTCGCCAATCTTGTCGGCGCACTGAACCAGATCAATGTCGGTGCAACGACGATTTTCGACTGGTGCCACAACAACGCCACTCCCGGCCACACGGACGGCGCAATTCGCGGTCTGCAGGAATCCGGCATCCGCGCTCTGTTCGGCCATGGCTCGCCCAAGCCGGACGCCAAGGAAGGCGCCCTGCCCTTTACACATATCCCGCACCCCCGCAGCGAACTGGAACGACTGCGTAAAGGTACATTGTCGAACGATGACGGCCTCATCACCCTTGCGATGGCGGCCCTTGGCGTAGACTTCTCGACATGGGAAGTGACCGAACACGACTTCCGCCTTGCGAAGGAAATGAATCTCATCATCAGTACCCATGTCTGGGGCGCACCCACACGTCTTAATCCCGACGGCTATGCCAAGCTGAACAAGCTTGGCCTGCTGGATAAACGCCACAACATGGTGCACGGCAATTACCTGTCGGACGAAGAACTGAAAATCATCGTGGATTCAGGTGCCTCGGTGACCGTCACCCCGGAAGTGGAGACCCAGATGGGTCATGGCGCACCGCTAATCGGCCGAGTCCGCGCGCTTGGCGGCAAGCCGTCACTCGGGGTCGATGTGGAATCCAATATCTCGGGCGACATGTTCACCGTCATGCGCATGGCGCTTCAACCTCAGCGCATGCTGGACAATCAGGCGACCGCAAAAGCAACCAAGGCTCCGGCCCAGGTACTGTCGATCACGCCACGCGAGGCGCTGCAATGGGCGACAATTGATTCCGCGCGGGCAATGGGATTGGAGAAGAAAGTCGGCTCGCTCAAGCCCGGCAAGCAGGCTGACATCACGATGCTGAACGGCAATGATCTCAACCTGTTCCCGGTAAACAACCCGATAGAAACTGTCGTGTTCCATGCCAATTCAGGAAATGTCGACACCGTCATGGTTGCCGGCAAAATCCTGAAACAGAACAAGAAGCTGAAATACCGTGGATTGCCGAAAAAGATGGAACAGCTCGCGCGTTCGGGCAAAAAAATCCTGAAAGGCGTGAAGTTCGCCGCCTGACCGCCTAGCTGATAAGGGCCCGCGCCGCATCGCGGTGGCGGGCCATCAGTGCATAGATATCCAGTCCGGCAATTGCGCCGTCAACGACGCGCCAGTCACCACCGACCATCACGCGGTCCGCCCGATGCGCGCCGCACAGGATCAACGCGGCAAGCGGATCGCCGGCGCCTGAAAACCGCGGCTCATCCAGTTTGAACATGGCAAGGTCGGCCTGTTTTCCCACCGCAATCGTGCCAATATCATCACGGCCGAGACAACGTGCAGACCCCGCTGTGGCCCAACGCAGAACATCCTTGTGACTGACCGATGCCGCGCCGTAGCGCAGGCGCTGTATCTGTAATGCCTGTCGTGCTTCCTGCATCAGGTTGGAGGCGTCTTCCGACGCGGAACCGTCCACGCCGAGCCCGACCGGTGCCCCTGCCCGTTCAAGATCTATCGCCGGGCACAATCCTGATGCCAGCACCATGTTCGAACCGGGACAATGCGCGATGCCGACCCCCGCCGTCCCGAGCCTGGAAATTTCATCAGGCGTGAAATGAATTCCGTGCGCGAGCCAAGTTCTGTCATTCAGCCAACCGACCTGTTCGAGGTAATCCAGCGGGCGGCATCCGAACATTTCGGTACAGAACGCATTTTCATCTTCGGTTTCTGCAAGATGCGTATGCAGGCGGACATTCCTGTCGGCGGCGAGCGCCGCCGTATCGGACATTATCTCGCGCGTTACTGAAAACGGTGAACACGGCGCAAGCGCTATCTGGGTCATTGATCCGGCCGCAGAATCGTGGAAAGCGTCGATTACGCGTGCACTGTCAGCCAGGATCACATCCCCGTCCTGCACGACAGTCACCGGCGGCAAACCGCCATCATCGACCGATAGGTTCATCGAGCCCCGCGTCAGCGTCACGCGCACGCCCATATCCCGCGCAGCGCCTGCCTGAATATCAACCGCCTCTTCCAGCCCGCCCGGGAACACATAATGGTGGTCTGCCGCAGTGGTGCAGCCGGACAAAAGCAATTCCGCCAGTGCAAGCCGCGTCGCAACATCAAGATATTCCGGCGTCAGCCCGGCCCAGACCGGGTAGAGGGTTTTAAGCCAGTCGAACAGTTCTTTATCCAGGGCCGGCCCGTATGCCCGGGTCAGCGTCTGATAGAAATGGTGATGGGTATTGACCAGTCCCGGAAGGACGACATGTTCCGACGCATCCAGCACGTCATCGCATGGAACTGCGGGCACACCGCCCGAGGGCAGACACTCGGCAATAATGCCGTCCTCTACGACAAGACCGCCGACACTGTCATCGGCAAGGATCGCCAAGGGTGTTTTGATCCAGGTTCTCATGAATCCAGTGTAGCGGAATCGATGATACGCGTCTGGACACAGAAGAGGCCTTTCTTCATCCTCAAGCCATGACTCATATTGAATATTTTCCTCATGATTACCGGTCCGGAAGGGCAGCGTTTCTGAGCGCCGCAGACAAAGCCGGTGCACAGATCGCCACCTATGACGCAGGCTCGACCGGCCCGGACGGTGATCCCGTCTTCACAGATGTCGCCCTGCTCGGCCGCGAAGACGCGCCATATGTCTTTTTGTGCAACACAGCTACCCATGGCGTCGAAGGGTTTTGCGGCTCCGGGATTCTTACCGGTTTCCTCGAAAGTGGTGAAGCATCAGCACTGCCGGACAATGTTCGCCTGGTCTTTGTCCACGCGCTGAACTGCCACGGCTTTGCCTGGGTAAGGCGTGTGACGGAAGAGAACGTCGACCTGAACCGGAATTTCGTCGACCACGACCAGCCGCATCCAAAGAATCCCGAATACACAAAGTTGCACCCGGTCATCCTGCCCGAAGACTGGGAAGACAAAACCGTCGCTGCCTCCAAAGAAAAACTTGAGCGTTATGCGACGAAACACTCATTATACAAGCTGCAGTCGATCCTGACCGGCGGTCAGTACGCTCATCCGGACGGTATTTTCTTCGGCGGGACCGAACCGACCGGCGCGCAGCTCCGCTTTCGCCAGATCGTCGAAGAACACGTCGTCGGCGCTGAACACGTCCTTTTCCTCGACTGGCATACCGGACTTGGCGCATATGGTGCCGGGGAGCTTCTCGGCATGACGCGCCCCGGCAGCCCGCACGGTGACCGCGCCAGTAAATGGTTCATAAACGGGCTTGCCACACCGGCCGAAGGACAATCCCTGTCAGCACCGCTTAGCGGCACCATCGGATCCGGTCTGCGACGGCGGCTGGCCGATACCGATACTGACATAACCAGCCTCACCGTCGAATTCGGAACCTATTCAGTCCGCGACGTCCTGATGGCGCTCATTGCCGATAACTGGCTGCACGCGAAGGGCGAGGTCGACAGCGATCTGGGGCGCGCGATCAAGGCTCAGGTGCGCAAGGCGCTCTATCCGGACGAAGACGACTGGAAGGAACTTGTCTGGGTACGCGGCCGGCAAATCCTGCGCCGCGGCATGATCGGCCTCGGCGGACACTGAATCAAAACCCCGCGGCGGATTTCTCCGTCGCGGGGTTTCTGTAGACGCCTACTCCCATAAGCGATCAGGCTTTTTTAGCCCTTCATTGCTGCCTTCACGCGTTCCGGCGTAAAGGGCATCTGTGTAAGGTCTGCCCCGGTGAGAGCGCGAACGGCGTTCGCCACGGCACCTGCAGTCGGCGGAAGGCCCAGTTCTCCGATACCGCGGGGAATGCCACCCTGCGGCATAACCTTGACCTCGATATTCGGTATGTCTTCCTGGCGGAACACTTCGTAGTCATGGAAGTTGCTCTGCTGAACCTCACCGTTCTCGAGCGTAACCCTCTCTTTGATCGACTGACTGAGGCCATAGATGATGTTGGACTCGGTCTGGGCCACGATATTGTCGGGCTGCAGGGCGATACCGGGATCGAGCGCCATCCAGAAGTTATGAACCTTGATCTTCCCGTCTTTATCGACCGATACCTCGGCGATACCGGCAACGTTGGCCCCATGCAACTGCGAGACGGCAACACCGAGCGCAGTCCCGCTCCGCTTGCGTTTCCAGTCCGCCATTTCTGCGACCGCCGTCAGGACCTTCTTGGCCTTCTCGTCACTGAGCAGGCCAAGCCGGTATTCGACCGGATCAGTCTTGGCATCGAGCGCCAGCTTGTCGATGGTCGCTTCGCTCGCGAACTTGGTGTAGCCCGCGCCGATACCACGCCATGCCGCAAGCCGCGCACCGCGCTTCTGATGAACATGGTCAGCCATCCAGTTGGGGATGCCGTAATACGGTATCTCCGCCCCGGCCATAACAAGAACATCCTTGCCGCCGGATTTCTTCAGCCGGTCCGGGTTGGTGTAACCGATGGCGGATTCGCCGACGACGCGATGTTTCCAGCCGACCACCTTGCCGTCTTTATCCATGCCGACATCGATCCTGTGCGCGGTCATGGGCCGCATACGGCCCGCCGCAAGATCGTCTTCACGGCTGTAGATGACCTTCACCGGTGTACCACCGCCCATGATCTTGGACAGCAGCACCGCATCGACCACGAAGTCAGGCTGTGCACGCCGACCGAAGCCACCGCCGATAAACTGCGGATACACCTTTATGTTGGCCGGGCTGGTTTTCAGTACCTTGGACGATACCAGCTGCGCAATCGTCGGACCCTGGGTCGACGCCCAGATCTCAGCCGATTTCCCGTCAGGGCTGACGAGCGCAGTCGCGTTCATCGGTTCCATCTGGGCATGGTAGTTATGTTCGCTGGTATATTCGAACGTCTTCACCGTTGCAGCGCCTGCTATGCCGGCAGAAACATCCCCCTTACTCTTCCAGGTAATACCCTTGCTGGCCGGATCTGCAGCGATCTTCAGGTAATCACCCATTGCCGTTGCCGTCGTGAAAGTATCTCCGGGTGCCTTGGACCATTTCACGTCCAGGGCTTCACGGCCGGTTTTTGTCGCTTCGACCGTGTCGCCGATGATCGCCACACCATAGGGAAGCTTGATCACCCGTTTGACGCCCTTGACCTTCATGATCTCGGCTTCGTTGATCGACACCGGCTTCGCCTTGGAGACCGGCGATCGCTGGATCGATGCATAGACCATGCCGTCGACCTGGACATCCATGCCGTATTGAGCCGACCCGTTGGTCTTGGCGGGTACATCGACGCGGCCCGTGTCTTTGCCCAGCAGTCGATAGTTGCTTTCGTTCTTCACGCTAGCCGGATCAACCTTGGGCATTTCCGCCGGTGGCTTCGCAAACGCGGCAATCTGGCCGTAGGTCAGGCTCTTGCCGGACTTGTGAACAACCTTGCTCGGCTCTGTCGAACATTCCGACGCGGCAACGCCCCATTTTTCGGCCGCCGCGTTGATCAGAACCTGACGGGTCTGCGCGCCGACCATGGTCAGCGGACCCCAGTAGCCCATCACCGACAACGAGGCGACGGTGTATTGAATGCCACCGAACTTCGGATTGCCATACAGCTTGTGGTTCGCTGGCGCCATTTCGACCGTGACCTTGTCCCAGTCGGCATCCATATATTCCGCAACGATCAACGGCAGGCAGGTCATAATGCCCTGCCCCATTTCGGCCGCCGGAGACATGATCGTAATTGTGTCATCGGGACGAATGGTGACATAGGCGTTGACGGTGTTGTCGCCATCGCGGCCGGTTGCAGCCACGGCCTCGGTCACCAGACCGCTGACGGTCATCGCGAATGTGAGCCCTGCGGCACCGCCAACAAAAGTCCGGCGGCTGACGGAAAGCTCGGGAAGTTCGGGAAGCGCGATCTTGCTTACTTCATTCATGACTAGGCCTCCTTCGCAGCGCGCTGAACCGCGCGCACGATGCGCGGATAAGTGCCGCAGCGGCAGATATTCGAATTCATATGTTTCACGATCTCGTCACGCGATGGCTGTTTGTTGCTCGCAAGCAGTTCTGCGGCCTTCATGATCTGGCCGGACTGGCAGTAACCGCATTGCGGCACCTGCTCGGCGATCCAGGCTTTCTGAAGCGCATGGTCACCATTCGGCGCAAGACCTTCAATCGTGGTGACCTTTTTACCAGCAACATCGGACAGAGCCGTCTGACACGAAAATACAGCCTCGCCGTCGACATGCACCGTGCAGGCCCCGCAGAGCCCCGCACCGCAGCCGAATTTCGTCCCGGTCATTTTAAGATGTTCACGCAAAGCCCAGAGCAACGGCGTATCATCGCCGGCACTGACGTTCTGCGCTTTTCCGTTTACGGTAAAAGCAACCATGGCAGAATTTCTCCTCACCTATCAAATTTTGGAATTTTTTTCACGACTTTAAGCCGATCGTGCTTTTGGTTAGACAAAAATACTATCTTTGCGACAACCGTCAGTCACGCAGATTCTTCACCGGAAATATTTTGAATTGTATCGACGTGCAGATTCAACCTCGCCAGAGGTCCATGAAAACACCCCTGCAATCAGGCACGGACTTAGTCAGCCCGTCTTGTCAGAGAACCTCAGTGAGTCCAGTTTTTCTCGCGGGTATTACTGAAATTGTCGGAATACGACTTTTTATGCACACGTCGCGCTTTGGGCTCGATCACCTGATAGGAAAGGCCCCGCTTCGCACAAAACGCCACCGCGTCTTCGCTCGTCTCAAACCGCATCTTGACCTGATTCTGCGTATCGCCCTGACCGACCCATCCCATGAGTGAATCATTGCGTGCCTGCGCCCCCGGTTCGAATTCGACCAGCCAGAACCTGGTCTTTCCACGGCCGGATTGCATGGCGTTCTTGCGGGGCTGGTAAATACGTACAGCGGTCATTGAAAGCGTTCCATTAATGAGACGGCTTCGAATTAGCCGTGAAACGACGAATGCGTCAAGTTGCAATATACAGGGCCGAATGCTAAAAAATGCTTAGAACTAAAAGCAAAAAACTCCGGTATAATCCATACCTGCGAAACGAGTGGATAAGATATTCACTAAAACAGTAATACAGAGAGGCAAATATGATCGGTAAGAGTAAAATAGCGCTGTTAGGCGCGGCACTTGGCGCAGCGGCGATGTTCGCCGCCCCCGCCCAGGCACAGGATTTCAATTTCTCCGGCAAGCAAATCAAGCTGACAATCGGCTTTGGTTTTGGCGGCACGTACGGCCAGTATTCCCGGCTGTTCGCGGAGCATCTGAAAACGCAGATTCCCGGAAACCCGAACATCATCGTCGATTCGCGTCCCGGCGCTGGTGGCTTGCTGGCAACGAATTACGCTGCCAGAGCCATGCCGGCAGACGGCCTGAATTACCTCGTACCGCCGGATAGCGCGGTGGTCGTGCAGCTGATGCGTCCGAAAAAAGCCAAGTTCGACATGAGCAAGTTCACCTGGATCGGTTCCGCCAACCAGACAAACGTTATTCTGGTGGTCCGTAGCGATACCGGCGTCAAAAAATGGGAAGACCTGCGCAACATCTCGGTCCCCATGGGTTCCACCGGCCTCGCCTCCACGTCTTCGATCATGCCGGGACTTGTGAACAACATGCTCGGCACCAAGATGAAGATCGTGACCGGCTACAAGGGATCGTCCAAAACCGGCCTGTCGGTAGAACAGGGCGAAACCCGCGGTTCCGCGTTCAACTGGCTGTTCTGGAAATCCAAGTACGAAAACTGGTTCCAGGGCGACACGCCGTATGCACGCGCGATCCTTCAGCTCGGTCACGTCAAGGATCCCGAGCTGCCGAACGTTCCGATGATGAGCGACATTGTCGATCCGAAGTACAAGCCGGTGCTGAAATTCATCGGCTCACTGGGTCTGATCGGTCGTGGTCTTGCTGCCCCTCCCGGCACGCCGGAAGGTGCAATCAAGGTCATGCAGACCGCGTGGGAAAAGATGATGAAGGATCCGGCGTTCATCGCGGACGCAAATAAGCGTAAGCTCCGCGTGATTCCGACGGATGCAGCGACGATCCAGAAGGTCGTCAACGAGGCGATCACAAACAGCAGCCCCGAGGTGGTTAAACAAGCCTCCATGCTTGCTTACGAAGGTGCCGCGAAGCACTAAATTTCGCGTAACACCGAAAATACAGCACGGCCCCTCCTTCACGGGAGGGGCCGTTTTGCTATATAAATATCCAAATAAATATCCAAACGAGAAGAGAGTCCCTTGCCATGACCATGTACAAATACAATTCTGCAGATAATCATATCGATCAGCGCTGGGTGCCCGCCAACCTCTGGCAGGACCGCGTCGCAGAGAAATTCAAGCAGGCAGCACCGAAAGTCGTTGAAGACGACGGAATGTGGGTATGGGAATGGGAAGGCCGTATTTTCAGCGGCCGTGACGGCGGCGCGGCAGACAGCCCCGATAACCGCAAATCACTCGAAATGTATTATGGCGATTATGCCAAGGAGATCCCCGACGGTGCCCTGCCCCCGGCAGATCCGGAGCTTATCCTAAAACACATGGATATGGCCGGCATCTGGGCCTATGTCGGTTATGCATCCGTCCGCAAATGGGAAATCCATGACCTCGCGCTGCGCCACGAAGTGCACCGGGTCTATAACGACTGGATGACCGAGCTGAATACGGTTCAGCCTGATCGCCTCCTGATGCTGCCGATCATGCCCGTCTTCGACCCCGAAGCGGCGCTGGTCGAACTGGAACGCGTCAAGAAACTCGGCTGCAAAGCCGTCGAATTCCCCATCGCCGACATGGCAAAGGAAATCTGGGAAGAATGCTGGGACCCGTTCTGGTCCGCCTGCGAAGACGGTGACGTTACCGTCTGCAGCCATATCGGCGACAAAGCCGGCGCGCCCTACCCGATTACCGAGCGCGGCGTGCGGATGGCGTATTTTTCCTGCGTACCGTTCAGCGCCGCCAAACCGATTTCGCAGCTCGCCTATTCCGGCACGCTGATGCGCCATCCGAAGCTCCGCTATAATTACGGCGAATGCCGGGCCGGCTGGGGCCCTATGCTGCTCCAGTGGATGGACCGTCAGGCCGTGGAACGTCCGGGCCTTTTCGCCGATACAGGCCTGAAGGAAATGCCGAGCGAATACGTCAAACGCCAGGTCACGATCACCTATGAAGAAGACTATGTCGCCGGCATGCTTCTACAGCATCCGGAATCCGGCATGGCCGATATCCTGATGTGGGGCGCCGATTACCCCCATGGTCAGGGCGTGTGGCCGAATGCGGATGAAGTGATGGATAAAACCTTTGTTGGGGTCGATCCGGAAATCCGCCGTCGTGTTGTATTTGATCGCTGCCTCGAAATGTTTCATCTTAAAGGGCCGGACCCGTCACAGATGGCGGTCTGAGCCACACCCACAGGAGAATTCAAATGGCCAAACTTCGTCATATCGCCCTTTCCGTCGACGATCCGGAAAAAGCTGCAGATTTCTACTGCGAAGCGTTCGACATGGAACGCTGTGGTAAAACGGATTCACCGCTTGCCCGTGGCTGCTATGTCACCGACGGCGTCATCACCGTCGCCCTGCTCGACTACAAGACCGACGAATGGGCAGGCTATGTCGAAGGTGAGGACGAACGCGGCAAGGACTGGGAAGGCATCCACCATATCGGCTTCTGGGTAGACGACCTCGAAGAGACCGAAAAGAAGATCGAAGCGGCGGGCGGCAAATATTTCCAGGGACGCCCCACCGAAAAGGCGCCCTCGACATTCTATGAAATGAAATTCCGCGATCCCCACGGCGTAATTGTCGACTGCACCCATCTTGGCTGGGGCGGCTCTGTAAAGGACGTCGTGCCCGCAGACGAAGCCGAACGTGAAAAGCTGGAACGCCGCGCGGAGAAAAAAGCATCGTCCCAGGCGGCTGAATAAACCCCCAGGGTCTGGCCTGCAAACGACAAACCGGATCCCGGCACGTGGCTGGTGATCCGGTTTGTCGTTAGGAAAAATGATAAAATGGTCGGGGCGAGAGGATTCGAACCTCCGACC
>ERZ807291.9689-NODE-9689-length-10356-cov-5.186098_pt1 | contig 10356 bp, 9 predicted proteins | sample MGYA00521257_ERZ807291 | MGnify/ENA primary metagenome ERZ807291 (study PRJEB31413, sample SAMN03169783) | marine metagenome | biome: Marine; feature: Water; material: Subsurface seawater | place: North Sea | collected 2011-04-28 | depth 1 m m ... | reverse complement strand
CCAGCTACAGAGAAACCAGCACTGGATAAGTTGTAACCGCCGGACTTAAAGCCGCGAGAAAAACTGGCATAGAACAATACATCGTCATTCATGGCATAGGCCAGTTTGGCCGTACCCGAAACATTCTCATCGGAGCGATCGTCATTGCCTGTACCATTAAATAACGGGTTTGCTACTGGCAGACAGATCAGCCCACCAAACGCGGCCAGCTGCGGGTTAATCCCCGTCAGTGCGTTGGCGAAGCCGCAGGCTTCCGCAGACCCAGTAGAGGTATTTGCGTAAGACAATTCTTTGTCTTCGCTGGTGTAGCGCAGACCAATAGTTGCCGTCAGATCTTCAGAAAGGCTTATTTCGTTGTGTGTAAACAGAGCAATAGCATCTGTAGTGAGTTCCATACTCGTGGCCGTATCAGCCATTGGATCCAAATAATCCATGGCATTCGCCGCGCCGGCTAAAGCCTTAATTGAGGGTATACCATTAGCGCCCGCCTGCGCCGGTGTCGGTAAAGTACCAAAGCCTTGGAATGCAATTGGGGCACTAGAAGCTGACAAAGCAGCAAGTAAACGGTCCATATAGCCCTCAAGTTGAGAGCCAGTGTTAAACTCGTCAGTGAAATCAACCTCATCATGGAGGTAATAGGCACCCACCAGCCAGTTAACTGAGCCACTCTCACCCTGTAAACGCAACTCTTGAGAGAACGATGTGTTGGAGGTCAAAGAAGTCGCTTCAGCCAGGTCCACTCCAGCCATGTCGCCATCGCGCAGCACATCTGACTCCCAGTCTCGATAAGCCGTAACACTGGTAAAGTTCATACCGTCGATATCGCTGTTATATTCTGCTGAGAAACCCCAATCAGAAACTTCTTCAGTAGGCAAGGATGATAGGGCAACTTCATAATCCGACGGATCAGCACTGCCGTAACCGAGATTACCGGCTGCCGCTGCCACACCGATAAGAACAGCACTCAAAGGTGATCGATCAGTGACAATTCCAGCACAGCAAACGCTGTCGGATGTGACCCAGTCGGCAATCAAACGTAAGCTGCTGTCGTCATCCTCACGGGTGAGCTGAGCGCGCACCATCGAGCGATCAATACTGTTGATATCAGCACCGGAGTTTACATCGGTGACAAAGCCATCTCGTTCACGGTGTTTGGCGTCAATGCGGCCATTCCATTGTTCGTTGATAGGAAGATTAATCGCCCCCTGCACAATCCGCGCGTCGTAATTGCCCACTGACATATTGACGAAACCACCGCCCTCTGCATCCGGTTTGGCTGTGTTAATGTTAATCACACCAGCACTGGTGTTGCGACCAAACAGTGTGCCCTGAGGACCGCGTAACACTTCGACGCTGGCCAGTTGTGGCATCTCGGAAAGTGCAAGACCTGTGCGTGAACGGGCTACGCCATCGATGGAAATGCCCACAGAAGCCTCAAAGCCAACGTTGTTGGCCGGCGTTGAGATGCCACGCAGACCTATACGAGTAGCCGATGGGCTCTGTGTTTGAACAGCAATCAGGCTCGGCGACAAAGTTGTCAGATCAGTCAGTGATTCAACTTTTGCATTTTTAAGTGCCTCGGCACCATAGACTGAGATCGATGCAGGAACGTCTTGAATATCAACTCCCGCGCGCTTGGTTGCTGTGACCACAACCTCTTCAATCTGCGCAGCGTAAGCACTTGAACTGGCGATAGCTAGTGCCAATGCGGAAATAGCATAGATTTTATTTTTCATTAGATTTAACCCCCAAGATTTAGACATTATTATTTTCTTTAAATGACATCATTTATGTCATTAGTTGTTTTTATACAGGAATATAACCATAGAGTAAAATTTATTGGCAGTTATACCGTCAATATATGATTGATCATGCTATCTTAACTTTCTAAAGATAAAGACCTGTTCGGACAATCGGACCTAGAGGAAAAACGGAAGGTGGGGCCATTGGCTGAAGTATAACCAGTGCAGCAATTGCTACCTTGCGATAAAAAATTCTACTTCGTCATCCCGACCTAGCCAAACTCTGCCATCCCGACCGCAGCGGAGGAACCTCAATCAGTCGGCAGCAGGAGGTCCTTCGACTTCGCTCGGGATATCGGGCTTGGATCAGGATCGCGACGGAGTGTAGTAAGCGTACGATGGATTGATAAACAACAGCTTAAAAGCTGTTGTTCACCCCTGCGGGGCGCCTGGGCGTCCAAACTCTGCTGTAAGCATCGTTAGTGATAAACAACAGCTTAAAAGCTGTTGTTCACCCCTGCGGGGCGCCTGGGCGTCCAAACTCTGCTGTAAGCATCGTTAGTGATAAACAACAGCTTAAAAGCTGTTGTTCACACCTGCCGGGCGCCTGTGGCGTCCAAACTCTGCTGTAAGCAGAGTTTGGCGAACGGTGGTTCTTTCCAGACGGACCCGCCGGACAAATAAAAAAGCCACCCTAAAAATAGGGTGGCTTTTTTATTTGTTTGGTGGGCCGTGATGGATTCGAACCATCGACCAATTGGTTAAAAGCCAACTGCTCTACCGCTGAGCTAACGGCCCTCAGAAGAGGTGCGTATCATACTGACCAGAGGTTAAAATTCAAGCGTTATTTTGATATCTCGTTGGGTCCTGAATCGCGGCCTGTTCGAAGCCCTGTCGACGCAATCGACAGCTTTCACATTTGCCACAGGCTTCACCTTCCAAACTGGCCTGGTAACAGGAAACTGTTTCGCTGTAATCGACACCTAAAGCCAATCCTGCGCGGACAATCTGCGCTTTTGTCATATCGATAAGTGGTGCGTGAATTGCCAGCTTCTGCCCTTCTACAGCGGCTTTTGTCGCCAGATTGGCCATTGTTTCAAAGGCTTTAATGTACTCGGGGCGGCAGTCCGGATAACCGGAGTAATCAACTGCATTAACGCCGAGGAATATATCATTGGCACCAAGCACTTCTGCCCAACCCAAGGCTATGGACAAGAACACCGTATTGCGAGCGGGCACATAGGTCACTGGTATGCCGGTGGTTTCACATTCGGGGACATCAATACTGCTATCAGTCAAAGCTGAACCACCAATGCTGCCGAGGTCGAGTTTAACCACTTTATGGGCGTGGACTGTCATCAACTCAGAGACTCTTTGCGCCGCTACCAGCTCAGAGCGATGACGCTGTCCATAATCGAAACTAAGGGTATAGCAGTCGTAGCCTTGGCTCTTGGCCATTGCTACGACGGTTGTTGAATCCAGTCCACCGGAGACGAGAATAACGGCTTTTTTTGACATGCTGAGAAAATATTCCTGTGATCACTTTAGTGTTGATGTCTAGACCTAATGGCCGGGCTGGTCGCCCCAGATATACTTGTGGGTCTGCAGCTGCATGCGCAGGTTTAGCTTGTCCTGCAGCATCCACTCGGCAAGTTGCGCTGGCGACAGCTCACCCTGACTGGGAGAGAACAGTACTTCAGCGACCCTGTCCTGCAAACCGAGTTCATCGACCTTCATGCAGCTCCAGTCGTAATCCTGACGATCACAGATCACAAACTTAACTTCATCGTGGGGTAGCAGGTGTTCGATATTGTCGTAGAGGTTTTTTGACACTTCGCCAGAGCCTGGGGTTTTTAAGTCGACAATTTTAAACACCCGAGCATCGACCTCCTCGATTGGCATTGCTCCGCTGGTCTCCAGTGATACCCGATAACCGAGATCGCAGAGCTTTTCTAGAAGCTCTAAGCACTGCGGCTGCGCGAGCGGCTCGCCACCGGTGACGGTTACATACTTGGCACCATAGTCAGCGACATTGCTGAGAATATCGCTGAGACTCCATCTACTGCCGCCCTCAAAGGCATAGGCAGTGTCACAGTAGCCGCAGCGCAGCGGACAACCTGTCAGACGCACAAACACCGTGGGTAAGCCCACGGTGCTGGTTTCACCCTGCAAGGAGTGGAATATCTCGGTGATACGAAGTGTGGTTTCAGACATGCAATTATTTTTCTGGTTGACTAAGGCGACGGGTTGAGCACGACTTTACTAATATCGAATTAAAACTGACGTATTAACAGTTAGCATTAAAAATTATTTTTTAAATAACTCTGCGCTTTACTCGCCGCTCCACCGATTCCATTGGCAGCTTTTTCTAATAGCTCGCGAGCTCGATCGGTCTCGCCGAGCTGATGATAGATCTTACCCAGCTTAAAGGTAGCATCGAGTGCCTTAGCGTGATCAGGATGCTGCTCAACCACCAGTGTGAACGCCTGGCGGGCCATCTCGCCCTGCCCCTGGAGTAGATAGATCTCACCGAGCCAGTAGTAGGCATTGGCTAAGTAGGGACTGTTTGGATAATCAATCACATGCTGCTTAAACGCCAGCGCTGCGGCATTAATATCGCGTTGTTTAAGTAATAAATTGGATGCTTGCGCATAGTTTTGCGCGATTGCTTCACTATTGAGACCCGCTTTCTTATCTGGCCCCTGCTCAACTAACCCGGTGTCATCCGCATTCGGCTCAGCTGCATTATCTCCAGGCGGCTGCGTAGCGTCAGGATCGGTACCAAAATCGGCAGGCGTTGCCCCAGACTGCAGCGCACTTAGCCGACGATCAAGGTCGAGATAGTCGTCCATCTGCCGCTGTTTCACACGTTGAAGTTCATAGTTGAGCTCTTCAACCAGACCACGTAGTTGACGCACCTCCTCCTGTAACATCTGAGATTGATAGTAACTATCACCCACCGCCGCAGAAGGTTCAACCACCGGTTTAGATGCAGGCGCACTCAAATCAATCACTGGTGCAGCCTGAGCCTGTGTATTAAAAGCCTGAGCCTGAGCATTGCTCGACAAAACCTGAAGGCTCATGGCCACAATAAAGCAGTAGAGAGGTGCAATAGAAGATTTCATGGCAAGTAGAGAATGGCTCACTTTATGTCAATAGAGAAACGGCCAGAGTCTGTTACAACCCCGGCCGCACGCACAATATACCTGGCTCAGCTAACAAGCCAAGAAGCATTTTACTTTAACTCAACCCGACGATTTAAGGCCCACGCGTCGTCGTTGCTGCCATAGGCCGCTGCACGCTCTTCGCCGTAGCTGATCACTTCGATCAAACCCGGAGAAACACCCTGAAGAACCATAAACTCTTTAACCGCATTGGCTCGTCGCTCACCCAGCGCCATGTTGTACTCTCTGGTGCCACGTTCATCAGCATGGCCTTCAAGACGCACATTGCGGGGATTGCTTTGCAGAGACGCAGCGTGTTCGAGAAGCGCTGCACGCGACTCAGGCTTAAGCAGTGCCTTATCAAAATCGAAATAGAATACGGTATCCGCAGTCACTGTCTCGACAGTCGACTCGTCGATCGCCGAGGTATCAACCTGACCAGTTTGTACAGAGGTGTCTTCAATATCAGTTGAAGTTTGCTGCTCTTCCACTGGGTTGCTACTACAACCAGTCAACAACGCAGCCAAAAGCAGTGCACTAAGACCAGACTTGATAAAAGATACTTTCATTTTTAACTCCTATTGAGCAAAGGTATAAATTAATTAATTTTTACTTGCAAATCAATGCGCTACTTGAAACGTCTAACGCAAAAACGGTGACCATGCTGGCTCCCTCACATCGCCACGACTAGACGGCAGCACATAGCGAACTCCAGCGTCTAATGATACAGCAGCTAGAACCCCGCGGTCACCCTGTTTGGTCGCATACATTAGCATAGCCCCATTTGGTGCGACCGTCGGAGATTCATCCAGCCGTGTTTCAGTCAGCTCGATCATTCTACCGGTTTTAAGATCAAACGAGGCAATATGAAATGTATCGCTCTGACGGTGAACCATGGCCAGTGTTCGCCCATCCGGTGCAAGACTTGGGCGAGCATTGTAATTGCCGCTGAATGTTAGGCGCTCAGTGGCCTTGGTTGCAATATTTAATTTATAAATTTGCGGCGTGCCGCCACGGTCTGATGTAAACAGCAAATGTTTTCCATCCGGCATCCAGGTCGGTTCGGTATCAATCGCAAAGTGCCGCGTCAGGCGCGAAAACTGCTTGCTTTGCAAGTCCAGCAAGTAAATTTCGGGATTGCCATCTTTCGATAGCACTAGTGCCATCTGCTTGCCGTCTGGTGACCAGGAGGGCGCGCCGTTAAGACCGCTAAAGTTAGTTAGTTGCTGACGCTGAGCGCTGACCAGATTCTGACGGAATATGGCCGGCCGGCCAGTCTCAAACGAGACATAGGCAAGCTCCTTACCATCGCCAGACCAAGCCGGTGACATAATCGGCTCGCGCGATTCCAGCACCAGTTTTTCTCGCGCGCCATCGGCATCGGCAACATTCAATCTGTAGGTGTATTTATCGTTGATTCGAGTCGCGGTTACGTAAGCCAGTCGCGTTGAAAACGCGCCGCGTATTCCCGTAATCTCCTCATAAATCTTATCGCTGATAAGATGGGCCAGATCGCGCATTTGGCTCAGCGTGCCGCTCACCTTATGCGTCAATACCGTCTTTTGACCCGAGACATTCAGCAGACTGAACTCTACCTGATAGCGCCCATCAGCAATCCGCTGCATATTACCCGCCACCAGATACTCAGCACCCAACAGCCGCCAGTCGCGGTAATATACGTCAGTGGCTCGACTGGGAAAGGCCAGCATATCGCGACGCTCAATGGTCTCAAACAGACCGCTGCGACGCAGATCCGCTTCGACAATAGCGCTAATATCTTCTTTTGCCTGAACGCCACCCATCGCAATCGGCGCAACGGCAATTTTAGTTGGCTGATCATTGCCCTTGGTCACTCGAATCACCAACTCACTGTACCCTGGAGAAGCCAATGCCAGCAAAAGCAGCATCAGCAGCCCGTTAACCATTGAGGATTTCGCGCTTTTACCTATCATTACGTCACAACCTTATAATCTGAGATCTTCAGGACTGAATGCAACATCAACCTGACGAAACTTACGTTCGAATAACTCCGCGTCCATGCCCTGCAATTCAATAAATTGTTCGACTTTTAGCGCCGCCTGCTCCACCGAGCGATCAAATGCAGTGTCGCCGCTGGATGCCAAAATAGTCACACCAACAATTCGGCCGGTAGGCACCAGACGGATACGGATTAACGTTTCCATTCCGAGACGTGCACTGGGAGGGCGGCTCCAGTTCTGCGACAGTCGCTGTTGAATTAGCTGGCGATAACTGTTGGCGACACGCTCGTCTTCCTGTGCATTGATGTCTGCCTGCTCTGCGGCCAGGGCCTCAGCAAATTCTGACTCGATACGTTTGCGCTCGGCCTCTTGTTGATCTCTGAGGCGCTGTTCTTCAGCCAACCGTAACGCTTCGAGACGTTGCCTCTCAGCAAGCTCCTGCTCACGCTTTTTTTCCTGCGCTCTTTTGTCAGCTGCCAGCTTCTGCTGACGCTTTTTCTCTTGGCGCTGCTTGGCCTCACGCTGCTGTTTTGCCTTGTCGACCTTGGGCTGCTGAGGCTTTGATTTCGGAACTGCCTTTTTCTTCGGCGCCAGCTCCACCAACGTCGCTTCAATATACTGCGGCTGAATCATCACTTTAGTCGCTTCCGGCTGCCAGCCGACAAATAGCACTGCAATCAGCCCAAGATGCAGCGCCAGACTGACCAGAATTGCAACGCAGTAACCGAGAAAACCACTCATATCAATTCTGCGGCGGCTCTGTCACCAGACCGACTGACGGCGCACCAGCAGCCTGAAGCTCACTCATCAGATTGACCACCACGCCGTAATCAACCTTGCTGTCACCCCACACTAACACCGGAATTTTCGGCGTCTGACGGAGTATTTTAGCGACTCGGTCTTTAATCACATCAAGACTCTGTGCCTGATTTTCGCCTTTCACGTCAATCCAGTAACTGCCATCGGCTTTGATCGAGACAATAAAGGGTTCCTGATCTTTGTTATCCATCGGTGCCGAATTAGCCTCGGGCAAATCCACCTTAACACCCTGCATCAACAGCGGCGCTGTAATCATAAAGACCACCAGTAACACCAAGGTAACGTCGATATAGGGGACGACGTTGATCTCGGCAACCAGCTTTCGTTTGGTTCGTTTGGTTTTCACTTAGCGCGCCTCAAAAACATATCCACTACCTGTTTGCTATCTGCGCTCAAGCCCATTAGTTGGCGTGAATCTGGCGATGCAAAATACTCGAAAATTCCTCGGAAAAGGTCTCGTAGTTACTGTTAATCGTTTCCACTACCGACGCATAGCGGTTGTAAGCGATTACCGCGGGGATCGCCGCGAATAATCCCATCGCGGTGGCGATCAGCGCTTCAGAAATTCCGGGCGCCACTGTCGCCAGTGTTGCCTGCTGCACCATTGCCAGGCCGCGGAAGGAGTTCATAATTCCCCAGACTGTCCCAAACAGCCCTATGTAGGGGCTGACTGAGGCAACACTGGCCAAAAATGGCAGGCTGATATTAAGTTTTTCATCTTCCCGTGACAGCGCTACACGCATGGCGCGGTCGGTTCCTTCCATCACCGCATCTGGATCTGCTTTGTCGGTCTGAGCGAGACGGTTAAACTCCCGAAAGCCAGCGCGAAAGACATTTTCGATGCCATCGCTGCCACCGCTCTCTTTAGCTCGCTGAGTCAATTCAGTGTAGAGATTATTGAGATCGACGCCAGACCAGAATGCATCTTCAAATTCGCGAAACCCACGTTGGGCTGCACTGAGAAAAAGCCCGCGTTGAATAATCATCACCCAGGACATCATCGAGGCAATAAATAAAATCCCCATGACGGCTTGCACCAGCACACTGGCATTGACGATTAACGACCATATGGATAAGTTTTCTTCTATCACCTGAGTAAACTCCGTATTTAGCCAAACTGGCTTTTTAATCTTTTAGTTAAAGCTCTTAGCCAAAGCTCTTAAAAATAGCTTTTAAGAATAGCTCTTAACAACAGCTCTTAAATAAAGTCTCGAACATCGGTTTTGGCATGCCCTGCGGCCGCTTGCTCTCGGCATTGATACAGGCCACTTTTACCCAGCCTTCAACCAATAATTCATCGCCACGGAAGACCTGCTGGGTCATTTCAAAGGTCACGCGGCTGGCTTTACTGAGCACCGCGGTAACGATTATTTGGTCGTCAAGCACAGCGGGGCTGTGGTATTTCAATGACACTTCGCGGACAACAAACTGCATTCCATCAAACAGGGCCGGCTTATCAAAGCCTAGAGTGCGCATTAATTCAGTGCGAGCCCTCTCCATAAATTTAAGGTAGTTGGCGTAAAAGACGATGCCACCGGCATCGGTGTCTTCCACATAGACCCTGATTGGCAGACTGAATTCGGCTAGCGAACTAGTCATCGAGAGCGTCCAGTTGTTGCTGCGCTGGCTGAGAGCTTTTAATTGGCTGAGGGCTTTTAATTGGCTGAGGGCTTTCAATTGGCTGAGGGCTCTCCATACGCTGAGGGCTCTCCATACGCTGAGGGCTCTCTATACGCTGAGGGCTCTCCATACGCTGAGGGCTCTCCATACGCTGAGGGCTCTCCATACGCTGAGGGCTCTGCAGTCCAAAGTACTCATAGGCCATGCGCGTTGCCATGCGACCACGGGAGGTGCGCATCAGATAGCCTTGCTGGATCAAATAGGGTTCCAACACATCTTCAATCGTGCCGCGCTCTTCACTGAGTGCCGCGGCGAGACTGTCGACTCCGACCGGGCCGCCTTCAAACTTTTCCATTAAGGTCAGTAATAGCCGGCGATCCTGATGATCAAATCCACGTTGATCTACAGCCAGCATATTCAAAGCCGCATCGGCAATTTCGGCACTAATCGAGCCATCACCTTTGACTTCAGCGTAGTCGCGAACGCGGCGCAGCAAGCGGTTGGCAATACGCGGTGTACCGCGAGAGCGGCGGGCAATCTCGCGCGCGCCCTGGGCATCGACATTGACATTTAATATCGCGCCGGCACGCTGAACAATGCTGGTGAGGTCGGCTTCTGAATAAAATTCCAAGCGCTGCACAATACCAAAGCGGTCGCGCAGCGGTGCAGTTAGCAGGCCGGCTCTGGTGGTGGCGCCAACCAGTGTAAAAGGCGGCAGGTCGAGTTTAATTGAGCGCGCAGCTGGCCCTTCACCGATGACAATATCGAGCTGATAATCTTCCATCGCCGGATAGAGAATTTCTTCAACCACAGGGCTGAGGCGATGAATCTCATCGATAAACAGCACATCGCCCGGTTCAAGATTGGTTAACAGTGCGGCCAGATCACCAGCCTTTTCCAGGACCGGCCCCGAGGTGGTTTTTAGCGCCACCTGCATTTCATTGGCAACGATATGTGCGAGCGTGGTTTTACCCAGTCCGGGAGGACCAAATACCAGTGTGTGATCGAGGGGTTCGCTGCGCTTGCGCGCGG
>ERZ807291.9688-NODE-9688-length-10356-cov-15.839239_pt1 | contig 10356 bp, 9 predicted proteins | sample MGYA00521257_ERZ807291 | MGnify/ENA primary metagenome ERZ807291 (study PRJEB31413, sample SAMN03169783) | marine metagenome | biome: Marine; feature: Water; material: Subsurface seawater | place: North Sea | collected 2011-04-28 | depth 1 m m ... | reverse complement strand
ATACGGGAGCAGATTAATAAAATTAATTCTAAAATAAATATGAATTCAAAAATTTACAAGGATAAATCTAAAGAGATTAATCAAGTAAATAAACTATTAGGATTAATTAATTTCCGTGGTGGTTTGAAAAATCCTAAAAAAGGAAAAAATGGAAATTCTATTTTACCTGTATTAAAAAAAATTGAAAATAGGAATATTCATGTAAATAAGGCAAATTTATTTGAAAAGAAAGGTATTTTAGATCCAGAGGGTAAAGAACCAAATCCATTTACAGGAAAACCGTATGAGAATTTATGGACTAATGCTGATAAGTATCCAGATACATATGCTGGTTATGGTGCTGGTGCAAAAGGTTGGTCTAAATTACCAATGTATCCTAAAAGTGAAGAGGTTATACAGAAAGTTTATGATAATCAAATTATTTTTATTATATCAGGTACAGGTAGTGGTAAAACAGTATTAACACCAAAGTTGGCTTTACATGCGATGAATTATGAAGGTAGAATATTAATTACTAATCCAAAAAAATCCCCATCAGGAGAAAATGCTTTATATGCTGCTAAAACATTAGATGTTAAATTAGGAGGAGAAGTTGGTCTTAAATATAAAGGTAGTGATAAGAGTTTAGTCTCAGATCAAAGTAAATTAATTTATTGCACTGATGGTTGGGTTTTAGCAAGAATGAGAGATGATCCTATGATGAGAGATTTTGATTGTTTGATAATTGATGAAGCACATGAAAGGAATGTAAGGATTGATATGTTGTTACTTGAAACAAAAGAATTAATAGAGAGACGTCCAGATTTCAAACTTATTATTATGAGTGCAACAATCAATCCAGAAATTTTCAGGAATTATTTTCCAAGCGCTCAATTTAAATTTGCTGAATTAAATGCTGGTTCGAAACCAAAAGAACCAGTAGAGGAGATATTTTTAGAACCAGGTGACGAAGTTAATAGATTTGATAAAGAGGGAACATTAATGAATAGACGGGATTTCAAAGTTAAAATGGTTGATATTATAATAAAAATTATAAGAACAAGTGATAGTGGTGATATACTTGCTTTTGTTACTGGAAGTGGTGACATGGGAGAAGTATGTTCTATGGTTGCTGGTAAAATTAAAGAATTAAATGCAAATAATCAAGAAAAGGTTTATTGTTCTCATTTACAGGGTTCAACAAAAGGAGATGAATTGATATTGGCATTAAATAATAAAAAATATAAAAATAAAAATGGAGGATATGATAGAAAATTGGTTGTTGCAACAGAAGTTGCAGAGTCATCTGTAACTGTTGATGGATTAATTTATGTTGTTGATTCAGGTTTGGCAAATGACCAGAGATATTATCCAGAAACAAATATTGAGGAATTGGCTGCAAGATATATTTCAAGGGCTTCTCATATGCAAAGGCTTGGAAGAGTTGGTAGAACAGCACCAGGGTTTTGTTATAATTTATTTACAGAGAAGGAATATGAAAACGATAAATTATTCCAAGAATATTCTACACCACCTATTTTAACAGAAAATATTATTGGATATATATTGAAATTTATGAATAAGACTGATATTGTATCTCATGTGGATTTACCATTTAAGTATCCAAAAGGGAATAATAAGAGTTCATCATCAAAGAATGGTGGGGCTGTTTCATTAAATGAATATCTTATGAGATTAATAGAGAAACCATATGAGGAAACAATTATTGCTATGATTAAAAGATTAATTGCATTAGGTGCTTTAAGACAAGATGGTGATAAAGCATATATCACATATATTGGTGTTGGGATGGCACTTTTTGATAATATGGAATCGGTTGAAATAGCGAGGGCTTTATTAAGTAGTTGGGATTATAAATGTAGTACAGAGATGTGTCAAATTGCGGCTATGGTTGAATTATCAGAGAAAAGATATGATAAAGTATTTAGACAATTCAAGGATGATAAGAGAAAAAGTAATGATGAAAGAGATGCTTTAAGAAAAGATTATAAAAATAAACAAACAAAATGGAGTTCGAGTGAAGGTGATTTAATTTCCTTTTTAAGAGCATACAGAGAATATGAAATTAGAAAGTATGATAAAACTAACAGAAGAACTGATGAAATAATTGAAGAGAAAATGGGTGGAGCAAAAGAGTGGTGTAATACAAATTATTTCAATGATAGAACAATGGAACAAATAAGAAGAACAGCAAAAGATTATAAAAGAAAATTAGTGCGCTTAGTCCGCGCTAAAAAGCGTGAATTTGAGAATAATCATAATAATAAAAATAAGGAATTCTTATTTACACATAAAGAGAAACCGATAGTTGAAAGAGAAACTTACAAGAATGTAGTTTCTGCTTTACTCGATGGTTTATATGTAAATATGATAAGGAAAGCGAATAGAGGTTCTTATATCTCTTGTTTCACTAAGGAAAAGAAAATGGCAAAGATAAGTGATAGGTGTTTGTATGATGCTATTAAAGTTCCTGCTAAATATTTATGTTATGTTGAATTCGGTAGTATTTTTAATAATAAAAGTTTTAGAATATTAACCCCTATTTCTCCATTACATTTACAAAGAATAAAAGCAGATAAAGAAAAAGCAGAATATCTTTCATATTGCTTATCTGACACAAAATTCGAAAAATTATTAAAGAATACATCCTCTTCATCATCAAGAGATAGAGGACAAGATAAAAAATACGGGAAAAAAAAAAAGAAATCAAAAAAATACGGGAAAAAGAAATGGTAAAAAATAAATAGTAATTTATCTCTTAAAATCAATCTTTTTTTTTATTAAAGAAATTCTTCCACATTTTGTGACATTTATGAATTACATTTTTAGTGTATTCTATATCTTTGTATTCTCCATTGAAGGCAAAGATATTCTTGTCTTTACCACGAACTGTTTTATAATTTTCGAACCAATGTCTAACCGCATGTAAGCATCCAGGTTTATATCTTTCAACATCTTTCAAACTATTTATGTTTCCACAATTTGGATCACATATATTTAATGCAATAACTTTCCAATCTGTTTCTCCCCCATCTATCAATGCCAATATACCAATAACTTTAACTTTATAAACCAATCCAACCTTAGACTGATAATCACCTATATCTATTATATCTAATGGATCATTATCACCGTATTTCAGAGTTTTATCACATAATATATTTGGATCTTCCCAAGTCTGCGGAATAGCACCGTAATTAAAAAGCATATCTCCATATAAATATTCCCTCGGCTTTCCATCTATTATATCCTGTTTTATGGGATTTTTATCAAGTTTAGTTTCAATTTCGTACTTTTTACGAGTATATCTCGGAATTTCACAAACCATATTGATTGTATTATCTTCATTGAAATATTTAATATCGTGCCAAGGTGATATTATGTTTCCATCTTCTAAAAAGTAATATTCAATCTCATAACTATTTATATTATCAACCAACTTCATATTCTCATTATACAAATCAAAAAGTTTAGTATTCTCCATTTATCACATTTATAGATATATAATAATAAATAATAACTTATTATTATATTTTAATACCTTTATTACCAAAGTACAAAAATTAAAAGAATTAATCTTCAATGGAAAACCGAAAAAAGACTAATTATGATTATATTAATATATATCAATATTTTTTTTTTAAGTATTTTTACAAATTTTTTTTTTAATTATTATAAAAATTATTTAATTTATTTGTATATTATAATTTTCTTCATGACGACCCAGATCTGCTATCACAATTAATTCAAAATAATCTTTTATTGGTTTTCTTTTATATTTTTGATTAATAACTTGACTAACTATATTTTTATTTGTTTGGTCTTTAAATAAATCATCTATAAATTTATTATCACCTTTAAGTTTTCCTTCCATACATTTTGAATAAATTGCTGAAGATAATTTTGGTATAACCGCAATTTTAATTCTATTTTTTATCATTGTAACAAATGAAGAACATAAAGCACATTTAATTCCATTTATAAAATTATCTTTATTACCTTCAACATATTCATTTCTCATTTTTACATTTAATGTTAAATCTAATGTACTGGATAGGTTCCAACTATAACTACTATTAATTTTACCACCCATATCATTTGCGCCCTTATACTTACATAAATTTGGTCCAGCAGTGAATATTAATGATGCTTTAAATTTATTACTGCCGTGACTTAAATATATATCAGGAACAATAAAGGATTGGTTATATAATTCAGGGTTTCCATTATAGTAATTTACCATTTTATCACTATCCATTCTTTTACAATTATCTGTATTTTTTTCATTTGGTAATTTTTTAACACCCCATTGTCCTAAAATTTTACCGAATTCTTTTTTCCATTCTTCTTCAGTTTTACCTGATGCTTTTATCCAATTTCTTACAATAGATTCTTCCTGTCCGCCGTGGGTGCTATTCAAATAATCAATATTTAATTCCAAACTATTATTATTTTTACCTATTCCTCCACCAGGTAAAGCACTATTTCCGGCAATTACAAGCCCTATTTTTTTATTAAAAAATTTATTTAACTTATATATTATTTCCACTGCTCCATTTTTCATTTTAGCATATTCTAATTTTACAGTAGAAGGAGGAGTAGAGGTAGGAGTAGAATGAGTAGTGGTAGAAGTGCGAACAGGAGTGCGTTCAGGAGTAGAATGATTAGAGGTAGAAGTGCGAACAGGAGTGCGTTCAGGAGTAGAATGAGTAGAAGTAGAATGATTAGAGGTAGAAGTGCGATCAGGAGTGCGTTCAGGAGTAGAATTGGTAGAGGTAGAAGTAGAATGAGTAGAAGTAGAATGATTAGAGGTAGAAGTGCGATCAGGAGTGCGTTCAGGAGTAGAATTGGTAGAGGTAGAAGTAGAATGAGTAGAAGTAGAATGATTAGAGGTAGAAGTACGAACAGGAGTGCGTTCAGGAGTAGAATGAGTAGTGGTAGAAGTAGAATGAGTATAGGTAGGAGTGCGAATAGGAGTGCGAACAGGAGCAGGAGTGCGAACAGGAGCAGGAGTGCGAACAACAGAAGAAGAAGTGCCATTAGTATAAGAAACATAATCAGAAGAAGCGCGATCACGAGTACGAGCAGGAGTACGAGCAGGAGTAGGAGCAAGAGAAGAAACATGAGCAGGAGCAGGAGTACGGTATTTTGCTTCTCTTTCTTTCATTTCCAAAATATTTTTAAAAGCATTGGTAAAAATATTTGTTGCCTCCTGCTGACGCTTACATTTATTACTTTGGCATAATATTGAATCCCATTTTTTTTTTGATTTTTTATATTTTTTTTCTACTGTAATTGTTGGTTTTAATTTAACTTTTATTTTTTTTTCTGCTAAATTTTTTGCCATTTTTTTGTAAAAATTAGGTTTTTCATTTATTACTTTTTTTACTTCTTTTGAAATTTTGCTATATATTTGATTATTGTGTTTGCCAAAAACTTTGGGTGATGCTAAATGTTTTTGTTTCGCAGCATAATATAATTTTACGAATTTTTTTTTATTAGTTTTATTTTTAGGATCTAAATTACTTTCATTTATTTCTTTAATTTTTCTTTTATAATTTTCTTCTAAATTTTCTAATAATCCTCCTTTTATATTTTTTTTACTTATAAATGACCATTTCCATTTACCATTTTTCATTTTAATATATCCTCCATATTTTCCATTTTTTAATCTTCTCAAATCTTTTAATTCCATTATAATATATAATATTTTTTTTCATATGTATATAAAATTATTTAATTTCCATTTTTTGGACTTTATACATATCTTTTGTAAGTTTATTAAATTTTGTTTTATTAGATTTGCTGAGAATTCTTACATAATTAAGTTTTTTAACAACTTTTCCTTTTCCATATTTTTTTACTGCTTTTTTAAGCGATTTATCTCTCTTTTCAGCGCTCTCTTTAAGTTTATAACCCAATTCAGTCAACATTCCTACATCTTTTTTTGGGATTGGTGGTAGGGTTTTTGGTCCTTTACCTGTTTTTCCTAAATCTTTAATACAAACTGGTTTTACAAGACTTCCTTTAACCTTTGTTCCATCTTTTCTAATATAACCTTTTTTGATATATCCTGCTTTGCAGACTTTATTTGAAGCGCAATTGCAAGGTTTTTTCATTTTATAATAAAGTATAGAAAATAAAAATAAACTCGTTCAAAAAATTTATTGTTATAAATTATAAAGATGGAATACTTAGTAGCATTATCTGTTATCGCGGTTGTTGTTGTAATTGTTGTATATTTTATGCAACAGCAAAATACAAAAGTATTAGATGAAAACTTTGGAATGTATTGTCCTGATTGTAATGGTAATGATTGGATGGGTGAAAGTGATTGTTTTAACTGTTCTAATTGTGGATGGTGTGTTGATCCAAATGGTAATGGTTCATGTGCGAGGGGTAGTATGTATGGACCATTATTTAAAGATTGTCGTAGTTGGTATTACAACGGACAATGCATGTGGGGACCGGAATGTGGTTATCAAGGACCTATTTACTATGATAATACATATTTGAATACACCTTGGTACACTAACTGGTGGTATTGGGGATTGGGTGGTCCAAGAAGAAGATACAGAAGGCATCACAGAAGAAGACGTCCTTGGAGACGTGGGGGTGGTAGAAGTAGTAATATGAATAGAATTGCGTTAAGAAGAAATATGGCAAGACGAGGTGGAGGAGGTATGAGAAGAGGTGGGGGACGTGGAGGTGGAAGAGGTGGGGGACGTGGAGGTGGAAGAGGTGGGGGACGTGGACGTAGAGGAGGTGGTGGGCGTGGGGGTGGTGGTCGTGGTGGAGGTAAAAGATAAAAAAAATTGATTTTTAAAAAGTTAAAGAGATTTTTATAATATTTTTAATATGTCTAATGAAAAAATTAAAGTTGATAATGATACGAACGTTCTTCCTTGGAACAATGGTATTGATTACACATTACTGAAAGATATTAATGATAAGAAACAGATATATCATAATGATGTATCAGACCCTGATTATTTAGAAAATACTTTTAATTTCTATAAATCAACTGATTTGTCATTAACTGATTTTCTTAAACAATTCGATATTTTAAAGTTAAAACGTCAATCATTTACTAAGTTGAAGGATGATTATTCTGTTTTTAAAAAGAAAATTGAGAAGAATAAGGAAGAGGTTAAAAAACTATTGAAAAAGAACAAACGTGATTTAGTTAATAGTGAAAAGAAAAAGTTGAAGTCTTATCTTAGTTGGACTTTTAACATTCAACGTTACAAATATTATGATACTAATTATATGGATGATGTAATTGGTTTAGAATGAAAAAAAATTGAAAAAAATTATTTTTGATTGTATTTTTCATATATTTTATAAAAAAGAATTTGACAAAATGGACTTTTCTCAAATTTGCGATGAAATTGGTGTCTCTTTTGAAGAACTTCCCAATGTTGAAGAAATTCTCCATGACCTCATTATTGAAGGTGATGTTATGGTGAAAATTGTAGAAGATACTGAAAAGAAAACAATGGAGGTGATGTTAAAGGACGAAATAAGGCGTCTTTGCCCGAAAAAGAAAAAAAAAAAATAGATAAAACTTAAATTATAAAAAAATGATGCAAAAAATTATTGAAGTGTTTATTATATATAATAAATACTTGTTTTGCCACTGACACCCCATTTGACTTTTGCGAAGATACCTGGTGCGAAGGTGCCTGGTGCGAAGATGCCTGGTGCGAAGGTGATGAGTGCACTTCCGATTCAGTTAGTGTTCCTGATTTTTCAGGCAACCATGACGTTTGGAGAACTGTTCGAACTTCGTGCGATGTCGTCGATGATGCTCCGCATGGTTGATGCGCACCTTGCATCCCTTGATCCCATTTACGTGTTGGAGGTCGTCGACCGCCTTGTCGCTGAGTGCAAGATTGAGCAAGCAGTGCGCTTGCTCCTGCATTTTGTGGCACGTGGTCCTAGTGTCAGGACACCGACTGTTCTGATGATCCGTTTCATCCTCTTGTGCCATGGCGATGTCTTTACCAACGAAAAGTATGTGGAACTACGTGCTTATCTGACACAGACCTTTTGTGTTAAGGCGCTTGGGGAGTACCCTAAGTTTGGGCTAGACCCCCTGACTGAGGAGGAGAGCGTCCCTCACATTCCTGAAAACACCTTTCAGCACGCAAAGTTGCCCGAGGGCATTGACGACCTTGGTAGTGGAGGAGCATCGAAAGACCCTGTTGGACCTCACCATGGGCGTCCTAACCACTTTCCGGAGAACAAGTACTTTGAGGCACTTTGTCTCTATGGCTACTTCCTCTACAAGAACGGTCTTTTTGCCAGTAGTGCCATGATTGTGCGGTTTGTTCTCGAAACTGACCCAACCAACTACGTTGCTCTCTGGCTCAGTGGTGTGCTCTGTCACTACCACCTGAAAGACTTTGATGCGTGTGTCTGTCAGTACATTAAGTGTATTGAGGCAAACCCCAATTTCGCCTACGCCTACTACAGTCTGGGAGTTTTGCTATCAGACGCAGGTTACACAGTGCATGCGTCCAACCTGTACCAGAAATGTCTGGAGTTGGACCAGAACCACCACTACGCCCGCATGAACCACGCAATAGCCCTGGACGAGGACGACCCGGAGGTCCTGGAGCAGTACATGCGCATCATGGACATTCACCCTACGGAGTTGTACATCTACCGCGCTGTCGCACGCATCCTGCTGCATCGCGAACAGCCGCAGCCGAACCCGGAAGACTACCCTGAGGACGAGCAGCCAGACCCTCTGCCACCTGGTCCAAGTTCATCGGACGTGGCGGAGGCACAGGAGGTGCTGCAGCGAGCCATCGACATTGACCCGCGTGGAGGCGGCGGCGAGCCGTTGCTGGACCTGGGCTTCCTGCACCTGAGACACCGGAACGACATCAGAAAAGCCATAAAGTGCTTCAAGAAGTTCATCGAAGTCGCGGAGGACCGCGAGCTCGCGGAGCGTGTGCAGGTGCTCGTTAGGCAACTCGGCTATGAGCTCCGTGTTGGCAGCGGAGTTGCGGTTGTCGACGAGGGCGGCGAGGGCGGAGACACCGACTTCAGCGACTTCGATGAAGAGGAGGAGGCGTTCTTTGCAGCCGGGGAGCACGACTACGACCACTTGTTTGAAGTTTCAGACGACGAAGAGACTGCCGGAGGCTCAGACGGAGACCACGAATGATCGCATTGGCGATAAAACGGAGGGCACAAGTGATGTGCCTTTCGCAAATTTATAATTATTATTATGATTAGTTATACATAGACTTAATATATTCATCAATCTTCTTAAAACATTCTTCATTAATCAAATTAATGATATGTTGTGTAGGTTTCAAAACATTATCCCCATCCCTTTTTCCAGCCAAATATTCAAACGTATATTCTCCAAGTACCGTCATAAGTATCTCCTTCGATTTATTGCCAAAAATTTTTTGAAAAAATGCTGATAATTTATTCTTATTACCGATTTCTATATACCCATTCGCCAAGACTTCTCTGTAATCTAATTCCTCATTTTCATCTACAAGAAGAGAATGATAGAAATCAGCAAAAACAATTAATTGTTCCACCGAACCTTGGACGTTATGAGTTTCTAAATTAATCATACTATCATCTTTAATCTTTTTAATTTGATTAGAATATTGAATTAACTGTGACATATTTAATTCAATATTTATAATACCAGATATAAATAAATTCATTTTTTTACTTTCAAAACAAAATACCAATTACCCCTCTCCCATTTCAACTCTTTCACATTAAATTGTTTCAAAAAACCCTTAATATGTTCCTCATCATATATGAAATAATACCTTCTCGTCTCCTCCCAAGGCACATAATTATCTCCATATTTAAAATTTCTATGTTTCTTATTACACCCTTCCTCCTGTTCCACAGACCATACCGTAACTAATATTTCAGCACCATCCTTACATACTCTCATCATCTCTCTTATAGCCAATACCCTATCTTCCTTATTCTGTAAATGATGTAACGCCGCGATACATATCGCATTATCAAACTGATTATCCTCAAAAGGTAATTCGCGCATATCCGCTTCTTTCACTTTCAAACCCTTTTTCCTACAAATATCTACTAAATTACTACTAAAATCAACACCCTCACCGTTAATCCCATTCTCATTCATATAAATAATATTCTTACCATTTCCACAACCAATATCTAATACTCTTGCACCTTTATTCATTTTAGAAACAAATTCCCTAACACTCTTCCAAATCCTAACACGCGTAACATCAAAATGTTTGGAATAATTATTATAAAAATTCTTAACTTGCAGATCCATTATATTTATTTGTTTAATATTCTCTAAGTTTTATCATTTATTTGTAAAAAAAA